>Ga0209830_10000040_pt1 | contig 152708 bp, 154 predicted proteins | sample ArcticOcean_MG_C_12_FD_187439 | JGI IMG/M metagenome (GOLD analysis project Ga0209830, IMG submission 187439) | Marine microbial communities from western Arctic Ocean - ArcticOcean_MG_CB8_130 (SPAdes) (version 2) | ecosystem: Environmental > Aquatic > Marine > Oceanic | place: Arctic Ocean...
CCGAGACCAACGCCGCGGGAAATCCTGTACCTGGGCCAGACTCAATATGCACCGTAGTGCCAAACCCTCCTCCGCCCCCTTCACCATCCCCCCCGCCGCCGCTCCCGCCGCCGCTCCCGCCGCCGCTCCCGCCGCCGCTGCCGCTCGTCGCCCAACCGCCGCCACCGTCTACGGTTGAGGGGCTCGTCGCCGACGCCGAGGCGAAAACCGCTGAGGCGGAGGTTTCTCGAGACGCGCTTCTCGCTGGCATCGGCGACGAAAAGACGAAAGCGAAGGCGAAACTGTTGGCCGACGCCGCGATCGCCGGCGTGAAGGTGAATAAAGTTGCGATGGCACTGACAGCGGAGACCGAGGATGCAGCGTGCGCGCAGGCGTTTTCGAAGATGCAACTCGACGCGAGCTTCGGCGCGTGCGACGTGGTTGTCAGCACGAGCAGACGGCGGCAACTGGTCGCGGATACGGCGTATGATGTCACCGTGCTCATGAGCCTAAAGACAGTGAATGCGACGGCACTCGCCGCGGCGCTGGAGAACCTCGCCGCGGAAGGCGTCACCGCGACGTCCACGGAAACCGACCCAACAGACGAGCTGCGTGCTATTCCCGGAATAGACGCTTCGAGCGTGGACAGTTTCGCGGCGGACGCGGCGGATGCGGTGACGGCGACGTCTGCGGCGATTGTAGCGGAAACAACATGGTTACCGCCGCCGCCGACGCCGCCGTCACCGTTTCCCCCGATATCTCCACCCCCAACACCGCCCCCCTCGCCACCCCCGAGTCTCATACGAGCGGACGAAGATTCCCGTGCCGCGCGCCGCGCGTTTCGCGACGTACGCGCCGCGACGTTTTTGTGTGTGACGCTTGCGGTTTTGACGGCGAATACGTGAACACCGGGTCCCTGTGTACAAAGGTGTAATTATTACAAAGATACAATTTATCTCTACAACTGCTACTCACACACCCCGCATTCCACCATTCCATCCGTGCCGCACGACCCACACGCACACACTGTGTTCGCCGTGCCAAATGCCACCGCTTCCCTCGCCGCCGCCGCCATCTCCCGCTCCGCCGCGTCCGAAGCGCGCTTCGCCGCCGCCGCTCCGGCCGCTTGTTTCGGGTCCAGTTTCTTCAACTCAAGGTCCCCCCCCCCCACCGAGTTCCCGCTGCTCCCACGCGTCGCCGCCATAGCCTCGTCCTCTGACCAGGTCTCCTCATCGCTGGACGCCGCGTCTACATCCCCCAAGCGCCGCGCGCCCGTCAGTTTCCAGTCAAACTCCCTCGCCTCGCGCGTGAGTTGCGAGCAAAAGTTTTTGAAGTTGTTGTCGTGCGGTCCGAAGACGTTGTGCGTGAGTTCGTGAATCAGGGTTTCTTTGACGCGTTGGTACACGCGGAATCCTTTCAAGTCGTCCGTTCGTAACCTCAGGTGGATTTCGTTGCCAGCGTTGACGTTGTACCCCAGCACGCACGACTCGCTGACCCCGACCTTGCCCTCCGGCGGCATCTCAGCCAACAGCGGCACTTTCCATTTGTGCTTCTCCATGATTCCCAAAATCCCCGGATCTCGCGCCAGCCGGTGAAGCATCGCGAGCGCCGCGCTTGCGGGAGGCTTGACGAAACTCGGAACGGGTAACGGCTTGTACTCCGAGAACGTATACGGGTGCTGCGACGTGGACGGCGCACCGGGGTCGTCCCGTGTGTTTGCCTTACCCGCGTGGTTTTGGCCAACAGGGCCTCGGGACACGTGGCCTTTGCGTCGCCGACGTTCACGCAAAGCCTCTTCCTCGAATCCACGCACGCGGTGGTCCACCAAAGAGGCGGAAGCCATGGCCGCAATCGCGGCGGATGGGGTGCCCATCAGCATCAGCGGCTTCGTGCTGTCGCACAGCCCGGTTACCTCGGTAACAACCAACAACGCGTCGTCGCCGCGGCCTGGACACAACGTCCCGGCCCGAACGTTGGTTGCGTGTTTCAACCCGAGGATCTTCTGCGTCGACACCGACGCGCCGGTGGCGGTTTCAAGAACCAGCCCCAGGTCCTGGACGGTCGCGGTTTCGGGAAGCGACACGACATGAACCGCGCCGTGGTACGTCACGCGCACCGTCGGTGCCATCGCCGCGCGAGGCTGCCAAGCGCGCGGAGCTCTGCCCTTGGTGGACGTCGGAAGCCTTCGGAAACAGTGGCGTTATGAAAATCGCGTGATGATGATTTTGTCAAAATAGAAGGTGTGCCCACTCTTGCCACGTCCGCACTCCTGGGCAGGCGCGGCCTGTGCGTCATGGCATCCCCGGTGGGATGTGCGATGCGCGGCGCGAGCGCGTCAAGTGCCACGGCCTCCCAAACGAACTCCAACTCCGCGCGCACACTCGCAGCAGCGCAGACGCGGTCGGGACGACGCGCGTTCTCGTTATTCAAGCCACGTGTCGTCGCCAGATTCCGCCCGCGGGCACGCGCTGGTGCCACCGACCCGGTCTGTTCCGACGAACCGAGTGTCTCCCACGGTGCTGCGACAACCCTGCCTGACTTGACCTTACCCGGGTTGACTCCGTGGCAGGTGCTCGGCATGGACGCCACGGCGGACGCGTTCGACCCCACCGTCGCGGACGCGAGGGCGGCGTTCCGAAAGCAGCTGCTGCTGTACCATCCCGATGTGTACGCCGGCGAAACTTTAGACGCCACCGCGATGACCAAGGTTCTGATCGCCGCGCTTCAAGCCGTGGTGGATGGGGATACTGCCAGTGACAGTGACTGTGACAGTGCCATCTCACCGAACAGCGGAAGCAACCCGTTCGAGGCTCCGTCCGTCTCCGCGGACGCCGTTTTCGTGAACCCCTTCGCGTGCCGAGGGAAAAGCTGTCCTTCCTATTGCTGCTGCGTTTCCAACGCGCCCGAGGCGTTCAGGTGGAGCGAGTCGACTGGCGCGGCGCGGTTCCGGCAAGACGCCAAGACGTGGAGCGATTTCGCGACTAACTACTCTGGTGATGTCAACGACACGAGTGGTAACACGCAAGACTTGGAACAAATGGCATACAGATTGAACCTCGCCGTGGGGCAGTGTCCCGTTTCCGCGATTGCGTGGGTCACCCCGGCGCAGCGATTATTTCTGGAAGGCGTGGAACTAAACGCAATGCAGGACTGGGAAAGAGGCGTAGGAATGGACGACACGGTAATGTACATCACAGAGCTGCTGCAAAAGGCGCGGTTCGAAAACGGACGGGCGAACGCGCCCGCGCGGAGGAAACCGAAGAGAAGCACGGAGTGGGTGGACTGGTACGATTGATTGAAGTTTTTGCTGGCTGTCGAGCGGACTTCAAAATAATGCGCCAAAACATTTTCGACGAAAATCCTGTCACCAGATCCAGATCCGTAAACCTACAAAACCACTCAACGGTCCTCGTGTCCTCGCAGAGCGTGCGGCGCCGCGGGGCGCGACCGGCTCGTATGGGATCCGAGGACAAGCAAGCCAAGAAGGAGAAGCGCGAGGCGCGATCTCCTGAGGACGCGGCCGCGCGCGAGGCGAAAAAGGCGGCGAAGAAAGCCAAGATCGGAGGGGGCGACGGCGGTGGCGGCGGCGGCGATGGCCATGACGGGCGCGTGCCTAGGGTTAGGGTCAGCCCCGTTCCCCCTAATTCGGATGTCGCCTCCATCGCGGCGTTCCTGGGCGTAGACGCCTCGAAAGTCGTGGTGCTGTCAGGGGAGGCCACGGCGATCATGCCCGACGACGCGGCGGCGCACCGCGCGGCGCAAGCCTTGGACGAAACGAAATTCAAAGGGCGGTTCGTGCGCGTGACGCGGGACGACTTCACACCGGGACAACTTGTTTCCTCCGCGGCAGGTGAGGCGACCGACACACACGCAGAGACGCAACCGCGCACCACCGACGACCCCCGCGGGGGATCTAGCAGATCCGCGACCGGTGTCGTGGAGGTGGAGTGCTGCGGGCAGACCGGGCGCATCATCGGCAAAGGTGGGAGTAAGATCCGGGAAATCGAAGAACTCACGGGGTGTTTGTTGCGCGTGCGGCAGGAAGACGGGATCTGCGAAGTCAGTGGCCGGGACGTAAACGCGGCGGTGCAGGAAATCAAAAATATCGTTCAGGAAGGACGCGAACGCGACGGCGGAGGAGTCGGCGGCGGCGGTTGGGGAGGGGAAACGCCGAATAATCAGTTCGGAGCGTCATCGCGTGAGCTCGACTTCGGCAACAGAAACGTCCCGCCTCCCTCTTCCAGTTACGGCCAAAGCGGTCCGGCTGGTACGGGTACTGGTACCAGTTACGGCCAAAGCAGCCACCAAATTCCCGGTCTTGAAATTCCCCAAACCAACCAACCCCTTCCCTTCGGCGTGCCGCCCCCGGGCAGCGCGTCTCGGCACGATTTGGGGGCGAACGACTGGGCGTGTCCATGCGGGTCCACGAACTTCGCGCGAAGAGGTTCTTGTTTCAAATGCGGCGCGCCGCGATCCGGAGGAGCCGGAGCAGGCGGAGGATCCGGAGGAATTGCGTCTTCATCTGCAATTCCTTCGCGACACACACAACAGTCAGCTCAATCACAGCAGCAGTCAGCTCAAGCGCAGCAGCAGTCAGCTCAAGCGCAGCAGCAGTCAGCTCAAGCGCAGCAACCAGGTGGTGCTTTGAATGCGCCTTCCCAAACCCAAGCCGGCGACGGGTTCGAGGTTTTCGTGAAGTACCTGCCTCACGAAACCACCGATTTCGAGGTTTCCGAGTTTTTCCAGCGGTACGGCACCCTTCAAGGCGACCCACGGTTGATTCGCGACACCAACGGCCGGTGCAAGGGTGCCGGTTTCGTCACCTTCGTCACGGAAACTTCCCGAAACGAAGCGCTGAAAAACGACGGCGTGCGGTTCGGGGGACGGCACTTGTCGATTTCGGTCGCGAAAACCGGGACCTTCGGGGTCAGGGCGACGGAACAAAAAGCGGGCACGCACACGCCCGCGATGTTGTTTGAGACTATTGATATGCTGGTGAAACCCGATAAAGACGGGACCTACGTGGACGGAACCTTCGGCCGAGGCGGGCACTCGCGCGGGATCCTGAACGCGTTAGGGCCCAGTGGGAAACTGCACGCGTTCGACATGGACCCGGAGGTACGGTTTTGTTTCTGGTTTTTTTGACGTCTGTTTTTTTGGGGAAAGGTCTTGAGTTATTATTCATAATCCGGTCTATTTTGTGTAGCCCCGTCTCCCACTAGTCTCCCAACTAGTAAAACACGAAACTCCTTCGGCGCGCGCGATGAGAACAACAACCCGAGCCTAGAAAACTCTTTCGGATGGCTGGGTTAGCGCCCAGCCGGATGGTTAACACCCACGTGCCGACAAAGTATCACCCATAGAAATCGAGCGCCGCGCCGGAGGGAGTTTCACGTTGTATTTGGGGTTTAGGGTTTGCGACCGCGCGACCGCCCGAACTTCATTGCATCGACCTGTGGCACTGACACTTCCAATTGCTTTTTCGTGTTGACTCCCACCCTCCCCACCAGGCAATCGCGGAGGGCCGGAAACTCGAAAAGGAAGACGCGCGCTTCCACATTCACCACGCGCCGTTCGGGTGCATGGACGTGGTGCTAAAAAAACTCGGCGTCACGCCTTGCGGTGTTTTCCTTGATTTGGGAATCTCGTCTCCCCAGTTTGACGATTACACAAGGGGCTTCAGGCCGGAACAAGACGGGCCTGTAGATTTGAGGTTCGATTTGAGTTCGGGCGAACCAGCCAGCACGTTTCTTCAAAAAGTCGAACGCGACGACCTGATTAAAATCATCCACGACTTCGGCGAAACAAGCGACCCGATCGCGGCGCGGCGCGTGGCGGACGCGATCGTTTTGGCCCGGGAACACGGGAACCTTCCATGCACCACCAAAGCCTTCGCCACGCTCGTCGCTAGCGCGAAGGGAAAGGAGTACCAGGCCATGCACCCTGCGAAACTCACTTTCCAGGTACGTGTCGTACCCACCAAATCCCGGCTCCCTGTTTGCCCATACAATACTGACACTTTGTTTTACCTATCGCAAGGCGTTGCGGATTTTCATCAACCAGGAGTTTGACGAGATGAAACGCGGCTTGCGCGCGGCGTTTGAAATCATGGGGGACGGCGGGCGGTTGGGGGTGTTGACGGTGCGTTTTGGATTTTTTGTATCCCTCTCGGTTGTTTTCTGTAGCCTTCCAGAGATCAAGTGACCTTTGGTAGTTCCAGTGGCCAATTAGTCACAAGCAACGACCACCAAAAAACCCAGCGCGAGTGATGCTACACCATGTCGTGAGCCCCCGAACAATGTTCGGGGGTATCAAGTGATCCAACAACACATGATAGGAAGAGACTGACGCGCCGGACGGACTTGCTTTTTTCTTTTCTTTTTTGAACAAACTTTGTCTTGCCTGTGGGCACGTTACCTGTTTCTTGCCTGTGGGCCTGTTACTTGTTACCTGTTACCTGTTACCTGCTACCTGTTACCTGCCTGACGTTCCCCGTTCCCCTGCCTAACCAAATTCACGTCTCCAGTGGAAGCACAGCGAGTGCGCTCTTCTCACCGATTTCACGCGCGCGTTTGAAAAAGCGCGGCTGGACTCGCCGCTCGCCGCGTGGTTCGCGGAACACCACCCGGCAGACTTCCACAAAGTTTTAGCCGACACAAGTGACGGCTGGGCAGTCGAAGCGGATGACGTGTCGCGACCGAGCGACACGGAGATGAAGGAAAACAGCCGCAGCCGCTCCGCGATTCTTCACGTGCTGCGCAAACGCTCGGGCGCGGCGCGCACCGCGAACGTGGAGACGGCGGTTTATCTTCAAAAAAAGTGGACCCCGCCGCCCAAAGCGCCCGAGCCTCCCAAGACGACGTTTGCGTACCAAGCAGTTGACTCCAAAGTTTCAAAAGATGCCGTGGTCAGTGCCTCGAAGGATTCCAAAAAAGAAGACGCCAAGTCTGCGAAGAAAAAGGACAAGAAGGACAAGAAGCGCGGCTCGAAGTGGGCGGAGGCTTAGGATTTAGAAAAGAACTACCATAGATTTTTCAATAAAAAATGATCAAAGACTACCGAAAGACGTACGTAACGACTAAAAAACAAACATCAACTTCAACTTCACCCCCCCCAACCTCCCCTCACTGGTGACCTCACCGGACCTGTGACCTCGTGATCCGGTCGGTGCTCGAGGTCCGCGACCCGCCCGCGGCGTCGAAGGAAAGCGGCTGTTGCGGTTTCTTCTTCGTCCCGGCGCGGTTGTGGTACGGGTCGTGGTTTTTCTGTTCGTCGCAATCAAACGGGGTTTCGTTTCGGCGCGGCGGCGACTGGGGTCGGGGGGGAAAAGGGTCAGTCTTGAGTCTTACTGTATGGGGGATTGGGTAGAGTAATCGGGCCGAACAGTGCACTTGTGATGCATTTGTAAGAGCCGCGAGTACTGGTAAACGTTACCAGTAGTAGGAAGTACTTCCGTTGAATGAAACTAGTGTAGTCACGTAGGGTCCGTAAACGGCGCGCCTGGATTTGGGAAAGCCACCAGGCCGGCCGTACCTTCGGGTCCGGCGAGTGCGTCAGGGCCATCCCGGCTTGCCACTTTTCGCTTTGGAACTGTTTCGTCCACGGGAGGGATTTGTCGTTGCCTTTGTGCTGGAAGTCGTTAACCTCGTCCACGTCGGGTATTTGCGCGGAGGACCTCGGTTTCAAACCGCCGCCGCCTCTAAACGAAGCGCTGGCGTGCTGTTTGCTCCACTCGTACTGCGTGCCTCCCATTTTCGGCGCAGCGGACTTGGCCCCAGAATCAGGTGTAAGCGCCATGCCCACGAAGTTTTTCTCCAGGTGCCGGGACGAAGCCGCGGCGCTTCCTTTTTGCCGCCCGGCGAACTCGCTCCTGCGATTGTGAAAAAGAAATGTCAGTCTTGTATGGGTAGAAGTATCCGTCCCTTCTGGTACGAGTATTGGCAATCGCAGAGGCGGAACGGGTAGTAAATGGGAAATATGCATACTTACCCGTCGTCTTTCCCAGGCGCCATCCCGTCAAAGTGAGCCTGGTGTTGTTTCCGCTGCGCGTCCCCAAACGCGGAGCTTTTCCTTCCTGACCCAGGAGGTAACACCAACCCTTCCACGTCATGTCCCATTCCCCCAAGTTTTGACGTGAGGCAGGTCGCAGACGAAGGGCTGAATGTGTGCGGGGACGCTTTCTTCATGTGCCGCACCCCGGCGCGGCCAAAGTTGCTCAAAGTACCGACGCGAATGGGATCTTCAATCAAACCCCGCGGGTGGCCGAAGTCGGGCGGCGCTTTGGTGCGCGTCGCGCGCCGCGGAATCGCGGCTTGCGCGGCGTCGAAGGAAGCGCCGCCGTGGGTTTTCTGGTGGCTAATCTGATTTTGGGGAGCCTCCGCACTCGGATCCAACAAATCGCCATCACTCACGAAAACGCCCTCGCACACCGTGTTGTGCTGCCGTTCGATCCCGCCCGCGTTTCGAAACGCGTCCCATGTCTGGTAGTGTTTCGTGCGTTTGTGTTTCGTCACCGCGTCGCTGTTGACGTACACCTCGTAGAACATGTAAGTCCGCGCGTCAGGCGCGGCGCTGACGTGGAAACACAAACACCCCGGCTCCAATCGGCTGCCAATCGCATCGAGGCGCATGACATGCAGGAACTCATCCTCGCGCCCCTCCGCAACCACCACCAACACGTTGATGCACACGGGGCGGTCCATGCGGTGACACACTTGGTACACGGAAGTCGTGTGAGACCTGGGTAAACCCCGTACGCGCGAGCACACGCGCACGCACGCGCTGTGGTGGACTGCGGGAACGGACGGGGCCGCGGATGGGAAGGGCCCGATCGGGAACGTGTACGACACTCGTGGCGGTCAGCGAGACTGCGTTCAACTGAGAGTTCAACATTTGATTCCTGTGGTAAACAAAAAAACAGCAAGGGCGTCGGCACTTTCCCAAATCGTGTCGTCGCCGCAGTGCGTGCGGCGCGGTGTCGCGTGCGCCCTGCCGGATGAGCGGCCACGGCCCGTCCTCGGCGCGACGCGCGTCGGTGAAAGGCCGGGTGTCGAACCAGGCGCAACTCCGACGGTGCGTCGGGTTTCTGGTTTGTTGTGTCTACCGCGACTCCAAACCGGACGAAGCGATGCGCGCTTTTTTCACGTTTTCCACCCTCGGCACGAACGATCGGTGGGACGTCGGGGACGGACTCGTGACTCGGACTCTTAACTCCGACTACTCGTGACTCGCGCGTGATACCGCCCCAAACAGTGTCTCTGTACCGCGACGTGTTCATCAGTCGTGTGCCTGTCCCTTGTTCCAAACACGGACGCAACCCGGAGTTTGACCGCTGACCCGAATCGATTTCCAACATTCCAACATCCGCCCTCTTCGCACACAGGCAAGCCGCGCGTTCGCGTCAGAACGACGCGCGCAGGGACTTGACCAACCACGCGCGGTCGCTGGCACTGGGGGTGGTTGACGGGGGTGGGCTGATAGGCGATGACCGCGGTCCTTTGATAGGCGATGACCGCGGCAGTGCGGATTTGACCCCGAAAGATTCGTTCCGCGAAGAATCGGCGCGGCGCGGTGTTTCCGGTCCCCCCGGACGCGCGCTTGAGATGTGCGGCGAAGAACTCGGCGCGTTTGCCACGGAGACGTTTCCGGACCCCGAGTTCCACATGGATGCCGATTCGAACCAAGACACTTGCGATGACGAAACCGAAACCGAAGCCGGTCGCGATACGTCGTCGCGTACACGCACGAGTCATTCCCAACATACGCCGCGTTTGCACACGAGTCATTCCCCGACGCGAAGCGCGGGGCAGCAGCGTCGTCGCAGCAGCAGCGCGCCCGGGCCGTGGTCCACGAATCACTACGCGCGCGCCAGTCCTGAAAACTTCGGCGACTCCCAGTTCATGCGCCCCGAGTGGATGGTGGACATCCCGGACGATTTAGCCACCGGGTGGTGCGTGCTTCCGCGGCCGCAAGGCCAGCGGTCGTTGGTGGTGGCGTCGCGAGGGTACGTGTTGCGCGTTTCCCAAATCCCGCCGACCGTGCGGCCCGATTACGGGTGACAGTTTATTCACTCACATTACAAAAGACTGACACTTTCTTTCATTTATCTCAGCGCCACTGTTGCGCGTGGAAAAAGCGGGCGGGTCGTCAAACGGTTCGCCAGCGCGTTGCCCGGCGGGAGTCCGAAAACCAAGCACGGCAACGACGAGGTTTGCTTTTGTATTTTGGACTGCGTGTTCCACGAGTCTGACCAGACGTTTTACGTGTTGGACTGTTTAGCCTGGAACGGGGTTTCCTTGTACGACTGCTCCGCGACGATGCGGCTGAGTTGGCTCGCCTCGAAACTGGGTGATCCGGAACTCGCCGAGTGTCCCGACGCTTGCCGCGTTTCGAGTGACGGTACTGGAAACGCGTTTCGGTTTCTACCCCTGCCTGTTTTTGGCGCCGATGCGTTTGGCATCAAATCCGCGTATTTATACGGAACCGATTCACCACAACCGGGGAATACGCGTGACGCGTCTTGGTTTGAATCTGTATCCAGGTCCGCGAAACACGGCGTTTCGGGGTTTCAAAAAGACGGCCTTTTGTTCCTCGCGAATGACGGTTTTTACGCCCTAGGCGCGTCACCTCTTGCGGTGCTGTGGAAGGACCAAAACGTGTCGAACCACTTTCTGGAGGAGAACGGTGAACACGCGATTGATCCGGATACGCAACGCGTGGTGTTGCGTTTGAACGCGCGGAACGGCGACGTCACGACGAGCGACGCTGCGCCGACCGCCTTCGCGCGGTTACCGATGGGTACGTATTGGGGCTTTCCCAAATCAGGCGGCACACTGTTTTATCCATAACGCTGGTGACTGTTTGTCCATACATCGCCCAACACGGGACTGACACTTTTCGTTCACAACAACAGAGTACGTCAACTTCGAAGACGGGGGATCCAGCGTTCCGGGGGGGGGGTTGCGTGACGGGTCACTTGTCAAGTTCAAAGTCGGTGAGGGGGGGTTAGTTTTTGACGAAACCGGGGTTCCAACTAGTGCGGATTTGGTGTACGAAGGCGTGGCGTCCCAGAAAAGACAAAGCGCCGACGCGCTGACCAAAATTGTGTTCCAGTACAACGCGCGACGGGAACCGATTACGATTGGGGAAATTTTAGGCGCGGTGCAGAGACAGAGTAGCAGTTGAAGATAGCGGGGTGATGATACTACCGCGGTTCCGAGCTGATAGCTAGCTAGAAGAGAAGGTACCTTCAAGGTATTACATAAATCGCGTGTCGCTATCGTTTCTTTTTGCTCTCTCCCAACGCCTTTTTATCGCTCTTCGCGTCGTCTTTCGCTGCCGATTCATCCTCCTTCACCTCCCCATCCTCGTCCTCTTCGTACGCCCTTCCGAACTCGTTCACCCGTTTTTTATCCACCGGGTATATCCGTCGCTGGTACAGGTACACGAAGAACACGAGGTCGTCCCGGAGACAGGCTGATACGATAAAAAAGAAAGTGGTTAACGTCTCGTATGGGCAATCGCAGAGGCGGAACGCGGTGATTGGGAAAGGCCCGTACCTATTCGGTGAATCAGCGGCATCGTCACGGCGAACGCGAACACGTCGTCGATGAACGTGTTGAAGGTTTTGTACATGAACGCCCTCCACGGCATGTGCGCCACTGATTTCAGTTTGTAGTTGACGTAGAGTTGGGGGGTCATCGCGATGAACCCGAACATGTACACGCCGTTGGCGAGGGTTCTTAAAATCCAAGACCGCCACGACCGCTGCGGGTTGTACATCAGGGAATACCCGCCGTATATCAACACGATCGGGTACAGCAAAACGGACAGGACGTACATGGCTTTTTTGTCGTACACATCAACGTCCACCTGCATTTGCGTCTTTTGTTTCGGCGCAGGCCCAAGGCGGAGGTAGTTGTAAAAAAAACCGTCCCGCACCAGGAACTTGGAAACCTTCCAGCCCTCGATCGCGACGGAAATGCCCATCTCCGCCAGAATAATCGTCGAGGCTTGGTTCGTATCAACCAGGTTGGCGAAAATCACGCCCTGGCACACGAACGTGGACCACTGCGTGCGTACGCTCAAACCTTCCAGGTTGCTTTTTTGTTTCCAGAACCCGATGTCGTGCCTGAACGCGAGGAACGCGAACCAGCTGTGTAGTAAGGACACCGCGCAAGTAACCGCCATCCACCGCCAGTCATGCCCCGTGAAAAGCTCCTTGACGTCGTCCAAATCGCTCTCCGTCAAGCCGAAGCTTTGCGACATCATCTTCAGCGACGATGTCATCTGGTGCGTTAAACGGAACAAACCGATGTGCATTGGAGTAATGCGTAGTAGTAAAAAAGGGTCTTTTTTGCCCAAGTCGGAACTCAACTCGATGTATTCCCGCCGCGGAACCGTGACGTCGTCGGCTAAAAGCAAAGGCGCGTACGCCATCTTGTGACCTAACTTAGTGAACTCGGCACCCGCTCGGACCACCTTGATGGGCAAATCGCTGGGCATGCCTTTCCGTCGGTCGAAGGTGGGGGGTTTGGATACCACGAAGAAGGTTAGCCGGGGCCGTAAGTGGGTCACCGGGCCGGCGACGGGTGTTGTTGACGCGTCAATCTTTTCATCCCCGGTATCGAGCGATGCCACAGACGAGCCGACTATTTCCTCCGTAGTGTCGACACGCAACGCGGACTCGGCGTCGGTCGCGGTGTCCGACGACAAACAAGACCCGTCGGTTGCGGAAGCGGCATCGCACGTTCCTGCATCACCGCATGTGTCTGCGTTTTCGTGAGCATCACCCGACACCTGTGTCAAATCACCGGAACCCGTATCACTCAAAGTATCCTTAAAGTCCCCCAGTAACATCGAGTAGTTTGTGGAAACTCGAAAAAGCTTTTTCGTGAACGCCGACGACACGACGGCGAGCGGCGCTTGGCTCGGTTTCCAGTTTTTATTTAGCGCCTGGAACAAAGCGTCTTCCTTGAATTTCGGGGTGGGGTAGTGCAGCACCGCGTGCATGTACAGGGTACCGTTGAGTCGTGTGGCGAACTTAGAAACCGGGACGGTGATGTTCGCCTCGACGCTTTCGTTGAGGAATAATCCGAACGCACAGTGCACCAGCTGCACTAACCCCGTGCCTGGTTCATGGCCCTCATCGTGTACCGTGGCTTTTGCGTAATCCCCTCCCTTCACGAAATCCGCGATCGCTCCGAAGTCCTTCTCAGGGGACGCCCAGACCCACAGGTCGTACTTGTGGCGCACGCCGATCGCGGACGGGACGCACATCTCGGGAGGATCCCCAGGCCCGCACTGCGGAGGAGAGAACAACTTGTACATGTTGAACCCAACCACGAGGAAGTACACCAGGAACAACCACTGCGCCACGGAAGCCGCTTTCTCGACGATGAAAATCATCGTCTAGTGACAGGACGTACGCCCACGGCTTCCCGGTGCGCCGACGTCTAATCTGGACAGTGTTCGTGACTGTACCGAAAACGAACGAATGAAACAGACTCGGCCTCCTCCTTCACAGACCACCCCGCGCACTGCTACCCCGGGCATGGGGGTCGGGCCTCCCTCATCCGCGTCTCGAGGCGACGCACGAGTTTCAGTTTCGCGTAACCTGAAGCAGCGTCGCATGACCTCGTCAAAACCCGCGCGCATGCCGAAAGCGGCGCTCGGCCCGCTCGCCGTCGCCGTCGTTTTTCTGATGTGGTGGAGCTTTTCGCGCGCGCGACCTGGGGCGGTGTCCGATGCGGCGTTTGGTGTGCGTGGTACGGGAAGGTTGACCACCGACCACACGTTGGACGAAATACACGTGGTCGAGGCGAGTCACGAGACATCTACACACCAACAAATCACGTTGGAAAGCGACGGACGGCGACGCGTGTTCACTCCGTTCGCACGCGCGAAGACGTCGGACCCGCAGCAAGGAAGGATGACGAGAAAGACTGGGGATGGAAAAAGTGAGGACGACGATGACGACGATGCTTTTCAATTCGAACGTGTGCGCCAAGTCATCGACGACTCGCACTTACCTTCGTTACCCCCGCTGCCACCGAGCTCGCCGCCGTTGTTGCCGGATGACAACCAGGTCGGGTTTGATTTTTTAAGTGAGCAAACAGTCACGCGGGAAACCAAACGCGTGACCGGCGGCGATTTTGTTTGGCACCGGCCGGAGGAAACAAAAAAGTGAAAAAAGTGTCGGGCGCTACGTCGCGTCCGTACTAGTCAATTAGTCTAGCTATAGTGTACAACATATGACATACCTCGTGTGCTACAGGTTAGCACAGACACGGCCACGCGTGCCACGTAAGTCACCTCGCGAGCGCTCTTCGCGCCAAACCCCGCCTTCCTGTTTTGTTTCCGCCCGCGTCATCGGTCGTCTCGCCGAGGGTACTTTCGGTTTCGGTCGTCTCACCTTTTACCAAAATTTCCACCCCCGACTCCCTCGATCCCTTCCCCCCCCCCCCCCCCCCCCCCCCCCCCCCCCCCCCCGCCACCTCCTGCCACGCATCCAGCGCGAAGGTTGACAGCTGCAAGTGCAGCGCCGCCCACCTGGCGCGCACCGGGAGGCGCCGCGGACGCCGCCTCCGCGAACAGGATCGCGGTGGATTGGTTTCCCCAACGAGGTGGCACGTCTGTGGTGTTGAAAACGAGCGCGAGCGCGAGCGCGATAAAAAACAGACCCACACCGAACACGGCCCCCACCGTATCACCGACACGCGGAACGGTCGCGCGGCAGCGAAACGAGCGACCCGAGGTACCGCCGCGGGTTCCAAGAAAGCCTCGGCGGACATGGAGGCGCGCCAGCACGGATGACAGAGCGAGCGGTGGAGAGCGCGAAAAACCAAAATAAAAAGCGCGTCAACGGGTCGGTCCAAGATTTTGAGCGTTTTTTTCCCTCGGACCCGTCGGTTCGCTTCCCTAGTTCGTTTTGGCACCACCGCCGCGTTACTTCGCCGCGCGCACCACACAGGTGCCTGTCGCGCGTGCGGGCGACGCGCGCACGCAAGAGCATACACCACGCATGCACGAGAGTGCTTGAAGAACGCCTCACTTGTTTCCGCCCGCGGCAGCGTCTTGACCCGTGACGGTCTCGTTCCCAACTCGATCTCACCCCACCGATCTACGACGGATCCGCCGTACCCTCGGAGGCCAACCGTCGATGCGTTCCGGAAGTGGTTCGGGTGGACGTTCGTCAGGCACCCAGCCGCGCGACTCTGGTGATCGTGAATCGCAGGACGAAGACTTCTTGTCCGTGCCAATGCGGGTCGAGACGTACGAAACGAACGCGCGCGCGTACCCAGCGCCCGTCCCGGTAGACGCGGACGACACCGCCGATCTCGCCCCAAACTCTCATCGAGTCCCGAGGTTCTCCACCGACCCGAAAGATGGCAACGTCGCGGTACCGGCGATTGATACGGGGCGTACGTATTCCGCGATTGATACGCAAAACCTACCCAGCGAGACTCATGAGCCAGCCAACGCCTTTGGCTTCTTCACCCCCCGACCCGACTCCACCATGAAGGACGGACGGAACCGGTTGGCGAGCTGTAACTCCACCGCGAGTTTGCAATCTCAATCCTCGCAAAAGTCGGAGGACGAGTACGGCGACGTCGGGGGGTTCGGGTTGGGACGGCGGTTCGCGAAGCTGAGGTCCACGCAATCTTCGTTCGGGTTCGGGTCTGCGTCGCCCGGCAAAAAACAGCGAAGGAAAACATCCATGCGCGGCGGCAAGACGAATGCGAACAAGCACCGAGGTTTAAGCGGCGCGCGAAAAACCCTACTCACGAACGCGGGGAAGGAGTTACCCAGCGGCACGTTCACGTTCTTCACCGAGACTTTCAAGCTCAAAGGCACCATTCTGTTCAAAACCGTTCCCCAAATCGTGTGCGCCGCGCTCGTGGGTTTGTTCGCCAACGTGGTGAAGCTTGTGTACTGCGGCGAAAACGTCACCACGAACGAGGAGTGCGACGTGACCTTCAACTTGGATGGCCACCTCGGCGTAAGCGTGGTGTTATCTTTCCTCCTAGTGTTCAGGGCGGACTTGGCGTGGAAGCGGTACGAACAAGGAAAAGCCGCGCTCGGCGCGGTGCACGGCGGGATACGAAACCTGAACGTCGCCGCGGCTGTTTTCCTAAGGCCCAAGAACGGCACTGCGGGTGTTTACTGCGCCGTGGACGCCGGTGGTTACGACTCGGCTGGTACAGGTACCCCAAGTACTGCTGGCGGAGGCAAGGGCAGTACTACTGGCAGTGGTACACGTACCCTGAAGCCCAGTACGGGCGGTAACGCTGGTGCCTCCGCACCCGCGGAAGGCGGGTACTTCTCTCCCAGCCGCCCGCCTTCCAAAGACCAAGGCACCCCGAATGATTCCTCGGCGGCTTCCAAGTACGCTTCTGGTTTGGAACGCGACCGCGGGGAGATATTCCGGTTGACGAACCTGTTGTACGCGTTCGTGCGGCACGCGGTGCGAGGTCAACGGCACGGGTACTCCGATTGCGGCCCGGTCACGGATGATGAGCTACTGTTGCGCGACCGCGGCGGAAAACCGCGCGTGCCGGATTTGTTCAAGGACGGCGACGAAAAGGGGGAGTTCAAATCCCTAGCGCCGTGGTAAGGGCCTTTCCCAATCACCACGCTCCGCCTCCCTGATTGCCCATACACGACGTTAACCACTTTCTTTTTTATCTCAAGGAACCGCCCGAACGCGTGCGCCAGCAAGATCGCGGAGATCGTGGAACGGCGACGGCGAAGGTACGTGTTGCATTTCCCAAATCCAAGAACTGTTTGCCCATACAAGACTGACAATTTCTTTTATTTATCTCAGCGGCAGTCTGGGCGAACGCGCGTCCCTGGACGCGTTCCGGGACCTGAAGGTGGTTCTTGACGCGTTGAAAAGCATGGAGCGCATCGGTGCGTATCCCCAGACTGTTTGCCAGTACATCGCGTATTTCCATTTCCATTTCCATCCCGCTCATAGTTCCGAAAGTTTTGAAACCCCAAAACCCACCCCTACCCGTAAAACTTGGAACGATTCAGGGTGAATAGTCACGTGACCACCGAACGCAATCCCGTCGGTGCCAATCCCACGCACCGCGCACGAAATCCTGACACCAAAAGCCCTAAACCCCCAACTCCCAACCCCCACCACAGTCACCACCCCCGTCCCGTACCAGTACCTGCACATGCTCAACGTGTTGCTTTTTTTCTTCGTGTACAGCGTGCCGTTCGTGTTCACCGCGAACTTCAAGTGGGTCACGCCGTTTCCGAGGTGCGGCCGTAGGGGGTTTCCCGGATCCGCCACACCTACGTTTTACCTCTAACGCTGGTGAATGTTCAGGCCGATTACTCTGACTGCTGTCCATACATCATCCAATACACGTCCAATACAATACTGACGTTTTGTTTTACCTATCTCCCTCAGCGCGGTCTGCGCGCTGGCGTTTTACGGCGTCAACGAAATCGGCCGGTGCATGGAGGACCCGTTTTCGTGGGAAGCGCCTTGCCACGACCTGTCCGGGGTGGGGTGGCGGGCGTGCCGGGAAAACGCGCAGATCCACGCCGACGCCGACCGCTGGGCGAAATGCGACAGTTTCGAAAACAACGGCGACGACGACGACGACGGCGGAGGGGTTTCGTCCGACGGTACGCGTATCCGGTAAGTATTTCCCATTCACCACATTCCGCGACTGATTTCCCATACAAGACTGACATTTATTTTTACAATCTCAGGCACAACTCGGTCCGGTCAACGTTGAGTGACGTTTCCGGAACGGACGTGGAGGGGAGCGACGACGACGACGAAACCGCCACGACGGTTGATGACTACATGCTTCCGAAAGAGTTGTCAACGCACTGGAGCGGTTTCTTCACCGAGATCTTCGTGTTCAGAGACACCGTGATGCCCACGTTGCTTCCCCAAATCGTCGTGGCGTTTTTCCTGGGTGTGCTGGCGCAGGTGGTGAAGATGCGCGCGTGTGGCGCCGACGTCGTCGCCGCGGCGGAGTGCCAAACCACCTTCGACATCACCGGCCACCAGGTCGTGAGCGTGAGTTTAGGGTTCCTCCTGGTGTTCAGGTACGGGCCTTTCCAAAAACCAAAGCCGGGTTTGCAATAGTAGTATTTACTGGCGTACTGGAAACTGTTACAAACCGGTACTCAAGACGGAAGAGACTGACACTTTTGTTTTTCCACACAAGAACGGACTGGGCGTACGACCGGTACTACGAAGGCAAGGCCAGTCTGGGCTTGCTGTATTCGGGCATGCGGAACCTGAACGTGCTGTTCGTGAACTTCCTACGAGAGAACCGCGTCGGCGAGAGCGAGGAGTTCACGAAGAACACGAAGAGCTCGAACGTGGACGGAACGTTCGACCCGAACGCCAAAGAGCGCAACGCGGGGAAGGTCACGGCGCGGACGAGCTTTAGCTCGGCGGCGGGAACCTACGACGAGTTCGATTCGCAAAAAACTTACGACGAGCGACTGCACATCAACAAGCAGGTACGGAAAGATCGCGCTGAGCTACTACGACTAACGAACGTGATGTACGCGCTGATGCGACAAGCGTTGCGGGAACTCCGGGTGGCGCGCAACCTGGACGTTTCCAAAAAGTTTAATTTTTTTGGAAAAGCCGATCCGAAAACGTCCGTCCCGTCGAGCGACGCCGATTGCCTTTTGGTGGATGACAGCGGCTCACCAAAGTTGCCTAACTTTCTTCGGCCTGGGGAAGCGCAACGGCTGGCGCAGCTGAGCCAGAGCAACCGGCACAACTGGATCGCCATGCGGATTCAAAACCTGGTGGAAACCAACCGCCGGCTGGGGAACATCGGCGAGCGGGCGAGCTTTGAGATTTACCAGGAAATCGAAGCCTGCCTCGCCGCGTACAAGGCCATGGAAAGGATCGTCAGCACACCGATCCCGTTCACGTACACGCACATGCTCCAGCTCATCCTGTTTTTCTTCGTGTTCAGCGCGCCGTTCGTGTTCACCACCACGTTCCACTGGATCGCGTTCGTGCCGAGCGTGATCGTGGCGATCGGTTTTTACGGCGTGAACGAAATGGGAAAAGTGATTCAGGTAAGTATTTCCCATTTACCACATTCCTGCCGACTGATTGCCCATACGAGACTGACTCTTTCTTGTTTATCTCTCAGGACCCGTTTGATTGGCGACAACCCTGTCACGACCTTTCCGGGATGGGACGCAGGGCGTTTGAAGAGAACCTGGCGTTGCACGAACACGCGGAGAAGCGGGATTTCGATTTGCGGCGGGACGAGTTGCGCAAAACGCGACGCGCCGTCGCGCGGCGCTCGCGCGAGAAACGGGGAAGAGACTCGCGCGGCGGCCGCGACTCGGAAACGAGCGATTACGAGAAAGCGGACGCTAGCGTACCTGGCGACGACGACACCGACCACGACCCCGTGAGCCTGAGAACGCTGCGCGCCGCGCTGGAGGGCAAGGGAGGTATTTCGGAAGCGTCAAAGAAGGAGGCGAAGGACGATGGTTTGACTGAAAAGTCTTTGAACATATCCGTCCACGCTCCGTCCGCGCGCTCCGCGACTCTCGCCAGCGACGCTTCCAACGCGCGAGCGGTGCCCGATCTGTCCGCAGGCCCGTGGGCGTTCCTAACCACGTTGTTCAAAGTCAAGCACACAGTGTTACCGCGGGTGTTTCCGCAAGTCGTGTTCGCGATCATTTCCAGTTTGTGCGCGCAGACCCTGAAGATCTATTGGTGCGGCGCGAACATCGTGTCGCACTCGCAGGTACGGCCGTCGTACGGCTTTCCCAAATCCAGGCTCACTGTTTGCCGATTTTCCAGAGTAATTACTCATATAAGTTACCGACCAGACTGACCCTTTTCTTTCCCAATCGCAGTGCAGCATCGCGTTCTCCGAAACAGCGCACGCCGTGGCGGGCGGCGTGATCGGGTTCATGTTGGTGTTCCGCACTTCCATTTCCTACTACCGGTTCTACGAAGGCAAGAAGTACCTAGGGCACCTTCACGACAGCTTGAGGAACGCTAACGTCGCGTTTTGCGTGTTTCTTCGAAGTGGCGGCACGCGGCGCAACGCGGACGGTACCAAACGGAAAGAGTCGCGCGATTCTCGCGACGGCGCCAAGTCCAAAACCTGTGTTGAAACCGAAACCGCCGCCGCCGCGACGGCGACGGACGAAACCCTGAACGAGGACCGCATCGAGCTGCGGCGGCTTTCAAACGTGCTCTTCGCATTTGTCCGGCAGAGCTTGAGGGAACGGCGGCACGGGTACCCGCTGGGGTGTACGTTGCAAGCCACCGACGACTCCCTGATCAACGACGACGTCTACGGCGCCCCCACGCTGAACGCGTTGCTCACGGCTGATGAAAAAAACGAGGTGCGAATTGGGGCTTTCACCAAATCCCGGACGAATGATTTCCCATACAAGACTGACACTTTTTTTTACAAGCACAGTTCACTCAAGTCGACCCGCCCAACCGTGCGAACGTGGTGGTTTGGCGCATGCAGACCATCGTCGAGCGCCACCGGCGTTTAGGAAACGTCTGCGAACGCGGCGCCTTCGATATTTACCACGACCTGGAAGCCACCCTGGAGGCGCACAAGCACATGGAAAGAATAGTCAACACGAAGATGCCGTTCCAGGTAAGTATTTTTTTAACCTTCCTCCAATGTTCATTACACTACTCCAACGACTAGTAACATTTACCAGTACTGGCAACTGCTACGCACAGCACAAGTGCACTGTTCGGCCCGATTACTTTAAGGAGACTGTTCGGCCCGATTACGCCCGACTGTTTTCTCACACAAGTCACGGTCCCGACTGACCCTTTTTTTTTTTTCTTCCCAAACAGTACCTCCACGCGGTGAATTTCCTGCTGTTCGTGTTCGTGTTCAGCGCGCCGTTCGTGTTCACCACTGGGTTCAAGTGGCTCTCGCCCGTTCCGTCGACGATCGTCGCGGTGGCGTTTTACGGCGTCGCTGAGGTGGCGCGGTCAATCGAAGACCCGTACACATGGGAACAACCCTCGCACGACTTGTCGCACGTCGGGTGGCGTCTGTACGTGGAGTCCCTGGAGCTTCACGAACAAAGCGTGGTGGACGCGGGCGATACTCGTATGGGCAAACAGTCACAGCTAACTTGCGACGGCGGGGCGGGGATTTTTTTGGGTTCGGGAGGTGTCAAAACCGTTTTGAGAAACGGTCCTGATTCCGTTCCAAGCGTTTCTTTAGGGGACGTCACGGTGGTTGACCTCACTGTCGTTGCGGACATCGGGGACGGTGGTGTTACGAGTGTCGTAACTAAAACGATTGACGCCAAGATTGACGCGTCCACGCGTCCCGTCTCCGCGGCGCACGGCGCGGCGGATCGCGCGTTGGTGTTTGCCGGGCGCCCCGACCCCGAGCAGGAGACGGCAAAGGCGTTTGCCAGAATCGCGGCGGCGGGTAAGTCGGTTGACGACACCAGCGCTGACGATTTAAAGCCCGGAAAGACTGTCGGAAACGGAAACGAGCACGCGGAAGGTTCCCAGGAAGAGTCCCCTTGCCTGAAACTCTCCAGCTCCAAGTTCGGGTTCTTCACGGACGTGTTCCGCGTGAAAGGCACGGTGCACGGCGAAGGTACGGCCGTGGGCGTTTCCCAAATCAGGCGGCACGCTGTTTTACCTCTAACGCTGGTGACTGTTCGGACCTTTCGCTAGTGAATGTTCGGACCGATTACGGGCGACTGTTCAGACCGATGGCCGGTGACTGTTGTCCATACATCGTCCAATACACGCCCAATACACGCCCAACACGCGGCTGACACTTTGTTTTACCTATCGCAGTGCTTCCGCAAGTCATCCTGGCGTTCATCGTTGGCTGGTGCGCGCAGCTGTTGAAGCTGTGGCGGTGCGGCGGTATGGTGCAGGAGGCGTACGAGTGCAGCGTGACGTTTGAACCTCACGCGCACGCGGTGGTCGGCTCTGTGTTGGCGTTCATGATCGTCTACCGGTTCAAGTTCGCGTACGACCGGTACTACGAAGCCAAAACCGCGATTTCCGAGCTGCACTGCGGGTTGCGCAACTTCAACATCGGCGCGTGTGCGTTTTTGCGGCTGGACGATAACTCGTTTCGCGGGGCGGGTGGTGACAACGGAAGCAAAGACACGGGGGGAAACAACGACTCGCGGGGTATGTTCTTCTGGAAGAAAAACGACGCGACGTCAACTGTGAAGAAAGACGGAGACAAGAAGGACAAAAACACGACGGCCACCGAAAACACTACCGAAAAAACAACCGCCGCGTCTTCCCTGCTTCGCGAGCGCACGGAGTTGCTTCGTTTAAGTGGGTGCTTGTTCGCGTTCCTAAGGCAACGTCTACGCGAGCACCGGCTTGGGTATCCTACGGACAAAGACCCTGGCGATTACCAAGTCCTGACGTCCGATATCTGCGGCGCCCCGAAGCTCGGCACGCTTTTGCTGGACCAAAACGAGCTGAAGAAGTACAGGTACGTATTGCGCGTTTCCCAAATCCGACACATACTGTTTTACCGAAGCTGGTGACTGTTTTCCATACATCGCGAATACTCGTATCAGAAGGGACTATTACTACACACATCACAAGTAGACTGTTTGATCATACAGTAAGATTCAAGACTGACACTTTTCTTTTTCACAATCAGCTCGGTGCCGTTCCGCAACCGCCCAAACGTCGCCGCGATTGAGATGCAGCTCTTAGTGGAACGCCTGCGACGCCGAGGGTTGACCTGCGAGCGCGGTGCTTTCGACCTTTACAGGGAGTGCGAGCGGGTTTTGAACGCCCTGACGTGTTGCGAGAGGATCGTGGAAACACCGGTGCCGTTCCAGTACGTGCAGATGAGCCACTTCGTGACGTTTTTCTTCGTGTACAGGTACGGCCTTGGGGCTTTCCCAAATCCCGCCGACTGTTTACAGCCCCTGCGTGACTATTTACTGTTTATCACATACATCACATGTAGACTGTTTGCTCATACACGTTACGAACATTACGAAAGACTCTGACACTTTCTTTTATGTATCTCAGCGCGCCGTTCATTTTCACCACGTCGTACCAGTACATTTCGTTTTTTCCATCCTGCCTCCTAGCCATGGCGTTCTACGGCATCAACTGCATCGGCGAGGTCATTGAACGGCCGTTCGACTGGAGGGAACCCAACCACGACCTGGCGGGCATCGGGCTGCGGGTCTGGCGCGAGTGCGCGCAGGTACGTATTGCGTTTCCCAAATCCTGACACCACGTTTGATGCCACGTACGGAGTGCAGTCAGCAAGTACTACCCACTACTAGCCTTTCCAAATCCCTCTCTCTGTCTGTTTTTCTGACTAACAATTATCTTTTACATCACAGTTACACGCGCGGTGCGCGGCGCACGACCAGCGGCACGTCGCGGCGGGCGACGCCGCGCACGACGCCGCGGTTGGCGAGCTGCAGGCGCTGTGCGTCCGCGCGGCGTCCAACAACACGGAGGTTCCTCCTGCGGTGGTGGAGAAACGCAGGGGTACGGGTGCTGTTGAAGGGGTCGCAACCTCGGAGGAGGAAAAGGAGTTCAACGCGTTCGTTGAAGCGTCTCCGGAAGCGCCGGCTGAAGCGTCTCCTGAATCGCCGCGAACCAAATCGTTGTTCGCGCTCGCCATGCAACGCCGTCAATCCGCGTTCGCGCACGCGCGTTTGCTTCGCCTTCGCGAGTACCCCCGGTTCACGTTTTCGTTCCTAACCGGGTTGTTTTCGGGGTCATCAAACGCGTTACGCCGAGCGTTGCCGCAGGTCATCACGGCGAGCGCAACGGGCGTCGTGGCGAACGCGGCGAAACACGTGTGGTGCGGCGATTCCGTGACGCGAAGCAGCGAGTGCGCGCTAACGTTCCACACCGAGGCGCACGCTATTTGCGGCGCCATTATCGGTTTCTTACTGGTGTTCTGCGCGAACATCGCGTACGTCAAGTTCTACGAAGGTAATTAGCTCCTTGCGTTTCCCAAATCCGGCGGCACCGGCCGTTTGCCGATTGTCTGCCCGTAATTACGTAACACGCGCGGCCTTACAAGACTGACACTTTTCGTTCGCAAAACCCAACAGCGAAAACCGCGAGCGGCGCGATGTACCACGGTTTGCGTAACATTTTGATTTTGAGCTGCGCGTTTCTGCGGAGCAGTTACCCGGACGAGCCGGGGTACGTTACCGACACGAAAACACGCCAGGAACGCTGGAACCGCATCGACGCCGATGTGGACGAAATCGCGAGGTTGGTAGACATCCTGTTTGCGTTTCTTCGGATCGCGCTCCGGGAACAGAGACACGGGTACCGCGTGATGAAGGGGTTGGGCGGTTCCGAAGGTACGTGTGTCACGGCATTCCCAAATCTCGGCCTCCCTGTGTTCGCATACTCGTACCAGAAGGGACTATTACCGCTGCCGATTGTCCAGAGTAATTACTCATACACATGGCCTTACAAGACTGACACTTTCTTTTATTTATCTCAGCCGCGCCGGGGAGCGTTCCGTTTTTGAAAACCGGCTGGCGCAAAACCGCCGGCGGCGGTACCGGCAAGGTGAGTGACGTCTCCATCATCACCGAGGACTTGAGCGGGTCACCCAGTTTGAGCCAGCTGTTGACCAGTGAGGAACAACAGCGGTACCTATCAATCGACTCTGGGAACAGGTTCAACGTGGTGGTGTGTGACATTCACCGCGCGATCGAACACCGGAGGGAACTCGGCGACGTGTACGAAAAAGCAGCGCACGAGATGTACCGCGAGTGCGATACGATTCTGGTAAGTGTTGGGCCTTTCCCAAATCCCGCCTTCCTGTTTTATCTCTCAGCTGGTGACTGTTTGTCCATACATCGCGATATACACGACTGACACTTTCTTTTATTCATCGCAGGCGGCGTACAAAACCTGCGAGAGGATCGTCACTACGCCGATTCCGTACCAGTACACGCACATGGTGAACCTGGTTTTGTTTTGCTTCGTGTTCAGCGCGCCGTTCGTGTTCTCGGCGACCTTCGACTGGTGCGTGTTGGGGCTTTCCCAAATCCCTCCCACTGTTTTGCCGATCGTCCAGAGTAATTAATTACTGTTTACTACATATTCTGGATTTCAACCAGGGTAGACCGATTTAAGTTAAGTTATTTAACTAATAGTTACTATTAGTTACTATTAGTCACTATTAGTGACTAATAGCTTAATATTAGCTATTTCCGCTTTGAAGATTCCTCTATCAAATCAAATGTTGAAGCTGTGCGGTGTTTTAATCGGCATTTGACCGATGGATTTGATAGGAACATCTTATATCTGGAAAGTGTCGAAATAAGGTTTGAAATAAAGTCGATTTTCGCCATTAAAGGAATAAGCAAAAATTAACTAAAATCGGTCCACCCTGGTTGAAATCCAGAATACATCACAAGTAGACTGTTTCCCCATACATTCTACTTGTACACTCAAGACTGACCCTTCCTTTTTTACCCATCCCAAGGCTCACCCCGGCGCCTTCCGCGGTGTTGGCGCTCGGGTTCTACGGGATCTGGGAAGTCGGTAAGACCATGATGGACCCGTTCGATTGGAACTCGCCTATGGTGGATTTGACCGCGATTGGCAGGCGGGTGTCGGACGAAGGGAAACGAAACGCGAAAGCGGCGCGGGACGCGCGGGACGAGGTGCAGGGGGAGAGGGAGTAGAAGAATCTCTATTGTTATGAATGCATGCGTTAACCGTACTGTGGCTGTCATGATACATCGTGCAGTTACATTTGGCTTTCTTCGTTTCTTGCGTGGCTTTCATCCTGTGTTTCTGAACTCGTGATATGCATCGAAACTGGGTTTGTCCTGTTCACCGTACTTGAAGCTAAGGCGTGTTGCGTCCTCAAACCAGGCGCTCGGTCAAACTTGTACCGATCACGCCGCGCAACTGATGGCTGTAAATCGTCGTCGTCAAAAAATGATGAACGCGAAAGGTCGGCACAAGGCACCGTTTCGTCGGTCATTGCGTTGGGCGCGGTGTGCAGAGTACACCCCCCTCGTTTTCAACGACGCGACGCGCTGACCACGTGTCATGTCGGCTGTCTACGATCACTCCTCGGTTTCGAAATCGGACCGCGTCCGGTGGTGCAGCGGCGGCGACGCTGGGCCTTCCGAGGCGGAGCGATCGTGCTGGCCTAAATTTACGCTCCACGAAATCGCCAAGCACGCCTCGTTGAACGACGCGTGGATTGTGGTGTTTGACCGGGTGTTTGACATCACAAGCTTCGCCATAACGCACCCGGGGTTCCACAACGCCGGGCAGGTAAGCACCGCGCTCGCGATTACGCGGACCCTCGGTACCGAGTGCTCCGACGAGTTCGCGAGTCTGCACTCGCCCAAGGCGTGGGCGCAGCTGCACGATTTTCAAGTCGGCGTGGTGTTCCGGGAGGGCGATGCGCTTGACACGGTGGACGTCGCGCCGCCCGCGCTTCCGATGATGCGGAAATGGAAAGAGAAAACCCGGGGCCATGTACCTGAAACCCTAGGCCCTGCACCTGAAACCCTAAACCCTACGAAGCGTGAGGATACCGGATATACCGTCCCCCGGCGCGACCACCGGCCGACCCCGACATGGCTCACCTCGGACCGAAACTTCTGGAAACGGTTCGGTGCCGGCGTCGACGATAATGTGCTGCGGTACCTGACGAAACAGGGGTACAAGCAATCCGGGGGGGGGGGTGAGGGTGGCGATGGTGTGACGGTTGGGACGCATACGAAAGATAGCAAAGATAGCATCGACGGCGCGTCGGATTCGGGGTCGACGGCGTCGTCACAAAGCCGGACGAGCGAAAACAGACGGCGTCGTCGCTTGGCAAAAAATCACAGCCCAATTTGGATCGGATTAGCGGCGGCGAGCGCGGTGATTTGCAAGGCACTTCTGTTTTGACCTGACGCGTTGTGGTGGTTTACTTTTAGTCTAGATAGCAAACGTGTGTATATGCCGACCGAGCAAGACGCAAGACTCCCTGGTAGTACGTCACCCGACGCGTAAAGAGGACGCGTTCTTTTTTTCAGACGATTTTTCCCCTCCGAAAAAAAGTCATCCATTTCCTCGCGGCCTCCCATTTATACTGTCAACACCCGACTCGAAGTGTAACAGTGTTAGGCGCCGGCGATGGTCGGTATGCGCGGGTCGGTTCTGGCGCTTTTCGCGCTTTTGGCGTGCATGCCGGAAGCGCGATCCGTACCGACGCGGTTCCTGGAGGGGGAACTGGGGATGCCGGCGGTACGTCCCCCGCCAATCCGCCCCACGACGCGCGGCTCCCAGTTGAAACTTTGCCTTCTTTCTTGGATGACTCCTCGCCCGGCCCCTGACCCGTACCCATCCCTTCTGTGATACCCTACACCCCGTTCCTTCCACAGGCGGCACACGCCACGTCGTCGCCGTCGCGGCACCACGATTTGTACGCGCACATGCACTCGCACACCACGAAGGTTGGCGAGGGTTCCGTGTCCCCCGCGACGATCGCGACCAAGGCGCTTCAAGTGATGGCGCGTTTGGCGCGGAACGCTGCGGTCAAGGGGCGAGCTGTGTTGGAGGACGACGTCGCGCGTGCTGGTGGCGGTGGCGGTGATGGTGGCGATGACGATGATGGTGCCGAACCGGATACGCAGACGTATCACTTCGACCCGATGCAAGCCTCCGATGCGTACGAAACGGATGTTGGGGATGGGGAAAACTACGAAGCGTACGCGGATGATTACGAATACGCCGCGGCGGAGAAGGACGAGACTTCAGCGGATTTGGGGCGGTATCGCAGGAGCGCCGATACGCCTGATTACCGACCAGACGAAGGTACCCCAGGCGGCAGGCGCTCGGAGCAGGTTTCGGAGGAGTACTGGAGTGGAAACGTGGGCCGATTCGCGTCACTGGGCGACGCGGCGCCGGCGATGAGCGACGAAAAGCAGGAGGGTGCACGAAAAGGAAAAAGAACAGAAAAGGAGGCTGCACTTGTTGCGGCGGATACCTTGCGCGCCATGGGGGCTACATCCCAGCCGTATCAAACGAAACCGCCATCAGCGCAACTGGGCGGAGTGCGCAAGGTAGGCTCAGAAACATTTCTCGACGACTTCACGAACTCGTTCGAGGATGACTTGCGTCGCGAGCTGGACGACGCGGCGGAGGAGGGACGAACGCGCGAAGCGGCGAAGAAGTTGAAGAAAGAAAAGGCGGCGAAGAAAGAAAAGGCGAAGGCGAAAAAGGCAAAGGCCAAAGCTGCGAAAGCGAAGAAAAGTGAAGAAAAGCTGGCTGCCGACACGCTGGAAACGGAAACGCTGGAGGCGGAGAAAACGCAGGCGTCCCACACCGAGGGACGTGGGGAAACAGCGTCGGCGAGTCTTGGCAAGGCTTTTTCGAAACAAAAACGTGGTTCGAAAGAGTCGACCAAGAAACACGGAACGCGTTTCGACGACGACGACGACGAGACGACGCACGTCCGTTCCGGAGTCAAGACCGTGAGCATCGACGATTTGTTCCAAGCGATTGGGGATGGGGATCTCGGGGATGCTTCTGGGGATGGTACTGGTACTGGTACTGGGGACGATTTGTTCCAAGACGGGGACGCTTCTGGGGACGACGACTCCGCCGGCGACGAAACGCGGCGCGGTTCCTCTGGTGGGGCTGGGATTTCTTGGAAAAACGACCGCGGTTTCGATGACACGCCCTCCAAGAACGGTGGCGAGTTCGTCACCAAACTCGGCGGACACGGCGGCCGGAAACACAGCGCAAAGACCGTTTCCGACTCGGACGAGACGAGCCTGTTTCTGAAAGCCATGTCCAAGAAAGGCGTTTCGCGCGATGACTCCTCCGCCGCGGCGTCTCAAATCGCGACGTCGTTCCGGGACAAGAACACGAAAATAAGCATCACGTCCAGTGACGGCCACGAAAACCACTTCACAATAGGCGACCTCGGGTTCGACGACCTTCCCGGAATCGACGACCAGGCGGTGCGCATGTACGTCGAAGGCGGGCGGGAATATTTCAGGTACGGCCTTGGGCGTTTCCCAAATCCTGACACTGTTTACTGCCCCTCTTTGACTACACGGCCGTCATTAAAAGGAAGTGCACTACACACAGCACAAGTGCACTGTTCGGCCCGATTACGCCCGACTGTTTACTCATACACATTACGAAGTACACCCACACTCGCCGACTCGCGACTGACACTTTCTTTTCTTCGTCGCAGCGAGCTTTACGAAAAAGGCGCGGATTGGGTGAACGAGAGGTACGAAACCACGGTCAACGCGACTTCGCTTTGGGTGGATGAGTACGCGGAGTCGGGGCGGAGTAAGAAGAGGGTCACGGTGGACGTGTTTGTTGATGTTTCCGATCCGTACTCACTGGAGTTGATGCTAGGGCCGATTCAGAACTTGTTGAAGATGGATTTAGGGCCGTTACAGTGGCGGTTTCACGCGCGGGTAAACGCGGGGCAGGGGTTGCGCAAGCGGGTTAACTGCGGGGGCGAAATTGCCGGGTCACCGGCCAGAACGAGCTGCGTCGCGAACGCCGCGGTGCAGTGTTCGCAACGCACGTTCCAAAACATGACATCCGGTTTGGGGCGGTTCGAGAAAAGGGCGGAAGAGATTAAACAAAGGCGCGCGCAGGTGGAAAGGGCGAAAGCGGCGCTCGGGATGGATGGGAACTTTCGAAAACTTTCGAAGAACTCTTTCGAGGATGAGGAGCATAAGAACTTCGGGTCCGGGTTTTGGAATCTTCCTGGCACGAAGAAGCAGAGTGTTGAGAGTGTTGTTTCCCTACCCGAACACCCGGTTCGCCAGGTCCGCGAGCGTTTGGTGGGCCGCGACTTTTCGGCGAGGCGACGGTCGGCGTCGAATTCGGGCGTCGTGGGAACGCGCCGCCGACGCGCGCTCGCGGCGAATCCGGATGCTCAACCGGATGACGGCGACTTATCGGTTGAGGTTGATTCGGTTGATTCCGACGAGTTCGTTTCGTCGGAAGCAACTCGTACCTCAAATGACTACGTCCCTGATCAAGACACGTTCGTTGATTTGTTCGAGCCGGACGATTCGGTGGCTCCCGAGGTACGCATTGGGCCTTTCTCAAATCCCAAAACTGTTTGCCGATTGTCCAGAGTAATTACTCATACACATTACGAAAGACTGACACTTTTCTTTTACACTCACAGTACGCGGACGACACCGGCACGGGCGTGGACGTCGACGAGTACGACTTACCGATTCCGACTTTCCTGGACGCGCGTACGGAGGCCGAAATCGCGGCGGCGCACCGCGCGGATGACACGATTACCCCGATAAACGTGTTCCTGACGTGCTTCAGTGGGAAGCTTCTTGATTTGGAAAGCCAAGTGGCAGGGGTTGATTCTATTGATTCGTCGTCTCAAGGGTCAGGCTCTGATACGCTCGGTAAGGACGCGACCTTGTTGCGGTTCAGCGAGGAGTGTTGTTCCGCCGCGATTGAAACCGGGGCGAAGACGCGCGAAGAAGAATCCGCGAACCTTTCGTCGTCGTCTTCCCAAGAGAGTCTTCAAAACTCGTTCCTGATGACGTGCAAGGAGCAAGCCTCCTGTTTGCGCTCTGGTACGGGTTTCAGGGAACTCGGCAAAGCGTCTGACCTTCTGGATTCCCTGAAACCAAAGCCGAAGTGGTTGCCGTGGGTGTTGGTTGAAAAAAAACCGGTTTGCGTGCGGTCGTGTAACTTGCAACAAGGCATCCGCCGGGCGGTGTGCAACAACAGGGAAGGAACCTTGCCTCTGGATTGCCCGCGGTTCCCGTGGGCGAAAATCTGGTACGACGAACCCGGGATTTCCGCGGCGGGCGTTGTCGGGGTGGTGCTTGGTTTAGCTCTTACTACCGGCTCGATGGTGTTACTGGCGCAACAAGCTGGGTGTTGCGGGGGACGAAAAAAGAAGGAAGAGGAAAAGAGCGCAAGCATCGCCGGCGACGAAACCGCGCCGTTGCTCGCGAAGGAATAGAAAAAACAAGCCGTGTAATTATTTAGAAAACAGATTAGAACTCCAGAAACGCTCCACTAGATAACTATCGCTGTGCCCGGAATACTGGTTCAAGTGATGTAAAAGGCTTACGGATCTAGCCGCTCTGGTTAGCTCGATGTTCGCTTAAAAAGAAAGAAAAGAAACTCGAGAAAGGCTCCACACTTCCCTTCATCCCAGTACTTCCGCGAGCCTTTCCTGAACTCGTTTCGCGGCTAAACGGTTCAGGGTTTGTTCCAACGGGAACGTGGTACCGACGTTTCGGGAAATCTCCGTCACGCTTTGTTCTCCGATCGTCCACGACGCGGACATCGTCGTCCCCGCGATGGCCATCAATCGTCGCATCGCTTCCTCCACTGCCTGGCCTTGTTGTTGCTCCAAGTCAAACAAGTCCCCCAGGTCTTTTCTTTTCCACCGCTGATTAAACAAGTCCCACTCCGCGGCTCTGCGGCGCTGCACGCCCTGGAATCCGGAGACGGACGAGACGCTGGATTCGCCTTGCTCGCCCAGCGTCGGCTCCCCGAGGTGCACCACGCCTTGCGCGTCCACGATTGCCATGTTATCCACCGCGGTTCGGTTGTGGGCGGGGTCGGTGGGGTCGTAGAAAGGGTCCGCCGCGCACGCGTGCCAGGTCAGGTCAAGGCCCCAGCCGTGCGTCAAGTCGTTTTGAATTAAACTCCAGACGCAACGCCACGCTCGTTTGGAAAACACGGGAACTGGATTGTAAAGGAAAAGGGTCAGTACTGTAAATGGGCACACAGTCGTCCGGGATTTGGGAAAGCCCCAACACGTACCCATTATTTCCACGTACGCCGCGCACGGCGGGCGGTTCGTCGCGTCGCCGTTGGCGTCGACGCACGCCTGCCCGCGCCAATCAACGCCGTGGCGGTGGATCTCTTCTGTGGATTCGGTGGAGTGATCGTCAGAGTCGCCGTCGTAGTCGTCGTCGCCGTCGCTACCTTCGCTGCTGTTTTCGTGCCGGATGTCCAACCCGTCGTTTCGCTGCCTCGGAACCACGCGTCGGGTTATCGGCCACGCCCCTTTCCCCGAAATCAAAGCCGGTTGCGATATCTCCAGACCGTGTTCCTTGACGATGCGGACGTACTCCTTTGGGTCGAAAGGTTTGATTGAAGAAACCGTTCCCCCCGAAATGTCATCCCCCCCAACCCCGCCGGACACGTCGATGTCCTCGTCCCAGATCCACACGCGTTCGTACGGCTCCACGATGTCGGGGTGCAGGAACCGCTTGGCGAACCACCACTTGGATTGTTTGTGCGCGGAGACGTGGATGGCGCTTTTCGACCACTCCGGAAACGTGTCGTCCCACACATCCACGTTGCCGTCGTAGTGAAACAGCACGACTTGCGTGTTTTCCTTGTCAAACTTTTGCACAACCTGGTTGACCCGGTCCATCATCTTCTTGCCCACAGTGATGACTAAAAGCTCGGTTGGGTGTTTCGGTGACGGGTCATCACTGGGGGTGCCCCATAAACGTCGCAAGCGCAAATCGGACGTTCGCGTACGCACGCTCGCCGGAATCGAGGCCGCGGGTTCGTTGCCCAGGGAGGCGCAAATCGGGCCCAACGTTTCCGCGTCACAAGCCTCTCGTTTCAACAAACTCTTCGTAGCGAGGTTTTCGTCGCGAAGCGCGTCGATGAGGGTCCACAGCCGGGAGGTGGTTTCCTTCGCGTCGTTTACCTTTCGCGTGAGCTCGGCGACGTCGTCGGATACCGTAGCAGTTGCACTTGGGTCATCACCAGGTCCCGCTGACGACGCGGCAACCTGCGCGTGGGGGGGCGCGGTTTGTATTTCGAAAGCGTCGCCGTCGTCGTTTTTAGGGCCCGCGGAGACCTTCAAGTCGTCGGCGTCGTCGTGTCCGGTGCCTTGGCCTTGGAAGTTCAAGTGACTCCTCGCGAGAAGCACGAGTGACACGCCGAGTACCACGCCCACGATGACCTGGAAAACCGCCGCGACCGTGGCTTTGGAAGCGCGGCCGTGGCTCGCGGGCCTGGACCTGCCGTTGCCGGTTGAAACTCGTCGAGGCAACGAACCAGAAGGTTTCAGGGGAAGCCCCACCGCGAGTTTCTCACCGTCCACGCCCTCCACCGCGCTTAGCACCGCGCGGTCGTCCATGGTGCGAACGCGGGCGAAGTCGAGGTGTTGGCTGCTCTGCGCAGGCAAGGTGTGATGCGAGGTATGCGGGCAAGGCGACTTGAGTTTCGGGGTCCTCGGACTACCCGAAACCTTGAATAATCGAAATTAATCGGGCGACTTCCCCGAGGCGACGACTCTCCGCCTCCTCCCTGTGTGTGTGTGCTCGAACACACGCCGCTGCGCTCCGGCGCGTCACAGCGCGCGGCGCGGCTCCGCCTCGGTAGGTTGCGTCCGCACGCACACGAGACCTTCGACGGTTGGTGTGATGTCCTCCCCCCGCGACACCCCCGGGGCCGCAGGTGTTTCGTCCCCAAACGCGTCTCCCCACCCCGCGTGTCTTCGCTGGTGCGTGAACATCACCCGGTGGCGTCCATCCGGCGAGCACGACGGGAGTGAGTTTCGGATGCTGCTCACGCTCGTTCCGGAGCACGAGCGGGCCGAGGTGTTGAAGTTCCGGTACTTCGACGACAAGAAACGCGCGTTGTTAAGTCGGCTGATGCAGCGCACGGCGTGCGCCCGCGTGGCGAACGTGCACCAATCGGATGTGGTGCTTTCCCGCACGAAAGGGAAAAAGCCGTTCTTCGCGTGGCGCGAGATGGCGGTCGGCGCCGGTTGTGACCAAAAAGACACACAAAACCCTAAACATCAACCGCGACAATTTCTTCCCAACGCCCCCAACTTCAACTTCAACGTTTCGCACGAAGGCGACTTCGTGGTGTTGGTGTCGGAACCAGTCGCGATCGTGGGGGTGGACGTCGCCGCGCCAGGACAGGCGCGGCGACGACAACGGGGAAACGAAAATAGCGCCGCAACGCCGAACATCGCTGAATTGCTCGAAACGTTCCGGGACGTGCTTTCGGTTGATGAAAAACAATCCATAGTCTCCGTCGCGAGCTCGGAAAGCGCACTCGCCGCGGAGGACCTGTTCCGAAGGCTCTGGTCGTGCAAAGAAGCCCTAACAAAAGCCATGGGGGTTGGTTTGTTCTTCGAGTTGAAACGAGCGAGCTTTTCGTTTCGCGGGCTTGACGGGAAAAACGGAAATATCAGCGCGTCAAGTGACGCGTACGAAGCCTTCGTGACCATCGACGACGTACCGAGACGCAAGTGGCGGTTCCGGACGGAGAGAATCGGAGGTGATTCAGGTGGTTCAAATGATTCAAATGGTTCTAATGATTCAAACCTTGAGCGCGCAAGCTGCAACGGCCACGGCCACCACTGGATCACCACCGCACGCGGTCCGGTGTCGGACGCGACGGACGCGGTCGGGGATTTTTCGCGAACCTGGCGGTTGCCGAACGCGGGTTCCGAGGATGACGAAGTTTGGCGAGCCACCGTGGGCGCGCCGGCGCCGCCATTCTCAAGCCTCACCGTGGGCGATTTCGTGCCCGACCACATGAAGCACTTGTTCGAAAACGCGGGAGGCGAGGTTTACTTTTAGCGTTTTAGGTGACCGAAACAAACGTGTAAGCAGGCGGACACGACTGAAACAAACGTTGACGGCGGACGATATCAAAACACCGCGCTACTGCTATTCGTATTCGCTTCTTATCCTTTTTGAAACTCTTATTTACCTTTGTCATAAACGTCCCACAACTCTCCGCTCGCGCTTAGGTACCTGGCTTTTACGTTTCGCGTTACGCGCACTCCCAAGGTCACTGAAGGCACACGCGGTTCGGGAGTCACCGGTGCGCTCGTGTCATTCGAATCGCGATCGTCGTCGGAGGTGGAGGCACCGGTTTCGTCGTCGCATTTTGTTTCTTCAACTTCGTCTTCCGATTTTTCGTCCCCAACTTCGTCAACTTCTTCGACCTCTTCCTCGCCGCCCAGCACCAAGTAGTGCGCCACGCTTTCGAACCCCTCCGCGATCGCTCGGCGGTACATCGACCCAGTAGGTGGGTACCCTTTCCTATGCCTGCAGAAGCTGCAGTTGCAAAGGTCGCGGCACGACGGGCACTGCCAGTCCTCGCCGGCATCAATCACCTCCAAAACGTTTTCGCCGTACCGCATCCAAAGGCAATCGCCGCAAAACTGCCCCTTCAGCGATTGACAGTGCGAACAGCGCGTGTGCTTGCAAATCGTTTTCTGACGACACTGGTGACACGTAGCACCACGGCCTTGGTCGTACACGCGGTTTCCGGCTTTGTCGTACCCGTCCACGAAAAGCGTCCAAGGCGATTTCGAGGTGCCCAAGTTAGCGCGGTGTTCGGCGGTGTACGTTTCGGTAGTGTAACTTTTCTCCTCCTCCTCAATCTCCGCGTACTTACTACTTTCGGTACCGACGGAAGACGGGCCAGAGGTTCCGGAAAGGCGGCCGCTTCTTCGTGTGGGTACCTTGGGTCGTTTCGCTCGCCCTGACACTGTGTCACGTGCGTTCGCGCCAGTCTTGGAAGGCGCGCGCGCTCGTTTCTCGCGTTCCGCGAGACGACGATCGTGTCCCGCGTTAGCGATCCCCGTGCCGAGCGAAAAGAGACCGAGTTTCACCATGCGCTCGCGGTTCCGGGCGATGTTCGCGAGTCGCTCGTCTTCGTACGCGCAAGTCGTGGCCGCGACAGGGGCTTTCGTTGCGAAGCGGGACATGGCGTGGATGCGGCGAGCGACGGTGCCGAATCGGAAGGGGGCGCGCACTGCACAGTGTCGACTCGGTTCGCGTTGCGATCGTCTCGGAAATTGCCGCGCTTTTTCCCGAAACAGCATTTTCGGGAGTGTCACTTTTTTGGGCACGCGCGCGGCGTCGCGCTTCAGGGGCAGAGGCGGTGTCTATACGAGCAGAGAGTCATGGCCGTTCCCTCGACTCACGGAGCGTTTACGATAGACGGCGTGCACACGGAGGTTCTGGTGACGGATTACGGCCAGCGCGTCCTGGTTCTCGTGACGCAGATCGGGAAACTCGGCACGATGTACATCACGAAAGCCAGTTCTGACGGGCCGGGCACATCCGCCGATGTTTCCCAGCCCCCCGAGATGCGCGTGTTGGTGGGACGACACGATGACGAGATCCTGTACGCTGCCGCGCGGCGGATAGCGCACGTGGTACGAGGCAAAGGGCTGGACAAGGAAGTCCTGGTGTCCCTAGGTCTACCTCCAAAGCTGGGGGTTGAGCAGTTGAGAGGGGTGGTGCGTTGCGCGACAGAATTCGCGTGCGAAGCGCTAAACTTGTGATTTTGCAAAATTATCGTCGTCACACACCATCTCGTCCGAGTGCGTGTTCTAAGACCACGGCGCGCGTCGCCGTCGCGCAAGTTGGCGCGATGTCGGCGGCGCTGGTGTCCCTTTCCTTCGTGGTCGCGGGAGGCTTAACCTCGCGTAATTGTAATCGTCGAGCCGTGCGCGACGTGTCTCGTCGCGCCGGCCCGGACAATGGCGATCCGACATTATCCTCGGGCGGAGATGCGTCCTTGCCGAAATCCAGACTCACGCCTGACAACTTCGTGGAGGTTGCGCTGTCCCCCGAGGACCTGGTCAGGGCGCAGTACAAGGACAACGCGGCTGAGCAGATGGGAGACTCGATTTTGGGCGGGCAGAGCGTGGTTATTGGCTCAAAAGAAGAGATGAGGGACTTGATTCCCTTCGGCGCCAACAACCTCGCCGTGCTTCGCGCGACGAAACAATACGCCGAGGCGTTCGAGTCGGGGAAGGACCCGTCCGTGGTGGTCGCGAAAGCCCTTGGGGTTAGTTCTTTGAAAGACTTGAGCCCAGCACAGGCGAGGTACGCGGAAAAAGTCCGGGCGAAGCTAGAAGAAAACGCACAGCGCATGCGCGGGTACACGCTGGAAGCGAAGACGCTTTACGTACGTATTTCCCAACCCGCGGTGTGGAGTACGGTCAGACAGTCAGAAAGTACTACCCACTCCTACACAGTACTCTTCCTATCCCTCGCACACATTACGACCGACTGACTTTTTTCGTTCCCAACCCCAGAACAAAGGCGTGTTCGCGTACGGCAAGGGGATGTACCCGGACAGCGTGAAGTGGCAATACGCCGCTTTAGCGGAGACGGACCCGGATTCGAGGTTGGGCGGTGACATCCAGATCCAAATTGCGCTAGGTTTGTACGCGAGCGGCAAACGGGACGACGCGATCGAAGTGTACGAAAACCTCATCGGGTTCCACCCGGAAGGTTCCGTGAAAAAACAAGCCGAGGCGTTGAAGTACAGTACGTATTGCATTTCACCAAACCCCGCCGACTGTTTGCTTGTACAAGACTGACACTTCTTTTTTGCAATCACAGTCACGGAGGCGCCCGCGATGGTGATCGGCGAGGACGAAAAAGTGCAGGTGCCTTTGTTGAAGGACGAGTTCTCTGGGTACCGTGACAAGTGGGGCACGAGCGGGGGGGGGGGGAGGACGAAGAAACGGCAAGACGAGTCGCTTGACGAACTTTACGCCGACGAGTTCGCGCCGTCCATCCGGCTCCCACAAAACCCGCTCATCACCGCGGCTGGTATTTCAATGGCGCTCGCCATCGCGGCGTACTCCGCGGCGGTGCGGTGACGACGGAGGGACGGGTCGGAACGAACGTGTCACCAAGAATGCGATACGCGAGGTATAACAGTAAGCCGATGAACAAGTTTATAAGTAGAATTAACACGTCGTCTGCGAGTACGCGGCATCAATCCGCTCTAAAAGAAACCAACCACCCCTCGTCTCCATCCCCGTCTTCCATCTGCTCCCATCCCAAACACAGAGTCCCAAAGTTAATCCTTAGCGTCCTCCACGCCGTTTTCCGAGATTGAAAACTGCGCTTCCGATTCCGGCAGCACGGGCGAGCACGCGATCTTCGCGATGCGGTTCTCGCCCCGTCCTTTCCGCAGCGCGATCCGCGTGGTGCTGGCGTGCGCCATGATGTTCCCACCAATCGGCTTCAGCGCGTTCGCGCCCGCGAACATGGCGTTGCCATCCGGGTTCGCCACGACCTGGTTCGTCACGACCACGGCCACTCCGAACTCGTCCGCTAACCGGGTGAGGTGCCGTAGGAACTTCCCCAAGTGCATTTGCCGCGCACTCAGCTCCCCCCTGCCCTCGTACTCCGTGCGGTAAAGGTTCGTCACGGAATCAACGATTATAACCCCGAAACGAGCCTCCGCCATCATCCCCGCCGCCGCTAACAGCAACTCGCTCTGGTGCTCCGTGTTGTGCGCCTTGGCATACGCCACGTTGTCGAGCACCGCGCCGGGGTCCATTCCAAACCGCTCCGCGATGGCGATTAGCCGTTGCGGCCGGAACGTCCCTTCGGTGTCGATGTACATCGCCTTGCCCTCCGCCCCGCCCTGCGCAAGCGGGAGCTGGCACGTCACCGCAAGGGTGTGGCAAAGCTGCGTCTTGCCGGTTCGAAACTCGCCGTAAATTTCAGTCAACGACCCGCTTTCGAAACCGCCGCCCAACAGTTCGTCCAGCTTGGACGCACCCGTGCTGATCATGATCGTGTCCTGGCGCATCTGCTGGACCATGCTCGCGGTGGTGAACCCGAGGGGGACGACTTTCAAGGCTGTGGAAATTAGTTTTAAGTCGGTCAGTTACGTTCGTGCGAAACATTTCGGCCAAAAAGCAGTTTCGAAAGGAGGGAGAAAAAAAAAGGGGTGCCCAGAATCTTTGGCGACGTACCCGCCGCTTTGAGCTTGTCCACCTTCATCTCGCTCAGGCCTTTGATGTCTTTCAGCGACTTCTTCGAGGCGTGCGCCAAACCCTCGACGGTGTGAATTCCCGCCTCGAGCAGTTTCTTGATGTCGGACGCCGCCACGCCGTGTTCCTGCGTGGTGAAAGGGGGGGGCGAGACTCAGCGGGTTGAATCTTGAATGGGGTGCCAAGATTGAGGCGCGAGCGGGTTCGCAGGTTTGGACCGGGGGCGGGAGTCTGGGCTAAAACGTGCGGCGCCGTACCTCGAGGGTCTGTAACGGGAGCGGGCCGGACGACTCCATCCCTTCCTGCCACTCCTCCACGCCCGCCTCAGCCCCGGGGGCTTCCATCTGCATAGCCACCTCCGCCATCGTCACGTCAAAGTTACGCGGCGAGCGAGGAAAATGTAATTACGCGGTGGGTCCGTGGCACGGGTCGACGGAGCGCCGGTCAACAACCGCGCGGCGTGCGACGTGGGTGACGGCGTGCGTGACCGAAAACCCGAGTACTTCTCGAAGTCACGCGTTTCGCGGGATGCACGCGTTGGTGGTAGCGCACTCGAGAGTGACCCCCCCCGGGTTGCCTGGCAAATCAAAGTTCAAACGAATCGGACGAGCCGATTTTCGACGTCACCACTTTTTGCAGAGTGTCGTTAAATTCAGTTGCCGAGAGGGCACCTTCATCACAACCACCATGTCCGCTGCGTCAACTCGCGGTGTCGTTTTCGCCAAGGTCCCACCCCTCGCCCGCAGTACCTCGCACGCACGCGCCGCTCGTGCCAAAACCGTATTCGCCATGAGCTCCATCAGCAGCTACCTGCCCGCGGATACCTACAACAGTCTGGAAAAGGATGGCGATTTGACTTTCCTTCACACGATGTTGCGTGTCGACGACCTCGATGCGACCATGGCTTTCTTCAGTGCGTTGGGTTTACAGGAAACGCGCAGGAAGGAATCAGATACCGGTAAGTTCACCCTGGTGTTCATGGCATCCGCCCCAGGCGCGCCTGAAATCGAGCTCACGCATAACTGGGGTGGCGAAACCTTCGCGAAACCGAGTCGTTCGATGGGGCACCTGGCGTACGCCACGGACGATATTTACGCCCTGTGCCAGAAGCTCCACGACGGTGGCATCACAATCAACCGCCCGCCCCGTGACGGGAAGATGGCCTTCGTCAAGTCCCCGGACGGGATCTCCGTGGAGCTTTTGCAGAAAGGCGCGCCACTGCCACCTGCAGAGCCGTGGGCATCCGCGGAGAACGTGGGAGAGTGGTGAAATAAGAACAGACTTTTACGAACAACAACGCCCCATCCATTCGTTTTCGCCCTCCTCAGTCCACGGCGCGACGCGGTTCGGCGAGGTCTCACCGCCGCCGCCAGGCAGGACGATACACGGTGTGGCCACCGCGATGTTCCCCGCGCTGGTTCCAGGGAACACCGCGCGTCGTGTGGCTCGGGTGGCGGGTAGTGCGAGTGGCGGTTGGGACGTGTGCGCCACGTTCAGGGCGTGTTGTTTTGATCAGCGGATGAGGCGTCCGTTCTCGTCGAAGGCACCGCCTCCTTTCCTAGACCCCTTCGCGCCTCCCCCCGACGCGAGCACGTTCCCTGAATATACACCAAAGGACTACTTCAAGTTCCAGCTCGTGCACCAATCGTCAAAATCGAACGCACGGGTCGGGCGAATACACACCCCGCACGGCACAATCGAAACCCCGGGTTTCGTCCCGGTGGGTACCAACGGCGCGTTGAAAGCGGTTCCGCACTCCGTTCTTGGAAACGGCGCCGATTTGAACCTGATGTTCGCCAACACGTACCACCTGATGCTGCAACCTGGGGTTGATGTCGTTGCTCAGGCGGGGGGGTTACACAAATTCATGGGCAGAAACGAACCCGTAATCACCGACAGCGGCGGGTTCCAGGTGTTTTCGTTAGGCGCGGCGGACGCAACGACCGACGCGATGGATGAACTGAAAAAGCGAACGAAATCGAAACACAAAGACGGTCAGGCGAGTACCATCTAATTTCCCAATCATTATGTTCCGCCTCCCTGATTGCCCATACGAGACTGACAGACTGACACTTTCTTGTTATTCGTATGTATCAGGGCTTGATTAAAAGAATTACCGAAAACGGCGTGACTTTCAAGTCGTACCGGGACGGGAGCGTGTACACGCTCACCCCGGAAAGCTCCGTGGAGGCGCAGAAGAAACTGGGCGCTGATATTATCATTCCCCTGGACGAGCTACCGCCGTATGGAATTGATTTCGACACTTTGAAACAATCCCTCTTCCGAAGCCACCGGTGGGAAGCAAGAAGTTTACGCACACACCTTTTGAACCCGGCGCGGCAGGTACGTGTTGGGGCTTTCTCAAATCCAGGCACACTGTTTTACCGAAGCTGGTGACTGTTGTCCATACATCGCGATATACTCGTACCAGAAGGGCGCATTACCTCTGCCGATTGTCCGCCCGTAATTGCTCAGGCCATGTCACGAAAGACTGACACTTTGTTTTACCTATCGCAAGGCGATGTACGGCGTGGTGCACGGGGGGGTTAATGACGAGTTACGAAAGTTGAGCGCTGAATATCTGGGAAGCCTTCCCTTTGACGGGTACGCGATTGGCGGCTCGCTTGGCAAAAACTCGGAAGAGTTGTTCCAAATGTTAAACAAAGTGGTACCGCTTCTTCCGAGGGGAAAACCCAACCACGTGCTCGGGATCGGCGATGAGCTATCAATCCGAGCCTGCGTGCCACTAGGCATCGATACCTTCGACAGCACGTTTCCCACACGCTCGGCGCGGCACGGGTCGCTGCTCACGAAAACGCGAGGGCGAATAAACGTGCGGAACTCGAAATTCAAAACGCTTTTCGAACCGCCCTGTTATGAGTGCGTTTGTTCCCTGTGTCGCAACCACTCCGTGGCGTATCTGCACCACCTGGACAAAGCCAGGGAACCCAACGCGTGGACCCTCGCGACGGAACACAACCTGCACTACATGGGCACGATGATGCGGGAGCTGCGCGAGGCGATCGCCAGGAACGAGGTGTGAGCGGAGGTACTTTACTTTTTATATGAGACTAGTCTACGTAACTATTACTGGTGCTAACGCAAGTAGAGTACAGTAGGGACAAAAACAAATGCGGTCCTTCCGTTCATTCCCGCGGCGCGCTGGCGACTGCTTTCGCGGGAACCGCGACGCAGCCGCGTTGGTCACAGCGCAGGGCTGTTTTCGCCACCGTGTCGTTGCCGTACGGAATCGTGTAGTGCGACCTTAAGATCCACGTCTCGGTGTTTGTGTCTTTTTCGAAAGCCTGCGTGGCGAGAAGCGTCGCGCCGTTCGCGACGGTTTCAAGAACCGTGACCGTCGCGACGTTCCGCTCCACGGTAACATCCACGTCGCTCCGTTTCAAACCCACCGGCTTGCGATTGGAACGAAGCACCGTTGGCCACCCGTCGAGCTGCGCGCCTTTTGCAATCAGCACGTCAACCCCGCTGGATGACGCGGCGGTACCGGCGCTCACTTTTTTCGTAGCGGGCGCCCAGGTCTCGGCCATTAGCTTTTCGTCGCCCTGCGAAAGCGCCGCGTAGAAATTGTCGTGCACGGCGAGCACCTCTGCAACCGGTCCGTCTGTCGGCAACGCAATCGTGGTGCCAATAGGCCTAGTCGCGCCCACCGCCGTGATTGCCTTAGGGTAACCTTCCATCTCATCAACGCTGCCGCCCGCCGCTGACGCGACCGCCGCGCTATCCACGGTAGCCGATCGCCACGCTTTTTCCGCCGCCGCGTCGTTTTCGTTCCCCGGTCGGTTTCTCGGGAACGTGGACAGCAGCACGTCCCAGTTCGGGGACCCCGACCCCGAGCCTCGGACCTGTCCGGTAACACCCAAGGTGACGTACCCGCCTTTCGAGGCGTTTTGGACGGACGGATCCGCCACCCCCGCGGACAACAACAGCCGCCGGAAGTACCCCGCCCACGCGTCGTTCTTCGTGGGCCACGCCAGCCACCGCCCGGCTCCCGCGCCAGGCCACGCGCTGACGACGTCCACGAGGAGTTCCCACCGGCCAGGGCCGACGTTGGAGACGCCGTCTGCGTTTGAAACGCCTCGCTCCACCACCGGTACGACTAGAATCCGGCTTTGTTCCAGCCTTCTTCGGAACGGCGTCGCGGAGGCCAAGTCTTTCGCGACTGAGAGATAAACAAGAAAGTGTCAGTCTCTCGTAATGTGTATTAGTAAACAGTTAGTGTAATCGGGCCGATCAGGGAGGCGGAATGTGGATGGGAAATACTTACCCTTTTCCGCGTCCCCGTACACGATGGCCACTCTGGCGGCTTGTCGAAGCGACGCCAGGGGAAACGTGCGTTCGTTCCGAAACTTGTCCCGCTGAATAACCACCATCTCGCCGAGTGCGAGCTCGCGTTGTATCCGGGCCAGGTCTTTCTTTCGCCGTGACAAGTCGCTCGCCGTGACCGCCGCCGCGAGCGTTAGGAACACGACGTTCGTGGCCAACACCGAAACGCCGTCCACGTCACCCCTTGCTAACCCTCCAAGGCTTTGCGGCACCGAAGCCGCCAAACCCAGGGTGGTCATTGCGAACAAAAGCACCCTCGGGTAGAAAAACGCGTGCGTCGCTTCCCAAAACGTCAACGCGTCTTTCGTGACGTTTAAACCCGAAAACAGATCCACCGTCCCGAACTCCCCAGGGTCCTCCACGAAGTTTTCAGCATTCTCTTCCGCTTGAATAGCATCAAGACGCGCGCGCCCGCTCGAGGCGCGGTCCTCGTCCACCGCGAATTGCCGCGTGCGTTTGGTTCGGGGCGACGAAAACGATGACCATCCCAGATTACCCACGTTTCCATGAGGAGAGGAGACGCGCGATGAGACGTGTGAATCTCGCCGACGTCGTACTCGCAGAGACTCGCCACGGACACCAGCTGTACAAAATGTGCGCCTGGCATGACGCGACACCCCCTTGTATGCCGCGACGGAAACGCGCGCCCGGCTCGCCGTCGCGACGGCGACACACACACTGGCCGGGGAGGCGCGGGGGGTCACGAGGACCCGCGCTTGGCTCGCGCCTATCGTCGCCATGTGCGCACGAAAGTGAAGAGAGTGCCGACAGGTGACACTTGCAAAGCGCCACGTGCACGTCGACGAAACGCGAATCGACAGAAGCAGCACTGAGTGCACGTGTCGGCGCGTGTGCCCGAATTCTTTGCACCGTGCCGCCAGACCCTGGTGGCACGCGCTTCCCGCGCTTCCCCGCGGCACCATGCGTTCCCGACTCACTACGGTTGTGGTGTTCGTCTCGGCGACGCTACTCGGGGTTCAGGCGCACCCGGTTTTGTACGACCGAGTCGGCAGCTGCGTCGCGGCGCATCACCCGACGGTGAAAAGGCACGGCCACGGGTCGTCGTCCGTGGATGATTCCATCGGGTTCAAGATGGCCTGGTCCGCCCCCGACGGAAGCGACGAGGCCCAAGCAAACGAAAACGACCCGATGCGCGCCATCCCGGGCTCCTGGGAAATCGCAACAAACGAGTTCAAGCCCGGTTGTAGGCACACGCTCACCGTGGTGAACCCTTCGGTGGGCGAGATGATGGTCACCGCGTCTTTCGGCGTTTTCGCCGAGTTCGGCTTGAACCTGGACGGCAAGACGAACTACGGCAGGGGCGTGGCGTGCGGCGGCCGGCGGTACGACACCGCCTCGGGGTTCAAGAAGCCCAACACCCGGTTCGTGTGGGTCGCGCCGAGTGTTGCTGAGCTGAATATCACGGACGGGGGCGTGGTTTTCAAGGTCACCACCGCGAGCGGCTCGAGGGATTCGTTCCGCAATAACCAGGTTTCGTTTTTCGCCAACGAGCAATTGCCGGTTCCGATTGCAGGCGCGGCAGCAGCAACGCCGCCTCCCGGGTCGCAAGACGTGGACAACGCAGGACACGCGCCTGTTTCTGTGTACGGACTGCAGCCGCTCGTCGCGGCGCACGGATTTTTCATGACCCTGGGTTGGGCCGTGCTCGTTCCAATAGGGGTTTGGTTTGCGCGGCACGGCAAGCCGTTGCCGGGTGTGGGCGGCTTTTCATCAAGCGACGGATCGATGTATTCCAGCAACTACGTGTCCCGGGCCACGCAGTACATCCGCCACGACGGGCGGTGGCTCAAGGTCCACCGGTTTCTCACCGCAGCCGGTCTTTGCTGCGCGTTGTTGGGGTCCGTGTTGATTTACGCCGAGGTCAACGCCAACGCGGGCGGCGAGCACTTTAGGTCGAAGCACGCTTTGTTCGGAACCTCGGCGCTGGTGCTAGGCTTCGCGCAACCCCTGAACGCCTTTTTCCGGCCCAACGCGCCGACGCAGGTGACGCACGGGGCGAGCGTTGGAAAGACAGTTCGTCGGAAAGCGTGGGAAATCGGACACCGATGTTCAGGCGCGGCGGGTTTGGTGTGTTCTGTCGTCGCCGTGCTTAGCGGAATCGACCGCGCCCAGGTTTGGGGCGAAGCGCCGGCCACCGCGAGAAGCGGGAAACACATGTACGTCGCGTGGCTGGCGTTCGTGTGTCTCGCCACGGCTGGGCTGGAATTCGCGCGGTACCGAGAACAGAAACAGGCGCACGCGCACGAGGAGCTTAAAGAAGTCGAAATGGGAGACGCGTAGAGGTAGGGGCGGGCTTTTAACTTAATAAAGGGAAATAGTACACTGCTGCGAGGCTTCTTCACTGCGGTCTTTGCATCTCGGGCGCGTTACTTTGTTAAGCAGGTTTCCCTGGAACGTTTCCCACGCGAAGAATGTCTCCAAGCCTTCGTTCGCAAAAAGCGCGGTCCTCGTGTGCAAACATTTAGAAACATCCCAAGAACGCACCACCTCTCGCAATTTTCTGAATTTCGACGAAACGAATCGCTCACCGCATTCTCCACTCACTTCGTCCCGCCGGCGCGCCTCGCGCTCGCGTGCGATGGCCACCGAGTCGGCGCCGCCGCTCAAGGAGCTGAAGAAGCTGAAGGTTGCTGAGCTGAAGGCGCTTTTGAAAACGCGCGGGCTGGAGGATTCCGGTTTGAAGGATGATCTGGTGCGACGACTGCACGACGCGCGTCAAGTTGCGGACGCGGGCGCGGGTGGCGAGGCGGCGGCGGTTGGGTCACCGGCCGTGGATCCACCTTTGCAGGTGACAACGAGTGGGGATGCGACAGCAGGACCGACCGCGAGTGACCCTACAGGGACACCACCTACCGAGGATGACGAGGCAGATGCGATTGCGGCGGATGGGGACGATGCGATTGATGAGCAACACGCAATTGATGAGGCCGACGCAATTGCGATTGATGAGGCCGACGACGAGGAAGAACCCCCGAATGCGCCCGGTTCCCACGAAACCGAAGACACCTCTTTGGCGCCGCTCGCAGGTGGCGAGCCTGAATCAAATCAGGTGTTAAGCAACCCTCGCGTCGACCGCGCGCGAGGGCGGCTGGTTGTGAACTCAAACGACCTGGACGCGTGGGAAGTGTTGGTAACCGAAGCCACCGCGGCGGGCGTACCGACCGGGCGGTCGTTGTTCGAGGAGATCGTTCAAACCCACCCTACATCAGCGAAGGTGTGGCGCGCCTACGCCGAGTGCGAGATCGCGCCCGCTGGTAACACAAGAGACGACGACGCCGTGAAGAGTATTTTCTCCCGGTGCTTGCTGAACTGTCCGTCCCCCGATTTGTGGCGCTCGTACACCAGGTACGTATTGGGCGTTTCCCAAATCCAGGCACACTGTTTGCCCATACAAGACGTTAACCACTTTTCTTTTACAAAGGTACATGGTCACCACGAACGACCCGACCTCCCCTGACGGCGTCGCCGCGATTAAAGCCGCGTTCGAGTACACCCTCGATACGATCGGCGAGGACGTGGAGTCCGGGCCGCTGTGGCTCGACTTTTTGAACTTCCTGCGCGCCGTTGACGCGGCGCACGTCGCGCCGGGCGTCGCGACGGCGCACGCGGAACGCGCGCGGGACGACGAAGTGCGTTCGGCGTACCAGCGGTCGGTTTCCGTACCCACCAACTCAGTAGACGCGTTGTACCGGGAGTACGATACCTTCGAAACCACGCTGGACGCGACCGCCGGGAAGACAGTGCTGGCGACGATAAAACCTTTGGTGGACAAAGCCCGCGTGGTGCTGAAGGAGCGGAAGCGACGCCACGAGAAACTCGACGTGGGGGGGCTTTGCGTAAGGCCTGGAGGTGCGGAGGTCGGTACGGCTGACCAAACAAAAACCCCGGAAATTCAATCCAAGCTGTGGCGTGACTTGGCGCGGTGGGAGCGCGGTAACCCGCAGCAGTTGGAGGCGGATACCGAAAACGGCGAATCCTGGAACCCGCAGCTCACTACAAGAATAAACCTGGCCTACGAGCAGTCTTTGATGAGCCTCCGGTTTTGCCCCGATATGTGGCTGGAGTTCGCGAGCTGGCACGAAAAAGAAGGCCGTCTTGACAAGGCGGTGGGTGTGTTGCAGCGAGGAAAGGAAGCCAACCCGGAGTGCGCGCTGCTCACTTTCGCGCGCGCGGACATTTTTGAAAAGACGGGCGACGTGGAAAACGCGAAAGCGGCGTACGAGGAGGTGCTGGATTTGTACGAAAACGAGTGCGCTGCGAAGGAAACAAAAGCGCAGCTTAGTGTTGTCGGAGGAAGTACGCAGGACGGTGTTTCGATCACTGGAAATACTGCTGGATCACCTGTTGAATACGTTCACCCTGTCATGAGCGACGCCACGACCCTGATGTACGTCGAGTACATGCGGTGTTGCCGCCGGGTGGAGGGCGCGCAAAGCGCGCGCAAGGTGCGTATTGCGCGTTTCCCAAATCCAGGCACCTACGTTTTCCCATACTCGTCCTGCGAAGGGACGTCTTACCTCTGCCGATTGTCCGCCCGTAATTGCTCAGGCCATGTCACGAAAGACTGACACTTTGTTTTACCCATCGCAAGGCTTTTATGCGCGCGCGGAAAGCCCCGGGCAACGCCCGTCACGAAATCTTCGTAATCTCCGCGCACATGGAGTGGCGGTACGACAAGAACGACAAACCCGCGCGGAACGTTTTCGAGCTCGGGTTGAAGAAACACATCTTGGTACCCGAGTACGTGAAGCTCTACGCCGAGTTTTTAGTCGGCATAAACGACGTGGCGAACGCGCGCGTGTTGTTCGAACGCGCCGTCGCGGTCGCCGCGGACGCCGCTTCTGGTAAAATCGATTCCGATTCGAAAAACATCATCCCGGGAACCAACCGTACCACCGGGGTTTTATCCATGGGCCCTCAGGAACGGGAGCGGCGCACAAACGTTTTGCGCGACGTGTTTGATTTGTTTGTTTCGTTCGAGCACCACCACGGCTCATCGGGGACGATGAGTTCGGTTGAACAACGAAGGCACGTCGTGCTTGGTGGTCCTGGCGGCGGCGCTATTGACGCCGCACCAGCGATAATCACCGCGCTCATCGCGAGGCACTCGTTTCTGGACCTAGCACCTTGTACGTTTGAACAGCAGGCGCACTACGTCAAGCTAGGCGCGACGATGCCCCGACGGAACACAAGCGTTGATACCAAAAACACAAACGTACCCCCCCCCGTACCGCCGCCAATTCCCCCGCCGAGACCGCCGCCGCTACGGAAAGGCGAAGTGCCTCCCGGCGCGGCGTGCGCGGCGGCGGCTGCGGCGGCAGCAGCTGCGGCTCTGGCTCAGCTCCCAAAGGCACCAAAGGCTGGTGGAAACATTCCCAAAATCATGCCTCCGCCGCCGGCGCCCGGCTCCGCGGCGGCGACCGCGGCGATTGTGGTGTCTTCCCTCCCCGCCGAGCTCGGTGTCTTCTTCCGTTTGCTCCCCGCCTCGAGTTCCTTCGGTTGCGAAGCACCTCCGCACGTCGTCGACGCAGTGATGGAAACTTTGCTGACACACGACTTGTCCCCTGAAGCCGGCGCGCTGACGGTGGCGACGCGCAACGAAACTTTCGGCGTCGGCGTTGGCGCGAAGAGCGGGGACAAACGGAAAGCGCCGGCGAGCGCGAACAACAAGGGACCGCTCACATCTTCGTCGAACAAACCACCACCCATGGACGTGTTCCGCATGCGACAAGCGAAACAAGCCAGGACGGACAACGCGGAGTTTCAGTAGTATTTATTAGCGAAAGAAAATGAGGTGTAACATGAAGTAATCTCGATTTTTTTCCAACAGAACATCCTCAAACAGCAATGTAAATCTTCGCTTCCCCCGTCCCTCTCTTGCATACCAGCTACTTCTATATTCGTCCAGAACTGCTATTGTTACGTTTCGGAAGGTCAACAGCCTCCCACTTGTTCCATCATCGCGTCGATGGAATCGCCATCCTCCATGTCGAGCTGCGGGGGAAAGAGAGGCGGAGACGACGGGGAGACGCGTCAGTTTCGGGTTTTTCGTAAAAAAAACAAGTGACGCATTTTTTATGGGCACCCCAAAAGCTTTGGCATTCGTGGCACCTCGAATGCACCCTCCGTGTCGATCTGGCACCGCCGGCGGGTTGGAAACGCGTGGGGTCGTGTCGCATAACGTACGTCCTTGGGGGTTTGCGTGGGGTTAATGCGCGTGCCGTCGAACAGAAAGCGCACGGCGTCCGGCTGCAGCGCCTTGCGAGAGCAGAACGCGTTGAAGATCTGGCGGGAAGTCGTGCCATCATCAAATGAGAAGACGTGGTGGGTGTGATTGGTGTCAGCGATGTGATGCGTTCGAGTGGTTGGGAGCCGTGAGGGAGACAGGGCGCGATCGTGGTCGGGGTTGGGCTGGCGCGGTCAGACGAGAGTCACCTCGCGTCGTACCTTTTCGAACTTGGTGGTCATCTTCACCTTGAAGTGGACCTCGGAGTTGTCCTGCGATCGGTAAGGGAGGCAGGCGTGGGTTTGGTCGGATTGGTTCAAAAACACGGAAACGCGGTGGTGCGATCGGCGTGGTGTAGGCGGTGCACAAAACGCACCTGATCCTTGACCTTGAGGTTGATCTGGTCCTTGGCGTCGTCTTTCTTATCTTCTTGGGACATCGTGACTGTGTGGTGTCCTTGCGCGAGAGCGAGTGTGGTGAACCAAGGCGCCTCGCGAGGCCTGTGAAACTCTCGAATGACTCGAATAAACGAGTTTGGCACTACGCGAAGCAGATCGGCGGCAGTCGTCATGCCGTGTTTTTCAGCCCTGAAGCGCTCGGGGTCGTCACACCTCACCGGCACCGCTTGGGACACCGAGACGGGTTCCGGCGGTGTTGAGTCGATTGAGTCGGGACGACTCGCATCGGCATCGCAGTGAGTGACAGTTCTACGGGACTGGAAGCGGCGCGCCACCGAACGCCAAGGAATACCCGCCGATCGATCGCCGTCGGGGCCAAGTTTCGCACAGGGCCCCCACACGGTTTGCGTCATTCGACTCTACGATGTCGGGTGCCTTGACTCGCGCGCAGAAAGTTTTCGCGGCGGCGGCTCGTATTTTCGGCAACCACATCAACCCTACAGGCTTGCAAAGCGGGCGCAAGGAGCTTCGGCGAACCCTGGCGGGGCCCAAAATCCTGGACTGGTACGTCCGGCCCATCGATAAGAAACTCGATCCGCTTTTCGAATCACCGCTGGTGCAGCGTAAAAAACTCAAACTGGAGCGCTTGGCCCGCCGGGGGAAGACGACGCCGAAAAAAGGAGAAGGGAAACGCGCGAATAAGAAGAAGAAATAGAAATGGAATGGGGGTTAGTTTCGCGGGGGGGAGGGGAGTGTGTTGGACGTGTGAGGTCTGGTGCGTCTCGAAGGTAATCGGGAAGCGTCAGCGGCGAGCGCACCGATGTTGAAATCGCATCTCCCAAGAAGTTGTTACAAAATACTAATCAAAACCCGTTTTACATGTACAAAGCCTCTAAAAGAAATCCTCCTCAAAACCCCTCCTTGCTCGCCGCGATCAGCCCCACTGCGACGACCCGCATCATCCCCGACGCGAGCAACAAAACCATGTTGTCCCTTCCTTTGATTTCTCCAAACACCAAGACGCCCCAGAGCGCGCCGATTAACCTGCGATGGGAACCGAAAAGGGTCAGTCGCGAGTCGGCGAGTGTGGGTGTACTGTATATCGCGATGTATTGGACGATGTATGGACAACAGTCAGAGTAATCGGTCTGAACAGTCACCAGCTTCGGTAAAACAGTCTACTTGTGATGTATAGTTGTTGCCAGTATTGGTAAATGTTCCTACTAGTGCACTCGAACGGTCAAAGAGGGGCGGTAAACAGTGTGTCAGGATTTGGGAAACGCAAACGCAACACGTACCCGGGCACGGACGTGACGATTGGAAAGGACACCGAAAACGAAAGGCGCTCGTTCGCGACGAAGAAACAAATCTGCGCCACGCCCCACATCAGCCCTGAACAAAACGCGGGAAGCACGCAGGGGGGGAGCTGCGGTTTACGGCCTTTCCCGTGCTTCAAGGCGCAGTAGATGATGAAGTATACGAACGTGGCGAAGAAGATTCCGCAGAAATGCGAAAACACGTAATCAAGCGCGTGTTTTGAGTGCTCCGCGTTCGCTTTCAAAACGGCGGAGTCGATTAGACGTTGCGGCGGGTTGAAGTTGGTGCCGTAGAAAACACCGGCGACTGATGCGAGTAAAAACCCAAACGTGAACTTGCCCCCAGTGCTCTCCTGCGCTTTCCGTACCCATCTCGGAGTACCTCCGAACTCCTCGGCGTCTTCTGGGGATTCGGAACGCGACCGCGAACGAGGCGTGAGATGCGGACTGCCGCTTCCGTGCGGGGATTCGCCGCCCGCGAAAAGCAACGGCGACCTTTCGCCCCAGGAGGTCGCACCCAAAGGCGAGCCGGGCGGCAGGGGCGAGCCGCCGCTTGTTGCTGACAGTGAACCTGACGAATTGACTCTTGGAACGGGAGACGAACCGTCAACCGGCGCCCCGCCGCCCGGTGGGCTACTCGTCGCCGCGTTGAACTGCGAAAACACGCGTTTCGCGTTGCCTTGAACGGGCGATTCGCCCCCGACAAGCACACGACTCGGCGAAAGCAACGAGTTCCCCACCCAATCCACGTCGCGTTCGGAGTGACCTGAAGCGCCGGGCACGCCCCGGTCCCGGTCCGTGGTCCCCGCGCTGACTTCCGAGGTTATGTTCGCGTACACCGCCAAGCTGGTAAATAAAAGAAAAGGGTCAGTCGCGAGTCGGCGAGTGTGGGTGTACTGTATTGGGTGATGTATTGGGCGATGGATGGACAACAGTCAGGGTAATCGGTCTGAACAGTCACCAGCGTTAGAGGTAAAACAGTGCACTTGTGATGTACGTAGTGCACTTCCTTTTAATGACGGCCGTGTACACGAACAGTCAAAGAGGGTCCGTAAACAGTGCCGCCTGATTTGGGAAAGCCCCGACGCATACCTGGCGCACGCGAACACCACGCCCGCGTAATTTGCCCACGGCGCGACGAGCGGCGGGTCGGCGGCGACGCCTAGGATTCCGAAATGCCCGCTCGCCCACCCCACCAGCATGCCAACCAAACCCCAAATAAGCAACCCAAGACCCAGGCCGATGCTCTTCACAATAGGCACCACGGTGAGGTTTCCGGTGGCCCATATCGCGCCGCCCAGCATGGCGAAGGGCTCGAACTTTGGGTTACCCCGGATGAGTTGCACCGCCAAGCCTTCAAGAAGCACCGCGCTTGTCATGACTAGGGAGAAAAACATCCCGTCCGCAGTGGGGACGCGCTTCACGGGCACGAAATTGCTTCCGAAAAAAACCACCGCCACGAAACAAGCGGCGTACCCGACCGCGTCGTCGTGGACGGTCATTGATCGACCTCTCCGCGTAAAGGCGGAAAGATCTCAACGCGGATTTGCGAAAACACCCGGCACGCGATGGGCGACGCGACTTTAGGCCCAACACGTGGTCAACTTCTCCACGACAAAGGTCGGGGCAGGCCAGCGGGAAGGTGCGTCACACCAGGCGGCGTGGCTGTCAGGGGGGACACGGGCCGGGCGGCGGCGCGTGGCGCCTGCCTCGTTGTGGCATTGTCGAACGATGCAGCGGGTGTTGTTTCGCGAGGACCCGGGAAAACCACAAAAAAAAAGGGCATCGGAGATTGATAGGAGGACGAGTTGGTTGATAGGCACGCCTGATTGTAAGCTGCGTCGCTGACAGGCATGCTCTGAAAGTAGAATGCGCTGGCTTTTGGTTTCAAAACCGAAAAGTTGGTTGCTTTTCGAGTCCAGCCGTCAAAGTTTGTCCGCCGACATTGGTTCGCCCATTGCCCACCGCGCAAGGCACGATGGGGCAGAAACGCGAGCTTTCCCTGGAGGTCAAGTTCACCGAGGCGGACAAGGAGTGCCTTGGGCGTCTGGTGAAGGACCTGGTGAAACTGGGCGCGACGACGAGCAAGGTACGTGCGTTTTGTGGCGCGGCGGCCTTGGGCGATTACCCTCGTTCGGCACTTTTTCCAATCACTTTCACGCGGACGCACGACTCCCCACGACGCACGCGTGAGGCACGAAGTGACTGGCGCACACGGTCTGTTTTCCACACCACACCGCGACTGACCCTAAACCCTAAACCCTAAACCCTAAACCCTAAATTTCCTCATCTTCAGGGCGAGTTCAAGGACTGGCTGAAGTCCAGCCTGACCGGCGCGAAGCGCACGTGGCACGATCCGGTTCGGCACGACTGGGAGACGCTTTCGCAATTCGTGCTTGAGGCTATCGCGGGTGACAAAACCGACACGATCGAACAGCAGGCGCGGTTCCAACTGGGGTACTCACAGTGGCAAACAAGAAAGGGCGAGTGGGTGAAGTGGCAGAAAGACCAGCCCAGGGACGAGGTGCCGAAACGCGGTCCGTGGACGCTCGTGGCGCGCACCGAGCGGCACCCCAGTTTCGCGGAGCAGTACGCGTCGTTACCGTCGCACCTGCCCGGCTGGCGGCGAAGCGAAAAGCAAAGGCCTCCACGGTGGTGCATTGGCAAAAACCTAGACCCGGTGATGGTTGGTTTGGATTGCGAGATGTGCGAGACGGATGTTGATCAGCGGGCGCTGGTTGGTGTTTCCGTGGTGGGTGTTGACGGGACGGTGTTGCTGAAAACGCTGGTGAAACCCCCTGGCAAAATCGTGGACCTGAAACCCGACATCACGGGTTTAAAAATGAAAGACTTCAAGGGAGTTAAAACAACCTTGAAGGATGTGCAGGACAAGCTAGCTGCGCTGTGCACCCCGAACACGGTCCTTGTGGGGCACGGTTTAGTGCACGACTTGAAAGCCCTGAAGTTCGACCACGCCCCCGTGATCGACACCGCGTTTTTGTTTTCGTACAAAAACCTGCCGCGAAGCACGCCGGGTTTAGCGGATCTGTGTAAAAGGTTGCTGTCATCCGAAATGCGCAAAGGCGACGGCACGCACGACAGCGTGGAGGACGCTAAGATGGCCCTGGAGCTGGCGAAGTGGGAGTGTTTAAATGACAAGCCCACGACGCCGATGGACCCGCCGACGGACAAAGTTGACCCGCGCGACCTCACCAAGCTGTTCATTCACCGGTTACCGCGAGGGGTCCTTCTGAGTGACCTTCGGGGGTTGTTTGACAAGCAAAGGGGGGCGATTGGGGTTGACCATTTAGGTGACATTGTCGCGTTGCACGGAAAGTTCTTAGGGCCTGAAACCGCGCTGGATTTGAAAAGAACCACATCGGTGTACGTCGAGTTCACGAGCGTGGACAAGGCGAACGCCGCGTTTACCAGTTTGCGAGGAGGCAAGGGAACGGACGCGCTCGGACGGCCGCAGAAAGCGGTGCGGATGCTGGAAGGAGAGGTACAGGTTGTGGGGTCCAAACCGAAAAACGCCGCGACGCCCAACTTCTCCAAGATGACCGTGACTGAAATGCGCCTGGCGCTTGAGCAACGGCAGCTGCCCACGAACGGGTTGAAGCCGGAGCTCGTGGAGCGGCTTACGGCCGCGATGGCGGGTGATGTAGATTCTGATTCAGAGGGCGGTGGCGATTCAGATTCAGGTTCTGACTCTGACGATGACGACGACGATGGCGACAAAGAACCCGGAACCGAGGAAAAATTCTCAGCGCTCACCGTTCCCAAGCTCAAGGAAGCGCTTGAGACGCGAGGGCTGGACACGGCCGGGGCGAAGGGTGACTTGGTGAAGCGCTTGGAAACGGCGGCGGCGAAGAAAAGCGCGAAGGGCGGAAACGAGAAAGCGGGCGAGACGGAAAAGAACGTGCAATCGAGCAAGACTCGCGTGGTGATGGTGAGGAAGATGGCGGCGCACGGGGGCCGGGCGATCGGGGCGAGTGACAAGCACAACGAACCAGCGGGGAAAGGCGAAGAGCTCAAGGGTGCGCTGAAACGGAAACTAGAGGGTGGGGACGAAAAAGAAAAGAAGGACGAAAAAAAACCGCGACGCGTCCCTCGGCCGTCGCGCAACGCGAGGTTGGCGGCGAAGGGAATCGGCAAATGATTTTTGCGAAGTGACGCGGTATATGGATCGTCATTGATATATGGATCTTCATTTCATGGCGCGCCATCATGCGCTCGTTTCGTATCGTGCGTCTCGTGTCGCGGCTCGTAGAGTTGTCACCATTCATCAATCGTGGACATCAGGGTGACACTAACCCGGCCAGGTCGTTTGTGTTTGCGGCGCGCGTTTCGCGCTTCCAGGGTCACCACGACTTCCGTGAAGACTATCTTTTTCTTGACGTGCTCGAGGTGGAACGTCGCCTTCAGGGCTTCGTCCAGCCCGACCCTCCTGGTGTGGCACCCCGGCCAACGCGTGAAGTGCTTGTCGAACAAAACGTACGCCCCAGCGGTGAGGTGGTGCTTGATCAGGAGCTCGTACGCGTCGACGGGGAAGAAGTTTTTGTCCGGGAAAAACTCTCCCGTGCCCGCGTCCTGCGCTTCGTGTCTCCGCAACTTGAGCTCGCCCAGCTTTTCCACGCACACCAAATCCTCCATGCACCAGACCTCGACCTGCTCGCGTCTCAGACCCACTTGTGTTCCGCCGAGATACTCGTCGAACGTGATCTTCGCGGCGTTGAGTTGGGCTCGCGCCTCGGTACTTAAACCCCCTTTCGCGCGGGCGAGTTTTCCCGTTTCAACCACCGGGGGCGTGTTCTCGTCCTTCGTCAGCGTGTCGTCCTTCGTGATGCTATCCACGAAGGCCATCGCGTCTGCCATGCCCATCGTGATGCCGGACATCGCGCGTCGTACGGTGTTTTCGAACGTGCCGGCGTGGTTTCGGCGCGCCAGGTCTGAGCCACGCGCGCGTTCCTCGCGGTGGGAAAAGGAGAAAAGGTTCGGAAAGATTTCAAAACTATCATAAAAACGCACAGCTGTGCGTCCTACGAACTACTTACGACCGGTACACACCTCCAGCTTCGGCAGTCTCGGCAGCGGCACCGTGAGCGCCCCCGCGAGCGCTTCGCACGTCCCCACCCCACGCCCTCCGTCCCCGACACAATCGTCAAGAGTCAATCGGAGACCCGCCGCGCCCGACGAAACCGCCGCCGCAGAAACCGCCGCTTCCTCGGAAACCGCGCGCGCCGTCGCGACCGCGAGCGAAACTTTCGCGTCCAACAGTTTTGCCACCGCGTGTGTGGTGTTTACTCGTTGCGTTTGCTCTTCTTTGCACACGCACAGCACAGCCTGTTCCGCTCGTCGCACCGCTAAGTGCGCCTCACGCACCGCGAGCGCGTCGTGCTCGCTCCACGCGGCGAGTACCGCGCCTCCCGTCGCCTCGCCGCGTCCAGTTTCGTCGTCGCCGCCGCCGGCGCAAAACAGAGACTCTTCCGAAACCCAAGCCTCTTCAATTGAATTGTCGGATGAAGCGTGGGATGAGGCGTGGGAACCATTGGACGACCGTCTTCGGAGTGCGCGGGCTGATGTGCCCCAATACTCCTCGTTTTCGTTTTCCTTGCCGACGAAAGAACCGCCGCTACCGAGGACCGGGCTTTTCGCCGGGCTTTTCAAACGCGCGTCGGAGTTTACCTTCGCGACTAACTGCCGCAAGCCGTCCTCCACCGCCGCCGCCGCGGCTTGCGAAAGCGCCACTTTGAAAGCGCGAGAGTCGCTGGCGAACGGACCGCGTGCGAAGGACGCCGCGGTCGTAGGGTCCATCACGGCAGGCGATTTCGCTATCCGCTGGATGGAACGGGCCGTGGAGTCATCATCCTCATCTTCTGAAAACGCGTTTTCGGTTTTCGCGCGTCGCGTCTGCGTCTTCCTCGCCGACCTCACCGGCGTGTGCGCCGCACCCCACAAAGCACTCGAGACGTGCGCGGTGGTGTCATTCTCCTCATCATCCACGTCTTCTTTTTCGTTGTTATGTGTAACGAAGTCATCCTCGAACCGTGCGCCACCCGGCGAACGTGTGTTGTTACCGCGCCACCCGTCGAACGACGAATCAGCCATTGGCGTTTCGAACGCCAAGGCGACGACGCGTCTTCGGTCGGGATCGATGGAGTCGTCGTGAGCTTTACCACCGGCGGCCAACCCTCGACTCGAGGTCACAAAGTCACGTCCCGACCCTCGCGGAGGACGCGCGCCAGACCGCACCCGCGTAGACACGCGGCGCATCACCGCCTCCACCGCGGCGCGTTCCGCCGCGAGCACCTGGGTGGCGACACGGAGGCTCACATCCGGCGTGGCGCCGACCCGTGAGACCGCGCGCGCTAACGCATCAACCTCCGCGTCGGATGCAAGACCACCTGCATCGCCGTCGTCGCGAAATAAGGTGAAGTGATCAGGCGTGTTCTGGACCCCGGAAAGAGTAGCACGGGGCGTCGCTCGCCCGTGCGCATTCTTCAAGTCGGCAGCCGGCCCACGCCTCGCCGCACTGGAAGAAGTAGTCCCGCCTCCGGATCTCGACCTCCAATACGCCTCCTCCACCTCCCTTTCCCGCGCCTGCTCCAGCCGGCGGTGCACCTCCTCCGCGGCGAGCCGTGTGGCGCGGTCCTCGTCCGTCTCGCCCTGGCGTCGCGACGACGCCACGGCACGCGCCATGCGCCCGTCAGTCTAAGCAACGTCTCATTTCATTTCGAGGAGGCGACGTTTTGAGAATTTTTTACGTCCGGAGTTTCACAACTGACCTTTCGCCTTTTGCTGCTTTGATTCTCCGCCGCTCCGGAGCGCACACGCGTATTTTTGCGCCGCGGACGCTTGGGGATCTTAGCATATAAGTGTAGCGTCCATGTCTGTGATTTCAGGCGCTGCTGGCCATGCGGAAGTCCGCGTGCATGTCGTCGAGCGGCACGACCCCCTCGAAAACTAATAAGCGTTTTCGGTGGTTTTCGCTTTCGGTTTGGCAAATGGAACAAAAAAAGCTGACGCGGACGAAAACGAACAAACACCAACACCGTCGGCATCCTGTCCCCTCCGCCACTTCCCCTCGCGCACGGTCCCCCGTTCGCGCCAAAAGCATCCGTCGGAGCGTTCGTAGCGCTCCTCGCACTGCCTCGCCGTTAACGCGAGCCTTCCACGACACCCGTCGTCGCCGCATCTCGGCGTCCCTCGGTGCACCAACTCCGGCATCTCAAACACCCCTCGGCAACCGCCGCCTTTTCGTCTTCATGGCCGCCGTGACTCTTCCACCGCACATCCGCTTGGACTTTGCGCGCAGCAGAAGGGCTTCGAAGCGTCACGGGCTTCAACCCGTTCCGGTCGAGAAGGTCACCGCGAGGCCTCGAGGTACGCCACGCGCGGCAACACACGAAGTCCCCTCCCCCATCGTCGTGGCTTTCTTTTCGCGTCGAAAGCGCGTTCGCGTTCGTGTTTCCCGCGGCTTCCGAAAACGTCCCCGCGTGTCGCGCGCGACCGCTGCAAAACCCTAACCCCCCCTTCCCCGTATCGCACCGCAGTTCCCGAACAAGACCTCCGTGTGCACAAGATGGAACACGAACGGCGACCGGCCGCCGCGCGACGGCTCGGCCTGACCGCCCCCAAGTGCTTCGACGAAGGTGAGTCATCGACGTAACCGTCGCGAAGAAAAGATCTCAAATATTTCGACACGTGTCCTCGGCTCTCGCGACGACGAAAATTGGATTCGGGAACACTTTTTTTTTTTTAAGGTCCGTTTTCTTTCCCCACGCGACTCACCACGCCCCATAAAAATCGCCCTCTCCACACGACGCAGCCCCCCCCTCCGTGCCCACCCCTGAGACCGCGGCGTACGCGCTGGAATTTCAGCGCCGCCCTGTTGCGGCGAGACGTTTGATGGACGAGCCGACGGGGGGCAACCCGGCGCCGCGTGTGGTGGCCGCGGCGGATGCCTCCGTTCTGGCTCAGGCGGAAGCGGCGCGCCGCCCGCGCGCCGCGAAGCGCCTGGGTTTATTCCAGACCGACCTGACGCACGCGGTAAACGCGATCGTTCCAATCGCCTCAGCGTTCATGGTAACCGCCGCAGGCATTATGGAGCTGCAGAGGCGCCCCAAGGCGTCCGCAAGGCGTGTTGGGCCCACGCGAATGGAGAGGGACGAAACGGCCGTCATGGCCGTCCCGCCGCTCGCGGCGGCGGACACCGCGTGCGCGGCGATGGAAACTGCGCGGCGGCCAAGAGCGGCTGCCAGAGCGGAGACCCTGCGGCGCGAACACGCCCCTCGAAGCGTCCTGCACCCCGAGCAAGTCGGTGCGTTCGCGTTGCTCCCAACGCAGGATGAAACGGAGCGGGCGTTTGCGAGTTGGCGCGCCGGCGGCGTCACCACGTCGCCAAACGCGGTGACCCTCGATACCGATTTCGCGCAACTCAAAGCGTCGCTGTCCTCCGCTCACTTGGCCGTCGAGCCCCCCGCGGACCCGTTCGCCGCGCTGGAGCGCATGCTCGACGTGCACATGTCCTCCTCCCCGTCCAGCCGGGGAGGGTCACTGAGAGGCGCCTCCGGGTTCAGCGGCACCACGAGCTCCCGGGGCGGCTCCACGCGCGGCGCGAGCGCGTTTTCGCACACAAGGCGCGGTGGCAGCAGGCACGGCGCCGGCAGCGCAAACTCGGAGCGCGACGCGCCGCGCGAGGCCGTTTCTTCGGGAAACGTCGTGCCCAGGATCGTGCACTGCAGTTTAGAGAGCGACGGCGTGGTGTGCAGGGTGGACGACGACGAGTGCCTTGTCGACGACGACTCCGAGTGTGGCGTCGTCGCACGCGTGGCCATCGACGGCGTCAACGGGAAAGTCGCCGCCCTGGCACTTTCAAACGCGATGCGCGCGCACCGCGTTTGACGAATGCTTTTTCGTCGAGCGGCGCGTGTCTTTTTCCGACCTTTCGTGAAAGACCCGCCCAACCCCTCCGTCGTCGTATCAGGCGCACGGAGGCTGTTTGATTTCCATTCGTACACGTTCCCCGCCGTATTAGGCGGAACGTCATTTGCCTTGTAATGAAAAAGACTTGCGAACTATCTGATATCAACGTCTCATCATGTCACAATACCTTCAGAAAACTTGCTTGGCGCTGTTTTTCATCTTCTCGAAAAGTGCGTGCCTATCCGATGTTTTCCGTTTGCCGAATGGCCACGCGACACTTTAGCAGGGCGCGTGGGTGATCTGCGGCGTCGCCGCGAGTCGCGACCCGCAGGTCGAGTGGAGACGTAGGGGTGGGTGTGACCGGACACATTCCGGTGGGGTTTGATTGACACTCCCATTGGTAGTGCCTCGCGCGAGTCTTCGGAAGGGTCATTGAAAAAGGGTCAGGGAAAGTGACGACGTCGAGATGTTGACGGCCACCGTGCCTGCCGGGATCAGGCCAGAGGTGTGCAGAGACTTTCTGAAGGTAGGTCGCGAGAAACACGAATGGTGGACATTGAGGGATTGGGTTGACGAAACCAAAGGGTTCATCAACGTCCAAGTTCGATGTGCCGCGTGGCAGGTTGGGTTTTCGCGGTTTTCGCCATTGCAGACCAGCCGGCACCACGACCGGTGACCCTCGCGCGCGCCGCGGTGAACCAAACTGACCACAAATCGTCTTCCATCGATTTCTCAACCGCAGGGATCGTGTTTCCGAGATAACTGCCGCTACGCGCACAGCGGCCACGAAACCATCGGTGTCGCAGCGCAGGTACGCGTACCCTATAGGCGCCGCCCGAGGGATATCTAGATTCTAGAAGCGCTCGGTGTTAGTTTCCAGAAACGAAATCGGCCGTTTTCGAGATTTTCCGAACTTTTTTTCTGGAGAGCTCTTGCTTTCGGTCAAAATCTAACCCACCCCTCTGCTCTACCAAACGCCGCAGCCCACGCAAACCTCCGCGCAGCCCGTGTGCCGCGATTTCCAGAACGGCCGGTGTTTCCGGGGCAGCTGTCGTTTCTTTCACGGCTCGGGCGGTGACGTTTCCACGATGGCGGGTGGTGGCGCGAGTGGATTCGGGATATACGGATACGATCAAAACGGGTTCGATAACGGTTTCGCGCACGGCCGTCTAGGCCCGCTCGCGCACTTACACCCGCATTCCGTCCACGCGTTGGCAAGGGTTATGAGCCTGCCCAACGTTGGTTTTCCGCCTCACCTCGGCGCGATGGGCAACAGCGCGCCGCACTCGTTTGGAGGCCATCCGCACTCCTTCGACGCCCCTGTGTTCGCGGCGGCGCACGGTGCTCATGACCCTCACGTGTTCCTCGGCGCGTCTGGGTTTTACCCAAATGACTCCTCCGCCGAGGCAGCCGCGCTGGCGGCGACGCAGACGTCGCAGCACGGCGGCGTGCCTGGGGCGGCCGCGCAAACGCTGTTTGCGCTGCAAAGCGCGCAGCTGCGGGGGCAGCAGCGTCAGATGCAGGGCGTTACCCCGAACAATAACGTCCGCTTCGTACCCCAGGCCGCCTCGTTCCAGGCGGACCAGTGGGCGGCGATCCAGGCTACGCAAGCGGTGAGCGCGAACGTGGTGGGTGGTTTTGTGCCGGTGTCACGCACCGCGGCGCCGCCGCGAACCGAGACGACAGTCACGAGCGGGTTGCTCGCGCAATCGCTGGGGCACGTGCGCGTACGTATTGTCTTTCCCAAAAATCCAGGCACACTGTTTGCCCATACAAGACTGACACTTTCTTTCATTTATCGCAGCCGCCGCGGATTGGCAACGGGCCCGGTCCAAACCACGGCCACGTGCGTAGCGACGGCCACATCACGCACGCCGGAAACAACAGCCACACGAACGGCCACGGCGATGGCGGTCAAACGATGGAGTCAAACGACGGGGTCGATATTTTCCCGAAGATGTTCTGGGAAGCCCAAAACGGCCGAGTCGTTCCGCCCGCCGCGCATGCGGGCGGATACCGCGAACCCCGCACCGCGACGACGTCGTACGACGACAGGGTTTACGCCCCGAACAACGCAGGGGGGGGCACTGGTCTGGCGCACACGGATTCCGGAAACCTGAACTCTCCCAGCATGTGGAGTCTCGGGTCGACGCAGCCGCGCGATTTGGGACCGCCGCGGGACGCGCGCGAACCCGAGGCTTCGCGTCGCGCCTCCTTCGGTGGCGTCGCGAGTTTTGGAAACGCGAGCTTGGACGGCAGGGTGAGTTTGGACGGACAACTCGTTTCGCGGACGGACGGGTTCGGAAGGAACCCGGGTGGGCTGTGGGACGATAAATCGCACGTCTTCGCCCCGGCGGCGTACGCGCACTCGTCGCGAACGACGTTGGACGGACGAGCGTCGGTTGAAACGATAATTCCCCCCGACCGAGGAGGGACGTTGGATTCGGTTGGAAGTGACGGCGGCGGCGGGTACCGCGAACACGTGCCATTGGGCGCTGTCGCGAAACAAGAAAGTGTCAGTCCCGCATGGGCAAACAGTGTGCCTGGATTTGGGAAACCGGAGAACCAGACGCAACACGACCCGGACTCGCGTAGCGGGCGCTCGAGCTACAGCTTGTTTTGAGCACTTGAGCGTACTGATATCGAGCATACGCGTACTGATAATAGGCATGTGTATACTGATACCGAGCAGAAGTATTAAGTATACCGATATCGAGCACAGGCGTAATACGCAAACGCATCGCAACAAGGCGACGGAACGCGCGCCGCGTCGTCGTGTGTACACCAACACCATAGCAACGCGAATAATAATAATAATAATAATAATACTTCACCGAAAAGACGCGACGTAACAAAAAGACGCGACGTACCAGCGGAAAGGCGCGGGAAAAGCGCTCGGCGCTTCGTCGGAAACGCGTTTCGTCGGATACGCGCGCGGAGAGGCGAATGGAGCGGCACCTTGTGATCGATTGTACCGTCGATTGCTGCATTTCATTCGCGCGATTCGCTTCAAGTCATGTGTGTATAAAAGCTGCTACTGCGTGCCACGCTTCTCGCGTCCTTCGCTCTCAGAGAAAATCCCGTACTCGAAAATTACTCAATCTACTCCATGGCTTGCACCGCGGCTTGGTCGATCTGCACGGCGGGCCCCATGGTGGAGGCGATGTACAGCGATTTCCAGTAGATGCCCTTCGCGCCAGGCGGCCGGTTCGCGTCAATTGCGGTGACGATTGATTTCAGGTTCACAAGCAAGTCCGCCTCGGTGAAGTTCGCCTTGCCAAACGGCACGTGCACGATCCCTTGTTTGTCCGCTCTGAACTCAACCTTCCCCCCTTTGAACTCCGTCACGGCTTGCGCGACGTTCGGTGTGACGGTACCGGCTTTGGGGTTGGGCATCAACCCTTTCGGCCCAAGCGCCCGGCCAAGCTTCGCCGCTTTGGGCATCATATCGGGCGACGCGATGAGCAAATCGAAATCCATCATCCCATTCGCGATTTCCTCCACGAGCTCCTCCGCGCCGGCGTAATCCGCACCAGCCGCCTTCGCCGCCGCGATGGCTTCGCCCTGGCAAAGCACCGCGACGCGTACCTTCTTCCCCGTGCCTTTCGGTAACGCAACCGTCGCACGCAGCTGCTGGTCGTTGTACTTGGGGTCGATGTTCAGCCTGATGTGCGCTTCGGCGGATTCGTTGAACTTCGCGGTGGCGTTTGTGAGCATCAGCGCGATCCCAACCTTCGGATCCTGCGGCGCCATGCGTCCGGGAACCCCAGCCTGCGCCTTCCTGAACCGCTTGCTCTGGTTGGCTTCTTTGCTTGACTTGCCGTCCTTGCGAGTGGCGCGCTGATTTGGAAGGGAATTGAAAAGGGGAAGGGAAGGTCAGTCTTCCAACCGCATCGATTATCACCAATTTAGCGGTGGCTTCAGGTTTGAGGGCTTTGGTGCTTCGCGGCATGCACCCGAGATGCGATGTCCGTCCGGTTGCCGGTCCCTACGTACCACCGGTGCGGTCCACTCCTCTTCCTCGTCGTTGTCCACGGCTTGCTCAAGCTCCGCGAAATCAAGCCCGGCCGCGAAAACGGTGAGGTTTTGTCTGCCGCCTGTGTGTGTTTCAAGAGGGAGTACGGGGGGGTGACGTGGTTAGGATTGCGGGATTTCGAGGTCGGATGGTGGGAAGCCCTAGCCATTCAGGTTTTCCGAGACAGGTGCGCGCCGAATGCGACGCCGGTGCGCCCTCGCGGATGCCGACCCGGAACCTCGGTCGATTCCATCAGATGCGTCACTACGTGAAGAAACAGAGCCCAAGGCGAAAGCCGGACGTACCAGTGCGCATGGACACGGCGACCGGCGCCTTGAGGCCACCGACGCGCGCCACCGCGTGCTTCGCCGAGACGCGACGCACACCCCCGACGCGCTGCGCCTTGACCGCCATCACCGAGGTCAGGGTCATGTTAAGGGCCGCCATTTCGCGTTCGAGACGGGCGAAACACGAACACGCGGTGTTTCGTCGAGCTGCGCGTGCTTCGCGTCAGCCGGGAATGGGTTTGCCCGGCGGGTGGGCGCGTCATCACGTCGACGGGATTTCTATCCATCGCAGTCGTTTTCGATGGTTTCCCACGTGGCACGAAATATAGGCATTCATCAGCGTTTGTTACAGGTGCTTCGCGTCGTCCCGAGGGCAACGCAGCAGAGCGTGTCATTGCACGGGGCGCGAGTTTGGCCGACCGCGGACGTCACGTACGCCGGGCGGGGGTTGGTGTTCCGGTTTCGGACGCGCGTGCGCGTTGGTCGGTCGGGGCGTGGAAACGCGGCTCGGTGGTGGATGCCCAGCGGTTTTTCCGTCGCGTCCTTCGCCGCGGCGCGGTGTGTTTTCGCGCACCCGTTCAGGCTGCGACGCGCGTCGACATTGAAATCGCCACGGCATTACGGTGGGCCGTGTCGTACCGGTCAGGGCCACCCTAAAACACCCAGCGAAGGGTTGGGAAGGCGAGGCATGAGCGGCACACCCACCGTCGCGGCGGCTGCGGATGCGGAGCTCCAAGTCGCCTCCGATCCGATGCCCGACACAGATCTAAAACCCATCCCGCCCTGCGTCACCGGCGACCCCACCGTGGTTTGTTTAGGAAAGTTCGACGCCATGCACCGCGGGCACCGGGAGCTAGCGCAAACCGCGTCTGCGATGGGTAACCCGTGCTTAGTAAGCTTCGGAGGCATGGCGGAGGTGCTGGGGTGGCAAACGCAACTGCCAATCACCGCTCCAGCGGACAGAACACACGTGCTTCGCAAGTGGAGAGAACACTGCGGTGGCAAGCCGGTTGGCGAGTGCGTGGTGCCGTTTTCGGAGGTACGGCAGATGAGCCCCGAGGAGTTTGTGGTTTTCCTGAAGGATACCTTAGCGGTGAGCGGAATCGTGGCGGGACGCGATTACCGGTTCGGGTTCCGGGCGAAAGGGACTTCTGATGACTTAATCGAACTGGGGGCGCGACACGGGATGGACGTGAAAATCGTGAGCTTGGTACCGGCGGATGAGGACGACGATTGCGACGGTATCGAAAGCGACACCGAAACCGGCACTAACGATGCTTTGAAAGCGAGCGACCTGGCATTGAAACCGAGCGACCGGACCCCGCAAGTTTCAAGCACGCGCGTCCGGGGTTGTTTATTAGCGGGCGACGTGGCGCAAGCCGCGCGGCTGTTGGGTCGGCCGCACCGGCTTTTCGTCGAGGGGGGGGGCGCGAGGGAGGTAACGACTCGAGGGAACGACGTCCGCGGCGAAACAATCGTGACCCACACGTATCAGCTTACGCAAACCCAGAACCAGTACCCGGGAATTGGGACGTACTTTGGGTTTTTTCGCGGCGGTGATGCCGAATCCGCGCCGGTTGAAGCGGAGGTCACGGGGAGTGAACTAAAAATCACGACGACCGAAAGCGCGTTTTGCGCCGCGGACGCGATCGCGATTGATTTGGTAGGCACCAAGCCACACGAATCGGGAGACAACGTGTGAGGTGAGTTACTTGTTTTTATGCCAGTTCGAAGTCACGAACGCTGACACGAGAAGAATCAGACACGTGGAGACTCGACGAAGCGTTCGCGCGTGCCTGTCGCGAAACTTTTTTTCGACGACGTGACTTTATATTTTTTGCTCCTCCCTATAAACACAACGCGTTCGTCGTCTTTTCTCCAGCCCGGTTCGTGTAAATCGCCCCGCTCAGGGCCTTGCCGAGAACCGCTTCGGGTCGTACCAAGAAAGCGTCTTATCCGACCGATTTTACGATTGCGTGTATCTTTCGCTTTCGGCCGCGTGTTCTTCGTTTTGAACGTGAAAAAAGGGGCGCGTGACAAGGCGACGCACTTGACGCGCGTTTCGTTCCCTCGTGTCGCGAGTGTGGACAATGAGAACCCGGGGCATCGCGACCCGCCGTGGAGACGCGGAGACCGTGCGCAAGGCACGCGAAGCTCACGACCAGGCACTTCACACGCGCGGCGGTGACGACCCGGTTGCCACTTCCCCCGAAACGCAAAAAAAAAAAGGCGGTGTATCAACTTCCCTCACGCCCCCGGCTTCCTTCCCCCCCTCGCCGCCGCTCACCGTGGAGACGGACGACAAGAAGACATCTCCCCCGGCCTCTCCCGTTCCCGCGCGTCACGCGAACGTCGCGGCCCAGCATCCCGTGACGTTCACCGCGCGCGGCACCCCAGCGACGTGGGACACACGCCAACGCGTCTTCCAACAGTCCGAGGGGGGCTCTCCTGAAAGAAGCGAGTCTCCCGCCTCCTCGGCTCCAAACTCGCCGACGCACCGCGACGCGCCGCCGGACGAGGCGTCATCCAAGACCCGCACCGTGAAGTTCTCGCGACACGTGCATGGTACGCCACGCCCCCACCGCGGCACCGCACCGTCGCGAACCCTCCCAGACTTCGAGGAGGACAAACCCTCGACGACGACGACAAACCCAAGAAAACGCAAACGAATCTGCATTCAAAAAACTCCATTCTTTTCCTCGCCGCCTCGCGACGCGCACGGCGTTGACCTCCCCCTCCCTCAAATTCTCCATGCGTTCAGGTTTCCGATTCACGAAAGCCGAGCGCGGTTTCCTGGTGAGCGTTTTCGGGCGTTACGACGGGAAAACCCCGTGTAGGGGGACCTGCGAAGCCGTCGCGTCGGCGTTCGCGAAGTCGCCCGCCAGGGATCCCGCGTCGCGGGTACCGAGCGAAAAAAGTAAAACCGGCGAGATTTTTTTGCAGCAGGGTAAAACGACCGTGACGAACACGACCACGACCACGCAAACAACACCGCAGGTCGCACTGGACACCGGCCCCGACACCATCCCTGAAGCGCACGCCAGGCGCGTCCTCGGCGGTGCTTTTCGAGGCGCAGCGCTGCGGGACGCGGTGGACGGATACTTTCCAAAGCCGATCGCTCCAAACGAACCGCGCGAGACGGGTACCGGAAACGTTACTGATCAATACGCCGGTAACGCAGCGCAGTACCCTTCTGGTGACGCAGCGCAGTACCCTTCTGGTAACGCAGCGCAGTACCCTTCTGGTAACGCAGCGCAGTACCCTTCTGGTGACGCAGCGCAGTACCCTTCTGGTGACGCAGCGCAGTACCCTTCTGGTAACGCAGCGCAGTACCCTTCTGGTAACGCAGCGCAGTACCCTTCGTACCCACCCGTGTTCCGCATGGACACGTCACGTGAACAGTCGGTTACGTGGCCGATCACGGGAGGCTTGTCACAACGCACGCCACCGCCGCACCCGAGCGGCAGCGCGCGCGTCGCGCCGACCGCGGCGGCGATTGCGCCGATTGCCGCGGCGATTGGGCGAGTTTACCGGACGGGATACCCACCTCAGTCGTGCTCCACCGCGGACATCGCGACGTGGCAGCCCGCGGGGACCGCGATTTTCGTAGGCGAGCGCGCGTACGGCGCGACGCCGGCTATGGCGAAATTCTCCCGCGCCTCCCCATCGCCCACTCCGTCGCCCCCCGCCGCCAATGTGCCGTATCTCCCGGAGCAACCCAAAGTGCTTGCGTCGGAGACGATCGTTTCGGTCAACACGCCGAGACGACGTGGAGTGGGCTGGGACAGCGACGAAAGCAACTTACCCCCGAGCGACGGCAACGGCAACGGCGACGGCGACGGCGAAGGCGAAGGCGACTGCGACGGTCGGCTCACGGTCACGCTCCGCGCGAAGACCGGGCATTCCCTGTCTTCGCGCCACGGCGTCGCGGGCGACGCCGACTTCGGCACCGAAGAAACAAACGTCCTCGGAGGCGAGGCGTATTTGCCCGGCGACACGCTGGACGACGGTCAGGGCAACGCCCCTCGGGACGACGACCTGACCGCCGCCCTATCACTCGGCGCGTACGTATTGGGCCTTTCTCAAATCCGGACACACTGTTTGCCCATACGAGACTGACACTTTTCTTTTGCGATCACAGGCGGACCGGGCGGTGGATCCCGCTTTCCGGTCGATCCGAAGACTTTGACTTGAGCAGATACGAGGATGGTACGGATGACGAGGTTGGTGACGTGGATGATCCGCTCCGAGGTCTTTTGGAAGAAGCGCTTCCGGGTGGTTCGCACAAAAAAGCAAAAGGCGGCAAACACAAAAACAACAGCTCCGCCGACGTTCCAAGCGCCGCCGAAAATGCCGCGATGGTCGCCGGCGCCGTGTCCGAGCTCGGCGACGGCGAAACCCACCCCGTGACTTGGAAGCAAATCAAAACCTGGTTCGAAAACAGGAGGATGACGCAGAAGCGCATCAAGGAAGGCGCGGCAAGGCCGAGTCGGAGGTACGTGCCGAGTCGTTTGGGGGACGAGAAGGAGCGGCGGCGGAGCGCGGACGACTCTGTTCGCGAGTCGGACGCGAGTGGTGCCGCCGGACGCGGCACCGCACGCGGCGCGCCTGGAACGCAAGCCAGAAAATCGGACACCATACGTGGCAAGAAAGCGGGCACTCCTACGCAAACACTCGCAAACACCCCTCCCACCGCGCCGCGAACGTCAAGAGCGTCGTTGGACGAAACGCGGTTCGACTCCGGAGGACGGGTACCGCACGGCGTGAAGCGCAAGATGCCAAACGGGCAGACACTTCCCGTTTCTGGTTCCCCCGCGGCCGCGGTAGCGACGGCCACTGAACGCCTTCGAGACGATGACGGCACGTGGGGCCGGCCGAATCCCCAGCCGTCCTCCGCGGAACCCTCGGCGCTGACGCGCGAGATGTCGTGGGCGGAAATCCACGACGCGCTGAACAAAGCGGGACGCCGCGAGTGAGGAGTTAGTCGCCCGCGAACCGTAAGTGCCGTGATTTGAAAGACTTTTCTTCTTAAGCGATGCATGTACAATACTTGTAATAAGAATACGTCTTTTGTCATACCATCCGCTATTACGCTATTACCCGCGTTGTCTAGAGCTACCCTTGCCTAGATTTCGTTCCGGAGTATCGCCTTTCTTTTTTCCCCCATGAGCCACCCCATGTGGTGTAGGTTGTGCGTCGCGGCGAGGGTCACGGCGTTTGGTTCGTTCGCCTTGAACAGGTGGTGCAGGTACGAAAACGTGTGGTTTGCGCACAGCGCACATTCGCACTCGGTGCACGGCGGGGAGAAATTCGAAGAGTACTCGGCTCGTAGCACGTTGACGCTACGAGTAGAAGTACCATTATTTATGTTCCCATTGTTTCGTAGCAGCAGCGATCCGTGTCGCGCGTTCCGGGTGGGAAACGTGCTGTCGAACGTATCCACCCCGAGCGGAACGGCGCCTTCGATTGAAGGGACGTCGCCGATACCAAGCAAGTGGTTGGGTTTTTCCGTAGGCAACAGCGGCATTAAAAACACAAGCAACTCAAGCAACTCAGCGCTATCCCGCCCCAAACTCCCGCCAATCGCGAACCCGTCGAAAGGTAGGCTGGTGAGGTACGCCGCGGAGAGCTTTCGCAGGTTTTTATCAACCCCGCCGTGAATCACGCCGTACATGGCTTGCTTTTTAGGATCGGCTCTGTGGTTGTTACACGATAAGGGTCAGTCTTCCCGTGACTTGTGTGAGTAATTACTCTGGACAATCGGCAAACAGTCAGAGTAATCGGGCCGAACAGTGCACTTGTGATGTATGTAGTATACTTCCTTTTAATGACGGCCGTGTAGTCACAGAGGGGCTTGAAACAGAGTTGGGATTTGGGAAACACAACGCGTACAAGTGCGCTTTTAAACTCCGCGCTTCCCACCGGTGACTCGTGAAGACCGACTTTTTTAATTCAACAGGATCGATGCAGTACGGCGGGAGCTCGTCTAGTGGAATAATAATATCAGCCCCCAGCTGTTTCTGTGCTGCGACGCTAGATTCGGGCGTAAGCGCGACCTCGCGGCCGTCCCGGTACGACTTGAAAAGCACGCCGTTTTCGTTTTTGCGAAGCAACAGCCCGGCCTCGCCTTTTTGTTTGCTCGGCCGCCGGCTTTTCATCTCCTTTCCATCCTCAGCGTCTGGCTTGTCCAGGGAAAACACCTGGAACCCGCCTGAGTCGGTGATAATCGGTGCGTCTCTGCCGATGAATTTGTGAAGGCCTCCCGCGGCCTCCACCAAGTCAGCCCCGGGCTGCAGCATCAGGTGGTACGTGTTGGAGAACATCAAATCCAGGTTCGCCTTTTGAGTTTTGCCAGAAAAGTGTCAGTATTGTATATCTCGATGTATGGACAACAGTCACCAGCTTCGGTAAAACAGTCGGCGGGATTTGGGAAATGCAACATGTACCTTTTGCAACGATTGATGCGAAACGTGTTTCAACGCCCCCATCGTCCCTACTGCGACGAACCCGGGGGTTTCGATGACCCCGTGGGGGGTGTGAATCCGCCCCACGCGCGCGTTGGACTTCGTGCTCCTGTGCACCACCTCGAAGCGGAAATAATCCGGGTTGCCGTTGCACGGTGGGAACGTACTCGCGTCGGGGGGGGGGGTGAAGGGATCGAAGTTTCGGTCCCTGGGGGGCAACGTCTGCGGAACCGGTTTCCGTGGGGCGGGGTTCCCGGATGACGTCCCAGGTTCGATCACAGATGACGCGCGACATTTGGGGGACGCGCGAGGACGAAAGGGCGGCGCCCTCGCCGCCCCTGTCGCCCTCGCCGCACAACACCCGCGCATCACCGAAGTGCCTTTTCCGCACAAAAAGTTCGAAACAAAAAGAACGCGAAACGAAACTTCGGCAGCAATTGCTGACTGGGGGAAAACGCGAGCTGTCGTGGTCCGCGTTCGCGTGTGCCCTCCGTGACGTCACCACACGCGCGCACGCGGACGAAGCCCAGCCCGGCCGGCGGGGAGGGAGCAGAGGTTGACCGCTGCGTTGCGGCGGCAACGTTTTCGGGTTCCCTCGTAGCTTCCAGGTCGGCATTCTTCTGCGAGGTCTCGGAAGGTGCTTTCGGAATCGCCGAGGCGCGCACCGAAGGAGCGCCTGCTCTCGGCGGGGGACGGCGACCACAAAAACCATGGACGACGCGAAGGGCGTCGTGGTGGGTGATACGCGTGTTGTGGACGCGAAGGTACGACTCGTTTCATCCCGCGTTCGAGTGGTCACACGAAGCACAGCTCCCATCGGTCGCAAAGTGCCCAGCCCGCGGGGGTACTACGCGGTTGACTTTTCTCGAAACGAAACGCGCGCGTCGTCTGGCGCGCTCCCTGACCCTCTTCCCGACCCTGCCCCATCCCCGTGCCCCGGGCACACAGATTGACGAAAATGCGAAAAGCGTGGACGCGAAAGCCAAGCGCGCCCGGCGCCGGGGAGGAATACTCCCGCCGCCGGTGTTGACCGAGCTGATTCTTTCAGAATCAACGACGGGTGGCGAGGAGATTGCGAATGAGACGAAGAACGACGTGGAGCCTCAAACCACGACTGATGATTTTGAGCTCGACACCCTTCACACCGACTCGTTGACGATAGCGTTCGGCCGCATGGCAGAGCTTGAGTTGAAAATAGCCTCGCTTTCGGAGGAAAAAAAGTACATGGAACGCGACATGGAGCGGCTCGCGTCGTCCGCGGAGGCGGCGGCGCGCGAAGCGGAGGAACGAATCGCCGCCGCGGTGGCAGAAGCCGTGGCAGCTTTGACCAACGAAAAAGACAAGGCGCTTCAAGAGAAAGACGTAGAGCTGGGTGAGAAGATGAACGCGTTGAACACGGCTTGGCAGGAGGTGGAGGCTAATATTTCAAAGAAAAACAAAATGGAATCAGAGTCGAGCGACGCGCCGCCGCGCGTCGGTAAGAAGAAGGAAAATCCAGCAGCCGGTCGCGAGGTGGACGTTTTCCGGAGGGAGATCGACACGCTTAAAAAAGATTTGTCGCGACACAAAGAAAAGGCAATCGCTGCTGAGGCTAAATACCGAGTCGCGGCGCAGGAGAAAGCCGCCGCGGTTGCTGGGAAGAGCGTCACCGAAAAGGAGCTGCGACGAGTTTCTCAAAAAAACGAAGGTTCGTATTATTTCCATTTACTGTACCACATTCCGCCTCCCTGATTGCCCATACGAGACTGACACTTTCTTTTGTGTCGTATCAGCGGGGGATAAACTTTCCGATAAAAAGGAAAAGGCGCTCGACTTGCGATGCGAGCGCCTGAGCGTTTCGGTTGAGACCATGAAGGTAACCTTGGCTGCTTTGGAGAAGGAAAACAAGCGGCTCGTGAGTACCTCGAAAGAACTGGAGAAGGGACTTGAGAACGCGAGACTGGCGAAAGAAACGGCGGAGGCGGTTTTGGACCCCCTGCGCGTGGAGCTCGCTGCATCGAAACAGTCACAAAAAGAACACGAAACAAAAGCGGAACAGGCGGCTGTCGCGGCGGAGGTTGCTGCGGCAGACGCGACTGACGCACGCGCTGCCCTAGGCACGTTACACCGGGTACGCGCCGAGCTCGAGGAAGCAAGGGCTGAGACTGTAACCGCCAAGAAAACTCTGGTTCAAAAGGACAAAGAAATCGGCGCGGAGCTTCGCGAGACGCAACGGCGGTTAGCCGAGTGGTGCGCCGCGGCGGCGACGACGGATTCGGAACTGGAAAGCTGCAAAAAGCAACTTTCCGAAACGCAAAGTGAGCTCGTCAAACTGCGACAATCTGTGGACGGTATCAAAAAAAAGCGCGCGTCCGCTGAAATCGACGCCGCGGACGCGCACGCCAGTTTCCAAAGCGCGCGGGAAAAACTTTCGGCGTTGGAAAAGAATGTCGAGTCGGTTTCAACCGAGTTGATTGCGACGAAAGAGGCACTTGCACAGGCGAACAGTCTGACTGACCAGCTGACACAACAAGCCAAAGTCGCTAAAACGGAAAACGACACCATCACGAACTCGGTTGCCGATTTGGAGATGATCCTGGAGGAAGCCGTCGGGCGCGCGGAGGAGGAGACGGCGAGACGGCACGAACTGGAGCTGGAGGTACGACGGGGGCATTTCCCAAATCCCTCCGACTGTTTTGCCGATTGTTCAGAGTATTTACTCATACACATCACGAAAGACTGACACTTTTGTTTTACAATCGCAGTTGGCCGCGGCGCGGTCGGGGGATGCGCGCGATATTTTGGAGAAAAACGCGGTTACCAATCTGCTGAGAAAAGAACAAGCCGCAGTGCAGAAGATGACCTTGAAAATCGAGTCTATGACGCGAAGAGCGGTACGCGCGGAGGACCGTTTGCACGAAACGGAAAAGCAACTGGCGCGGGCTCGGGCGGAGGTTTTGGTGGGCGGCGGCGTCTCGGGTGTTAAATCGAAAAGCGGAGCCGGTTCTTTTACTGAACCTGATTTGTTGGTGGCGGCGAGCGCGGGGGTACCGAACCAAACACAGAAACCGAATCCTTCGAGCCAGCCTTCAGCAGAGGACACGAATTCGGATGAGCTTACGTCCCTTCGCGAGGAGCTGAAGCAACGCACGCGCCAGACGCACAAGCTCCAGGAAGTGTGCGCTGGCTTGAGAAAAACATTCGTGGACGCGGGCGGCGAGCACAAACTTTTCGACCTCGGCAAGGCGCTGAGCGAAGCGCGGTACGAAACCAAAAAGGCGGAGCAGAAGAGGTTGGCGGAGCGAACACGCGCGGAGGCGCTTGTGGGTGAGCTTGAGAACACGAAGCGGGCGCTGGCGAAGCTACAGGGTACTAATCTGGGGCTAACAAACCAGCACGGCGCGTCAAACGCGGGGGCGGCGTCTTTGGGCAAACAGACATTTCTGAGTCTCTCATCATCTTCGCGAGCGCCGGGGGGCGAGAACCTGGCGCCGAGGGGAAGGTGACAAGTGTTGCTGTGGAGACTTGGGTGTGTAGTTGATGCGACGGTGCGTGCTAAACACGAATAGATGTTGTTATGGGTAGTAAACGATTCGATACGACCCCGGCGCCGCGCGGGGTCGGGTTCCCCTCTTGACGCACGTGCGGTGTGTGATTCAAAAGTCTCATTCGACAGCTGCCATCCTCGGGACCGTTGAGGTCATACGTCGTCGCGTTCAGGCACGTTTTCGACGCGAATTTTCGCGCACGGGGTTCGTGAGAGGTGTGTAAGGCTACGTGTTGACTCTCGGCGTGGTTGGATGCCGTAAACGTCGGCATCACGGCCGCTCACTGGAGCCCCGGATTTCCGAATCTTTTCATTTCACGAAGCGAAAGATTGTACGTCTGATTTCAACATCGCATCATGGTTGCGCGAGCGAGGCGGGCGATACGGGTTGGAGGTGTGTTTTTTGCGGTAGATGTGTAGTACGAGTTCTGTTTACGTGTGTTTTGTTCTCCAGCTCTTGGGTGGTATTTAGGGCAATACCATTGGTGACGGCGCCGCGAGCGGTCGCCTTTGTTGCTTTTTAGATGTTCTTCCAAAGAGTGCGCTGAGACAATTAAGCCTTGGACTTCTTGGGGAGGAGCACGGAGTGGATGTTGGGCAGGACACCGCCGGAGGCGATGGTGACCGTGCCGAGGAGCTTGGAGAGCTCTTCGTCGTTGCGGATCGCCAGCTGGATGTGGCGGGGCACGATGCGGGACTTCTTGTTGTCCCTGGACGCGTTGCCCGCGAGTTCGAGGACCTCAGCGGCGAGGTACTCGAGGACGGCTGCGAGGTACACGGGGGCACCGGCACCGACGCGGGTGGCGTACTTGCCAACCTTGAGGTAGCGCGCGATGCGGCCGACGGGGAACTGGAGGCCCGCCTTGGCGGAGCGGCTCACAGCCTTCTTTCCGGTCTTACCTTTACCTCTGCCTGACATTGTATAAGTGTTTTGAGTGTGTGTACTCGAAAGTGAGGAGCGAGTGGAGTTGGGCGGTGCCTTTACGCTTTTTTCGAGAGGCGAATTTCCACATTTACGCAACTTGCGTAGGGGCAATTAGAGTGATTTGATCGACGTCCTATCACTGGTCGGGGCTGGGTCGGGTACCGCGTTCGGCCAATCATGGAACTGACAGAAATGGGAGCCGCGAGGAATTCTACGGAAACAGTGAACGTCTTCCCCATTTCTCCGCACACATAAAACTTTCCTCACTCATCCCGATATTTCTCGGCATCGTGATTTGCCAAAACGTTTGCCGACCCAGCCCGGACCAGTCGCGTGACGCTGTGGTACTCACACTAATTGCGCATACGCAAGTTACGCAAATGGGAAAATTGGGGGCCGATTTCAAACTCGAGCAAACTCGTAAAACGAGGTGAACTTCGTTTCGGCTCGTCACTTTCGAGTACACATCCCTACTTTCAACATGGCCAAGACACCCTCCTCCAAGAAGCCCGCCAAGAAGACCGTCGCCAAGGGCGGCAAAGGCGGCAAGCGCAAGTCCAAGACTGAGACGTACAAGATCTACATCTACAAGGTCCTGAAGCAGGTGCACCCCGACACCGGCATCTCGTCAAAGGCGATGGTACGTTCTTGGTTTCCCCGACGCCACTGCTACTAGCGACGGTGCTTTACTCTTGGCTTGACACTCTTTCTGACCCTGCTCCCTCTTCTCTGTGCTCAGTCCATCATGAACTCGTTCATCAACGACATCTTCGAGAAGATCGCCACGGAAGCGTCCAAGCTTGCCAGGTACAACAAGAAGCCCACGGTGACCTCCCGCGAGATCCAAACCGCGGTCAGGCTCATCCTCCCCGGAGAGCTCGCTAAGCACGCGGTTTCCGAAGGCACCAAGGCCGTCACCAAGTTCACGAGCGCTTAAGCAGCGCGAGTTTCTTTCGTTGAGCGAAACAACCCAAAAACAACTAAACGCCGCGCAAAACCCTTCGGGGACGCGACGACGCCAACCCAATGGTGATCAATTAATCACCACCTAATGAACAAAGAAGCAACACACCACCACTGCAACGAAGAAGACACATGAAGTACAAACGCCCGCACCGAACACGCTTGAAGCACATCCATCAGCGCATCTTCCCCCGTCGCCGTCTTCCCGACGACGCTGATTCAAACCATCTGCGCAAGAAGATGATCTTCCGTCTGTCTCGCCGCGAGTTTGAAATCCCAGTACCCAACAAGCGGAGAGACTCGCTAGTAGCAAATTAGTCATCTATTTCGCGCATCACAAAAGCAGTGGCATGAACATCACAACGTCTCGTCTCTTCCCTTCCCTCCCCTCTGTCCCGTCACTCGCGTTGTTTTGCTTCTACATACGATCGATATCGCTTGACACGCTAGCCCACGCTGGACAATCTTTTACTCGACAGCCAGTTTTCGTAAACATCAAAAGAAAAAGTGAGACCTAAAGTCGCAATCTAGGAAGCCACGACGCACACAACGACGCGCGCACACGGCACCATCCACGTTTGTCTTCCAACGCGATGTCCGGTAAAAAAGCTCGCGCGCGAAAGGAAAAGAAAGAGCGCCGCCGCGATGTCAACGCGGGCGAGGCCATCCCCGGCCTTCTCAACGACATCGTAGTCACGCACGTTCTCAGATCGGACCATTTCGACGACCCCGCCGATCTCGCACGGCTCCCAGCGGTGAGCCGTGCGATGCGCGGCGCGGTGGCGGTGACGGGGCTTCGGTTTGAGGAGCTTGATGAATGTCGTGCCGTGGACCTCGGATGTTTAAGCGCGTTGAAGCGCCTGCAACGGCGAGGTCACCTGTTGCGTCAAGAATACCTTTGTATGGCAGCGGCGAGGAGCGGCCAGCTCGAGGAGTTGAAGGTGCTGCGCGCGAACGGCTGCCCGTGGTACGAGGATACGTGCTGGTCGTCGGCGAGGGGCGGCCACCTCGAGGTGCTGCAGTGGGCGCGCACGAACGGCTGCCCGGGGGACGAGGGGACGTGCGCGGGAGCAGCGGAGGGCGGGCACCTCGAGGTGCTGCAGTGGGCGCGCGCGAACGGCTGCCCGTGGAACAAGTGGACGTGCTCGGGGGCGGCAAGGGGTGGGCACCTCGTGGTGCTTCAGTGGGCGTGCGCGAACGGCTGTCCACGTGACGTGTTGGAGCTGCACATCGCCGCTGAAAAGGGCCACGAGGCGATGGTGCGGGCGCTGATCGAGTCGGGTGCAGACGTCAACACGGCAAACAATGACGACGCAACGCCGCTGTACATCGCCGCTCAGGAGGGACACGAGGCAATGGTGCGGGTGCTGATTGAGTTAGGCGCCGACGTCAGCAAGACGACGAATGATGACGGCACGTCGCCGCTACTCATGGCCGCTCAGGAGGGACACGAGGCGGTGGTTCGGGCACTGCTCGAGGCGGGCGCGGACGTCAACAAGGCGAATAATGACGGCGCGACGCCGCTGTACATCGCCGCTCAAGAGGGCCACGAGGCGATGGTGCGGGCGCTGATCGAGTCGGGTGCAGACGTCAACACGGCAACCAATGACGACGCAACGCCGCTGTACATCGCCGCTCAAGATGGCCACGAGGCGATGGTGCGGGTGCTGATTGAGTTAGGCGCCGACGTCAGCAAGACGAAGGATGACGGCGCGACGGCGTTGTACGTCGCCGCTGAAAACGGCCACGAGGCGGTGGTTCGGGCGCTGCTCGAGGTTGGCGCGGACGTCAACAAGGCGAAGGATAACGGCGCGACGCCGCTGTACGTCGCCGCTGAAAACGGCCACGAGGCGGTGGTTCGGGCGCTGCTCGAGGCTGGCGCTCGTCAGCGCTGAAAATTCGGCTCTTTTTCAAATCACGCAACTCGAGTTCGTTGACGCCGCCTGCTATCGCTAAACGCAAATCTACTTCCCCCCCTCCGCGAGCACCAACCGCGCTTTCTCCTCCACGAATCGCGTGAACCCGTGGAACCCGAGTACGTGCGCTGTCGTCGCTTCGTGGGACGTTCCACTCCCGACCAACAAAACAACACCCAACTCCTCCACCAACGCGGCGTCGAAGGGTTTGCAATCGTCGACGCCGCCGCGAAGAAACCGAACGCGCGCGCCGCGATCCGCCGACGCGCGGTCCACGACGTGACGAACCGCGCTGTTTCTTTGCGGCGGGAACGGCGCGGTGGCGCCACCGTGTCCGGGCTGGGACGGTCCGTAAAAAACCACGACGGAGTCGTGAGCGTCTGCGACGAAAACGCACCCGTTACTCGTCACAAGCGCGTCGCGAGAAGCGCGCGTGATTTGGTGCGGAATTGTTTTTTCACTTTCACGCGCCGCGGCGCCCGCACGCCCCGCGGCGCCCGCATCCGCCACGGCTCCAAAACAGACCCACGCAATAATTTCGGGGTACACCTTCTTGCGTAACTCCTCGGGGCCGAGCTTGTTTTCGGTGATACGTGAGAAAACGCGGTGATCAGGGGTAACGCCTTTCGTAACGCCCGATTCGCCCGCGAACCCGGGAACCGACAACGCTCTGCTCGTCGCCAACGCCGCGTGAATCAGTTTGGGCAGTTGGGACGAACCCAGCGTGCCGTCCAAGGTGTGGTGGTCTGTGTGGTCGTACGTACTCTTGCCGAACCGAGTAGTGTCACTCGTTTCGTGCGCGCGCTTCGCAACGAGGGAGCACAGCCAGCTCACCAGTAGCTCTCGCGCTTCCACTATTCCGTCCTCCACCGCGGCGCGCAGGATTTTGCGATACAAAACACCAAACACCACGTCCGTGTCCATCGAGCCGAACACCGCGTTCGGAGATGACCCGACCCGCGCTTGTCTGGTCATGACTCGTCGTACTCGACGACGCGTGATGCCGACCGCGGTCCTGAAGTTGTCGTCGTCATCGATGAGGTGTCCATCACCATCAAATAATTCACCACCGCCGTACACAACCTCGGTAACCGTAAACTCAAACGCAACCTGCGTTGTGGGCGGCGCGTCTCCTTTTTTCCCAAACCCCTGCGCGTCGTGGTGCGCGAAGTCGAACCCGAAGACGTCGTTTTCAGAGCACCGCGGGACGTGGAACAACCCTTCGTACGTTCCGTCCGGGAAAATTCCCGACCCGAACCATTTCGTCGCGGAAAACTCGGAAGACGTGCGAACGCGGAGCGTGCAATGCGTCGCGTCACACGCCGCGTTGCCATTCCGGCCGGCGGCGCCCGCTGGTTGCGTCGCGCTCGTTACACCAGTCTGTCGTTTCAGCAAACGGCACACGTCGCGCGGCACCGGGGGTAACTCTTGGGTATCGCTGTTTTCGGTTCCGTACCAAAACAGCGCGCCCCCCGACCGCTCCGCGAGAGGCGCGACGGACGCGAGGTCCGCGGAACGCGTGTGACGGTTCTTTTCTTTCGAGTCAAAACCGCAAAGCTGCGCTACACAAAACACGTCCACCACCACCGCGGCGAGCGCGGCGGCGTCACCCGCGTTTGCGTAGAATTGGTGTTCGGGTTCCGTTTGGGTATCCGCGTGGGCTGCGGCGTTTGCGTACGCGTCGTGTGCTGCGGTCCTTTTGCCCCTGTTTATTAACTCGTTGATTCCCCTTGCGTTGTTAAGTCTGTTTGCTTCGTACCTTCTTTCACGTGACACCGACCCGACCCCCAAGTCAGGCGCGCCCGCCAGGAAACAAAGGACGCGACAAGAGAGGTGTTTCGAGGAACCAGCCCCGTTCGGGTCCGTGTTCGCGTCCGCGTCCGCATCGCCACCGCCGGCGACGCCTTCCGCGCCGAGCCAGGTCAGCACGGCTTCCAGCGCCGGTCCAAACGCGCGCGACCCGGTTTTTTTATTTTGCGAATCGTCGCCGCTATCGCCTGAATCATCGCTGGCGGACGTTTCGTTTCGCACCCCGTAATAACCCGTATCATCATCCTCCACGTCCGCTCCGCGGAACGTTGCGATGAGTTTCGACACCACGCTTTTGTTCGGCGCGTCCACCGGGTCGTCCAAAAGCCCGCCTCGGTTCTTCTTGTTTTTACTTTTTAATGCGGGTGACACGAGCGTCTTGAGAAAGCCAACCGTACTGCCGCCTTTTTCCGTGTTTTTACCTCCCGTTTTACCGCCGCGTGACGTTTTACTCGCACCAAAAGAGAGCTTCCGGTTACCAACCGTACCTAGAAGCGGGGGCTCGTTCGTTTCCGCGAACTGCGATGACGACGCTTCATCGTGTGTTTTGTGATTCTCTTCCTCGTTTGAGTCACGCCGTCCACCGCGTTTCGCCAACTCCCGTAACGCCTCCAGCGCGTCCGCGATTCGGTCCTTGTGCGTTTGAATCGGGTGTAGAAAGTTTTCCAGTGAGAGGACATCTCCCAAAGGCAAACACAAAGATCCGCTCTTCGCTACTTGGATTTTTTTTATCACGGAAGCGTCGCCGCCGACGTCCGCGACGTAGACGTCTTTGTCAAACGCGACGACGCCGATTGATGCGCAATCGGGAACCGCCTCCATCGCGGCTAACACCGATGAACAGGTTAACTCTAAGATGGGTGCCGGCGCGGTTAAATCGAGCATCACTAGGTACACGGCACTCGTGCCTACCAAGTTACCAGCATCGAATTTTGTAAACTCGGTCGCTACTTCCATTTCAAAGTCGTCTGAGTTTATTTCGGGTAAACTTTTCCGCGCAGCGTTTACCCGGTACCGCCTCTGTCTGCCCCCACCGTCCCCCATCCCCCCCCCACCAGGCCAGTACGAAAACGTCCCGCACAACGAACAGATCCACCCGTCCCGCTCGAAGCCGCAGTACCCGTTGACGTACCCGAAGCACTCCACGCACCGCGCCACGGCGTCCGCGAGGGGTACCCGGTCGTGAGATGATGACGATGTTGGTTCGGTCGCATCGGAACCGCTTTCCTCGGCATTTTCGGTGCCGTCCCGTGAACACCTCCCGTGCGGTCGCACCAGCACCCCGAAGGGAAGCCCGGTTCTGTCCTTCACGGATGGGTTCTCGGGAACCGAACGCGTGGTGAAGCGAACGCGGTCGTCGTGACCGACGACGCCGGCCGCGGACGCGGCCATCGCGAGGCGCGGCGGTCTGTGGACCGTGGATTGCAGAAAGACGAATTGTTTCGTGTCTTTTCGATAAAATTATTTGCGAAAACTTCGTTCTACGCTCTCTCTAATCACTATCACTGTCGTACCGGTCGTACCCGCAGTTCCCATACCCGCCGCAACCGTACTCGTCGTCATCGTCGCTGTCCTCCACGTACGTCACGTTCCAGTCATCCACCTTCATGGACTTTATGTTCCATTTCTTGTCGAGTTTGACGGAACCGTTTACCACCATTTTCTCGCTGTTTTTTAGCAACAACAGTTGTGTCTTCGTCACCTTCCAGTCCCTCAGATAGACTTCGATTACCTCGATGTGCGCGTAGTGCGTTGTTTGCCACCCGTCTTCGTCGTTCCCGTCGTCGTCGTCGTCATCGTCTTCGTGGTACACGTGCAGCTCGTCCAGCCTTTGCGACCGCGACAAGAAATTGCGCTCGTCGTCCTCCTCGAAACATCCGACGCCCAAAATATCGTGCTGGCACTTCGCGCAGTCGTTCGCGTGTCCCCGTGCGAAGAAAGTACCAACCAGTTCAGGTGCTTCGTCCGCGGGCGGCGGCGCGCCGTCGCTGATGTGGGGGGTCCACATCTCCGGAGTGGGTTTCTCGGTTTTCTTGTCTTTCTCCCCCGGCCCGTGGTCGCGCGGCGGCGGCTCTCGAAGCGCCGTGGTTGCGTTGGTTACGGTGTTCCACCAAAAACTCTTAAACGGTTTGCTGCCGTAGTCGGGCGACTCTTGAATCGGGTGTTCCGGGTCGAGACTGACCTTGGTGGTGTACGTCCACACCATGAACACGCGTTCGTCGTGACCCACCAGCGTCGGCGGCGGTTTCGGCGGTTTGAGTTCGCTACGTGCCGGAGGCACGTCCACATCAAGACGCTTGGCCGCGGATGTACGTTTGCACTCATAGCAGTTCCTTTTCGCATCACCGTGAGGGCAGGGGTTGCACTCCGCGCAGTCGCGTTTCAGCTTCCCGTGAGGGCAGGGTGTATGTTTGCACTCATAGCAGTTCCTTTTCAGCTCCCCATGAGGGCAGGGGTTGCAGTCCACACACCTGTCTTTCAGCTTGCCGTGAGGGCACGGGGTGCACTCCGCGCACTCATATTTCAGCTTGCCGTGAGGGCAGCTGTTGCACACCGCGCACGCGCTTTTCAGCTTGCCGTGAGGGCGGCCCTTGCACTCCACGCAGTGGTATTTCAGTTTGCCGTGGGGGCAAGGGTTGCATTCCCGGCAGTTGCTTTTCACCTTCCCATGCGGACACGGGGTGCACACCGCGCAGTCTCATTTCAGCTTGTCATGTAAACAACGTTTTCGCACCATGTCGCGCCAGAACTGCGTATCGGAGACCCCCGCACGCTCCTCTCGCGTAATCGCCAACCGTGCGCCACGGGTGTGCGGCAAACAATGAAGATTTCGTTGCTTCAAAAGTTAATATTTAAAATCACGCCGTCGGACACGAAACTCGACACTCCCCCGGCGCGGCCGCGCGACCGGGACCACTCCGGTGTGTCTGGAACGCCATGGACGACATGGTGATTGCCTATCACGACTGTGTGCTGCGCGTGCGCGACGTCGCGTTGCTCACAGGGCCGCACTGGCTGAACGATGCGGTCATGAGTTTCTACTTTGAGTATTTGCGAGAGGAGGAAAATGCACGATGTGCAAATCTGAACGCGAGTGCGCGTGATGGCCAACCGCGCAGACGTGATGTCGTGTTCGTGGACGCGACCGTGAGCTTCCTCGTGGCGAATGTTTGCGCGACCGAGGCGGGTTCGATTTTGGAACAAACAGGCGTGAACCGGGCGAAGCACGTGCTGTTCTTGGTAAGGACGAATTATCGTGTTCTTTTTCTTTTCCTTTCGTTACTACAACTTTTCCGAAACCATCAAACTAACCTCCCCGTCCCCTCAGGTCAACGACAACGATGACGTGCGTCACGCCGGCGGTGGGTCGCACTGGAGCCTTCTGGTGTATATCGCTCCTGATGCTCCTGGTGCGTTGGACGGCGGGACATTTGAACACTTCGACTCCATGCACGGGCGCAACGACGAGAAAGCGTTTGCATTGGCGGGAACGCTCGCGGCGGCGAACGCGTTGCCCGGGTGTCGCGACGTTTCCGTCGGCGGTTCTTTCACCAAACACCATGACGTCGCGCAGCAGCGCAACGGGTACGACTGCGGGATATTCGCGCTCGCGACAGCGGAAACGTGCGTTCGCGTGTTCACTGCGGAAAAAACACAGAAAAACAGCTTAGCGTCAATCGTCGCGGAGGACGTTTCGCAAGAGACGGTTCGCGACATGCGCGGAGAACTGTTGCGCTTGGTGGAAAGACTGACAGAGGAGAATACTTAAACAAATAGAAGGAGCACGTGTGGGCAAATAGAGGCAGGTTGTAAGCCGGAGGTGACAAATAGAAGCACCGGGTAGGTAGGTAGAAGCATAGAGTAGGTATACTCATTGTTGAAGAAAAAAAACATAAAGAGTAGGTATCAAAGCAACGTTACCCTCGCTCCGTCCTCTCTCCCCTTATCGATTTCCACGAGATCCCGGCTTGCACTTTGCCGTCGAAAAAGTTCTCCAGGCGCGTGGCGCACTTGAAAAACACGGTTTCGGGGGAGTTGTACAGCCGGCAGTTGTTGAACAGCAACCGGAAGTCGGCGGCGAACATCTCCAGGGTGAGGTAATACTCGCCGCAGTCCACGCGTTCTTTTATGAGCTCCAAGTACAAAGGGTCTTTAATGACGTCGTAGTAATCCGGCACTTCCGTGGGGTTTATGGCGTCCACGAACGGCCACGCGTCGGGGTGGCCGTTCACGAGCGCCACGAGCGAGCGCATGAACCGGTGCAGGTTGTCCCGCGTGGGCGTGCCGTCGCCGCACCCGGGGTGCACTAAGCGAAACTTCGGAAGCCCGGGCTGGACCCAGCCCGCTTGTTTCAGCCCGTCCACGGTTGTCATAATTTCGCTGGCGGGGATGTACGTATCGGGGGCGTGCACGCCCCCAGAGCCGTGGGGTTTGTTCAGAAAACGGGAAAGCCCGGGGTACACGAGATGCGCGCTGCTGAGCTGTTTGATTTTTTCCGCAACCGCCTGGCGCTGCGTTCGGATCATCACCGGAAAATCCGTGTAGCTCACTTGCGCGCTTAGGTGACACTCCATGATAGTCCCGCCGTCGTACTCCTTGATATAACCGACCCACTTCTCACGGTCCATCATCACGTCCTTGGTAAAACCCTGTTTCGCGAAATACCCCACCGCGTTGTTATCCGCAAAGGTTATCAGGTGGGTCATGTTTTCCTGTTCGCAGACGTACGTTTTCAGGTGGTTCATCAAACGCGTACCATAACCCTTCACCTGTTCGTTCGCGCTGACCGCGCAAAACGCGATTTCGCCCATTTTCTGAGGCCAGAACGGCCGGTACGTGACCCCCGCGATTACCAAGTTGTTCTTCAAGCAAATCATTGAGTGATGATTCGGGTTGAACACTAACCGCACGATGTATTCTTTGGGCATGTTAGGCAGTTGTTTGCTGAAGATGTTCTTCAACGTAACCAGCCATATCATGTGCTGTTCGTTGCCGTCGTTTTTAATCGTCTTGTAAACCAGCTCGCCGTCGTCCTCCTGCTTGCGCAGATGAATCTCGCGAGTCACGTAGTGCCCGAGGTCCTCTTCCTTTTTTGGGAGAACCGGGGTGCCATCGGCGATCGCGCCACCATCTCCAGCACCGTCTCCGTCTCCTCCTCCACCTCCTCCACTGGTACTGGTAACACCACCACCTGTGGCGCTTCTGTGTTTACCGCCCTCACCACTCCCTTCTTCGCGCTTCAACCGCTTCGCGTCCGGTTCGAGAGGCTCATCACACGCGGTGCCGGCCTTGAACACGGACCGGAGAAGGTCCATTTCTTGTTTTTGTTTTGCACACCCCACGGGCAACTACTCCACCAAACGGTCGAGTCACGAGATCACGCCGTAACCGGGGGTAGGGAGACGAACGTCGAACGACCCTCCAACCAGCGTGCGTCCACGAGGCGGCGGCGACGACGCGAGATCTGAGCGCGAGCTCGCGGGGCTCGGAGTCTTCGAATGAAGGGAGGACACGAAAACTGAAAAACGATGGTTCTTTGATTCAAAAAACTTGATTTAAAAAAACAAAGTCATCGTGTTATTTCTCTCTTCACTTGAAAAGGATCGCGACGCACCCTCCGCGGGAGTCCGCACAGCGCGCGCGGCGCCGGTCGGGCGCGCGCCGAGAAGGTCGCTTCCAAACCTGGGAGGTCTGTTTGACTCCAGGTGCTGGTCGTGACGATGGTTTCCGCGGAGGCGGCGCCGGGTGGGACGCTTTCCGGAGCGCTGGCGAGCGTGACGGGTTCGGTGCGAGATTTACAGCGTAAGCTCGCGTCCGCGCTGGGTGGGAAGGACATACCGGGCTTCAGCGCGCCGGACACGTTGACGCAGGCGTACGCGGATGCGCAAGCGACGCAACAAGCGTTGCTTGACGGCGGGCTGGGTGAGCGCAAACGCAAGGAGCGGGACGATTTGGAGCTCGTCAAGGCGTGGAGTTTGCCCCCGGGTGCGTCGTTGATAGATTCCGATGTGGCGCCTTTCCTGGCGTACAACGAGGAGCACTTCCGCGACCTTAACGGGGCGGACGTGGTGAACCTGGTTCCTCCAGGTGGTGAAACGACGACCCACGCGACGACGGACGACTCCGACTACCGCGTTCCTGCTTTAGGCCGGTACTACGTGTTGGAGTGGGAAGAAGAAGATGCGCGCGAGGCGAAAAGGCAAAGCGCGGAGCACGCGCGGCGATTGGCGCGGGAAGAGTACCTCAAATTGAACCCTCCGAAGAAAGAGAAACCTGCGGCGAAGGCCAAGCCGAAACACAAGAAGCGGCCGCGTGACGATACGCAAATCCAGGTGCAACCGGTCGCCCCTCTGGACAAACCAGAGGAAACGCCGGACAAGTGTCACGTGTGTTGGGAAGGCGCGGCGTACGACGATAACCAGATTCTGTACTGCGAAGGGTGCGACGTCGCGGTGCACCAGGACTGCTACGGGGTGAAGCAGGTGCCGAAAGGGGACTGGTACTGCAGTCCGTGCGTTGAGGGCGGGTTAGGGAGTAACACGCAAGGTAAAGCTAAGGCTAAACCAAAAGGAAAAGGAAAAGGAGGCAAAACAAGTAAGAACGCTTTGAAAAAGAAATATTGCGTCGTGTGCGACGTGGAGGGCGGGGCGTTGAAACCCGTGGCGGGAGGTAAGGACCGGTGGTGTCACGTGTTTTGCGCCAATTGGTTGCCTGAGACGTTCGTGGTGGACTGGAAAACCATGGAGCCCATCGGGGGGGTGGACGACATCGACCGCGAGCGCGCGTCGCTGCGGTGCGAAGGTGCGCGTTGCGCGTTTCCCAAATTCCGCCTCCCTGAGTTCCCATACAAGACTGACAGTTTCTTTTATTTATCGTAAGTCTGCGCCAAGCCGAAAGGCACGGGGGCTTGTATTCAGTGCGACTTCGGACAGTGCAGCGCGGCGTACCACCCGCTGTGCGCGGCGCTTTCGGGGAACCGGTGCATGGAGATCCAGTCCGACATGCAGAAGGACGGGTGTGTGTACAAGAGCTTTTGTTTGAAGCACAGCAAGGCGAGGCTTAAGAAAACGCAGGAGAAGAAGACGAGCGGAGACGCGGAGGACGACGAGCTCGAGACGGATGATTTAGATAAAGAAACCGACTCCGAGGACGACGACGAGCCTGCGTCGAAAAAGGAAAAGTGCGGCAAGAACGCAAACGCGTCTGTCGCCACGCCCGAGCCGTCAACGTCTCGACGAAGCGCTCGCGCCGGCCGCTGCGAATCCGCCACGCCGCCGCCAAACGCGGGCGACGTTGAGGACGACGAGGTGATGGAATCGGTGGGGAAGGACAAGGAGAATCATTTGATTGACCGGATGGACACCAAACAACGCGGCGTTGACGGTTGCGTCGGCGTGACGACTTCGGGGCAGGCTGCTGTAGAGACAGTCGTGGAGGAGACGCTTTTCGAGCACACCGCCCGCGCGCTACTCGCGCCGCCGCCCGCGATGCCCACCGAACCTGAATCCTCGAAACCGGAGGAGGAAAAGAAACCGGTGCCCAACACGAACCAAACTTCAGGCAAAACCAACAAGTGTTCCGTGTGCGTGGCGCACAAAAAAGGCGTGTGCGGAACGTCCACGGCGCCGAACCGGTGTTACCGGCGGCGCGAGAAGAGCGCCAGCGCTGGCCAGTTGGTTGGGTTGGACACTGCTGGGGGCGGCGGGAGCGGCGTGTCCAGTTTCGCGGACGGCGAGAACGGGTCGGCGGACACGTCCGTCCCCGGCGAAACCGGCCCGCCCGCCGCGTCCATGGAAGAAACGCTTCTTGGTTTGGAAAAAGCCGCTGACTTGATAAACATGGCCCCGGATGACGAAATCGTGGGCGAGCTCCTTCAAGCGCACGCCGCGCTGGCCAAAACGCAGTGGGTCACGCGCACGCTCGCGGCGAAGGCGCTGAGTAACGCGTTTGACGCGAGTGCGACCGAGGAAGAACGCCGCGCCGAGCAACTGCGGTGGGGCGAGGACACGGACCGGTACGAAACGCGGTGGAGGGGCGGGCGGTGGCGGGAGGAGTGGTTGAAAAAGCGGGGCATGCCTTCCGCGGATCAAACGTTCGGGGTGGACGCCGGGGCCGGGGATGACCCGTTTAAAGACTGTACGAAAGAACTCGTGGACCCGCTCGTTGAAACCGGCGCGATGGAGGACGCGCTTTGCGCGGTGTGCGGCGGCGGCGAAAGCGAAGAACCGAACGAGATTGTGTTTTGCGAACGCTGCGAGCTCGCGACGCACCAGGACTGCTACGGCGTTACGGAGGTTCCGGAGGTACGCGTCGGGCCTTTCCCAAATCCCTCTGACTGTTTCAAGCCCTTTGACTACACTAGTCACTAAAAGGAGATACTACATACATCACGAGGAGACCGTTTGCCCGTACAGTACACCCATACTCAAGACTCAAGACTGACGCTTTGTTTTCCCCATCGCAAGGGTGATTGGCTGTGTTGGCCTTGTCACGTCGCTGAGACCAACGAGACGACTCAAGACCAGCCCCCGAGCCGACCGCCGCGGTGGCTACGGGAACCCGGCGACGGGTCCCTTTACGACCCGCGGCCGGTGTGCTGTTTGTGCCCGGTGCGAAGGGGGGCGTTAAGGGCGGTGGTGGAGCCGGCGAAGCCGCCGACCGTCGTACCGGGGGTGACCACCGACGACGTCGCGCGCGCGGACGACGAAACCGCGACCGCGAAAGACGAAACCTCCTCCGAAAAAAAACCCGCGCAGAAACGCCGAGCCGCGCTGTGTGGGTTTTTGGAGCCCGAAGTTGTTGTGGCTGTTTGCGCGGAGTTGCGAGTCGAAGCCGCGGTTCCCGGGTCTGGCGCGGGGAAAACCGCGCCGGCGGAGTCCGCCGCGCCTGGCGTGCCTTCTGTTGACCCTACCACTGAACACACCGCGTCTGCCAATGCACCGCGGAAGGGTTCCGATGACCCTTTGGGTCAACAAACCATGACCGACGCCCAAACAGCTGTTGTTCATGAGTCAATGACTCAAGGTACAGCCGCCCACACAGCGATTGTTGAGTCAACAACAATGACTCAAGGTTCGGAAAAACCCGAAATCACCAGGTGGGCGCACGTGGTGTGCGCGCAGTGCGTGCCCGGCGTGGAGTTCGCGCCGAGTTGCGCGCCCGGTGTGGCGGGCGCGGTGATCCGCGGGCTCGACAAAATCCCAACATGGGCGTTTCAAGACACCTGCGAGCTTTGCCAAAGGCTGGAAGGCGTCACCACTAAGTGCGGGTGGCCCGGGTGCGCGGTTAGGGTGCACCCGCTGTGCGCGCGCCGACAAGGCTGGCTGCTTTCTGAAATCACAAAGCAGTCAGACGACCGCTTCGTGTTTTGCGGAAAGCACAGCGCGGCGGAGCGCCGGCGGATCGAAAACGGTTTGCCGGGCGTCGCCGAGCGGTCGGCCGGGGGCGGGCGCGGAGGACGAGGAGGACGAGGGTTGCTGACGACGAAGGGCCGCGGCGGGCGAGGCGGACGAGGTCCAAACAGGCGACGGCCGGTTCCGTCGCGCGTGGAGATGGAACTGCTGAAGCGCGCGCGGTTCGGCCTTGAAAAGCTCCGCGCGCTTTGCGAGCGGACGTTAATTGAGCAGAAACAAAAGCGCCAGCTCGTAGAGGCCAACGCTGAGCTTTGGACCATGCAACTCGCGGGCTTGGACGACGGCCTCGGCGCGGCGACGCCGCCTTCGCCGCCGCCGTCGCCACGGCGCACGGAGACTTGGATGACCGCGGCGCGGTTAACAGCCGCCAACGCCGCCCTGCCAAACGGGTTCGCGTTCCAAAAAATGCCACACGGCGAGCACTCGGAGGCGGTGACGTTCAAGGAATACACGGCAATGAACACCGCGGAACCTTGAACCGGGTGTTGAAGAAGATAAGGGGGCGAGGAGTTAGGAGGGAAAGGTTACCCGGGTACCCTTGAACTCGAGGAGGGACGGGGACGAGGAGAGCGAGGCGGGAACGAGTTGACCAAGTCCAAAACTTGTTCCACAGAAATCCAATCGACGCTCTCTCATCGCACGGCGTCCCAGTCTAGCCACGGTTTCCCGGTTTTCCCGGTTGTCAGGTTTCGTATGTCGTCCACGTGCGTTTTGATCGCGTCCAAATCAGGTTTCACGGCTCGGAACGCGAACAACAGTCGCTCCGGGAGCTCGGTTTCGGTGTTTCCCTGAAGCGTCACCCCGATGTCGAGGGTGAGTTTTTTGAAATACCCGTGACAGTTCCGCAACCCGTTCGTCGCGACCGGGCCGAAGTTATGCGCGTTGACGCCGCATTCAAAAACCCCCCCGTGCTTGGTGAAAAACCCGGTTTTGTTCACCATGAACGGCTTCCCATTACCCTGGCCGATCGCCACCCTTACCGCCCACGGAAGCGCCTCCGCGCCGGCCGCCACCATGCACACCATCTTCGTGACGTGTCGGGCCGAGTTTGCGTGCGGCGGCGCGTCCAGTCCGCGCGCGTCGCATGCCGCGTTGAAGTGTGAGGACATCAGGGCTATTTCCGGGGACATCTTTTTAGTGTCGCCGTCGCTTTTCTTTAGGATTTCTCGTGTCTCATGACTCATCGAAGCTACTACGATGATATGCTGCCCCTTACCGTCCGGCCCGACTTTCCGGTCGTACTTACCGAAAACAGGATTCGGGGGCGGGTAATCGGGAAGCATCAAGTTGGCGACGTACACGGTGGGGCAGCCGTGAATCAGCTCGCCTACCTGGTTGTCGTACAGCAGCGTACCAATGTCCAGCGTCTTCGTGTCACTTCGCAGCGCCAACACCTGCACGACGTCGAACAGAGGCGCTAAACTGGGGAACTTCTTTTTATCTCGCAAGTAGTTTTTCCCGCGAAGCCTGAACCCCTCGCCCGACTTGTTCGCGCTCCAGGAAAGCGCCTTCCCAGAGGCTGGGTCAGCGAACGGGATGTCGTGCTGGGGGATGACGCACGACTCCGGGCCGACGCTTTTTGTGTCCCGCTCGGAAGCGCGCCCCTCTAAAAGCGTCACCTCGCTCGCCGCGTCGCGCACCGCGGCGGAAAAACTCTTCTCCAACGCGGTGCCGTCCCCGGATCCGACGTGATCCGCCAGCGTTTCGAGCGAATCCTCCGCGTCGTGGAACTCGTCGTCATCACTGGTCGGGGACATGGGTACCGGGCTTCCAAACGCCCCTGGTGCGTTGTCAACCTTGGCCCTACCCTTCTTACCGGCCTTTACATGCGGCGACCCTTTGCCCTTCCCCTCGCCCTTGTCTGCGTCGCTTTTCAGGCAGCACAGCATTAGCATTTACCACCTCGACCGCGACGCCCTTGGGGCGCGCTCGCGGTGCGCGTCGCGCGCGCGCTGACGCGAGGCGGGGCAAATACCGAAGACACCACCGAAACACGCGAAAGACGCGCGCGGGAAGGGAATTGACACGGTGCCCTTCTCCGCGATCTGCCCACGATCGAGGGGACCGCGTGCATATATCCCGTTTGGCCACGGAGGATTGTTTTACGCGCGAAGGCAAGCAACGGCAACGACGAGAAATACCACGGGTAATGATGAAATTGCAAAGCGGCGCGTACGTCCTCTCTCTCTGAGGTGCTTTCATTACTTCCTCGCCGCGCACGCCGCCTCGAACCCACAGCGCAGGTACTCCACCTTCTCCTCGGATGTTTCCAGGTACTCCCAGTCCGCAACTGGCACGGACACCACGGCGAACCCCAGGTTCGCGAGCTGTCGGTGCTTCAGCCGCGTTTGCCCCAGCTTCACGGCTTGGTCGTTCCGCGCGAAGTGCGACGGGCCATCCACCTCAATCGCGACTGGGATGGAGGTTCCCGTCCATTGCGGGACGAACAAGTCTACGCGGTAACCAGCGCAGAACGCTTCTTCTTCGTGTTTCTCGCCCATGTATGCCAGGATGGACGCGACGTCGCGTTGGTACCACGACGTGACGGGCGGCCTTCGTTGTTTTTGCCACGCATCTTCTGAAGCGGTGACCAAAGATGGCGGCAGCGCCGGTAACCCGAGCGCTTCGCACCCCCCCGCGGCGTCCACGGAGACGACGCACTGGTGAATCTGGTTCAAGTGCTTGCCCATCCAAGGGCCGTATTTTACGTTATTCTCATCCGACATTTGGTCGGTGCCGAACTCCGCTCCTTTGCGTCCTATTTCGGCCCAGATTGTTTTGAACGAAAACGACCGCAAAGCATCGCCGCCAAGCACGGCGAGGCCCCACGCCGTGGCGACCAGGGCGTGGGGGGTGAATGTTTGCGCCTTCGTAGCCGCGGTGGCGGTCAAAGATTCAACTGCGCTTTCATCGCTTGCGTCGATGTCTGTTGGAACAGACCCGTTCGCGAACCAGACGTCCAGGCCGTGCACGAACCCGACACCGCCCGCGCCGAGATGCGCAAACGCCCAGGTCAGTGTGCTCAAGTCGAACGGGGAAAACTTCCGCACCTTGGCGCTGTCCGTCGCGAAGGAAACGTCCATCGCACGGAACACGGCGTGGGAGGCGTGCCTGCAAGACGCGAGCGCCCAGGCGAGATCCGCGAGTTGCCGTGGGGACATTTCTTTGATCAGCACTGAACTGCGGTCGGCCAGAACCTCCATCTCCGCGCTGTTCGCGCGCTCGCCCGCGATCACGGCGAGCGCCCACGCCGCGGAAACGGTGCTCTTCGGGGACAAAGACTCGCTGCCCCTGCGCGCCGCCGCGACGCAGGTGCCGATCAAATGCGCCACCCGTGAGTCTCGGCGTAACCCGGAAAGTTCCTCTCGTTCCGTCTTGCTTTGCTTGGCCTTATCCGCCACGATACGCAACATCTCTGCCGCGATGTCGGGCGACACGCGCCTCAAGCCGGCGTCTTCAAACCCCGAAAGCGCGTCACTCGGCCCTTTCGCGTTTGCCTTGACGTCCTTCTTCACCAAATTCCACTCCTCGTTCGTCATCGTCCACTGCGTTTTCCAGTCCTCGGTTGAGAGGTTCTCCATATCAACCCGCCAAAGCCCGTCCCCGGCGGTAGCGGTCATCTCCACCTCTTCCGATTCAGACGCTTCTCGCCGACCGGGCTTGAGGTCGTCGTACCCGCGCGCGGCGCCTCGCGCGTTCGCGTCGTCGACGTCGTCGCCGGTCTTTTCCTTGCGCTTGCGCCGCCAGTTCGCGGGCGCCACGGGCTGCGTCCCCCTTTCCCGTCGGAACTGGCTCGCCCGAGAGTTCGCCAGTTTCCGCGCACGCCGCATCCACTCGCCTTCGTCGCTTCCGGTTGGACCTGTGGCGGATCGAGTGGGCGGCGTGCCGGTGGTTTTTCGCGAATCCGCGGATGGCCCGGCGCGTCGGGGGGAAAAAACTGCCCCCGCGTTGACCACGAACAGAGCGCTCATGTTGGTTGGTAATACGTATGAACACTTAGTCTTGTGGTAATGCCGAAGAAGACTCCGTCGTCCGTGTGTTTACTTTTTCTTACCCACGACCGCGTTCGCGGCGCTCAGGAAATCGAACCTGCGCTTGAACTTGGCGACTTGTCCGGTCGCGGCGGATTCCACGACTTTGCCCGTCCACGTGACGTGCGTGTCGTGGTCCTGCTGCAGGAAATAAGACTGCGCTTTGTGTTTCACCGCGCTGAACAACGGAAACGTTCCGCCTTTCGTGCCCACGACGGTGATTCGGTACAGCAAGGGATGCAGGCCTTTCTTGGCCTGGGAAGGTGTGGTGGAGGTAGGAGTGAATGAAACGGGTGAGTGACGGGAATGTCGGAGAGAGCAGGGTGAGGTGGGTTGCTTTGAGCAGGGTGGGTTGGTCGTGTTAAGCGGGGTCAAGGTCGAGCGCGGCATAGACAAACATTTCCTCTTCCAAAAACCTCGACATTTACGGAAACGTCGGACTGGCGCTCTGTCATCCATGGATTGGCCCCTTTTTTCCAAGGGCGTCCGGGGCCGAATCGTGCTGGGGACGTGGCCCCCTCTACCCCGGGGTGAAGACCCCCGGGCGAACGTGCGGTGTGTCCCGCGATGTCGACATCAAACGCACACGCGCGCGCGTCGTCGTCTGGTGTGGGTTGACCCGGGAACCCGACACGACGCGGGTTGGCGGGAGGCGGCGGCCGCGAGTAAACCTCGATGACGCGAAATGGGCAAAGCGAAGAAGAGCGATGGGAAATCGGCGGCGGTGTGGCTGGCACTATCGCGTGGTGCGTCCACGGGGGACACGAGGTTGGGGTGCAACGAGGACGCACCATGCGTTACAAAACAGACGGTCGACGCGGCGTTTGCTGCGTTCGGCGCGAGTCGCTTTCAAGCGGCGCGACGCGGAGTGCTGAGGGAGGAGAGGCGGCCGATGGCCACGTGTCCTTGAAAAAAGGGGAGAAGAGAAAAAGTCTCAGTCGGACGTCGCGCGATTTTCAGACCGGTCTTGCATTTCCAAATCTTGAACTCGCCGCCGCGAGCACAGAGCTTCAGGGTGAAACAGACAAAAACGAACAGCTGGCATGAAAACTCGAGGCCGCGGAAGCACGAACCAGTGTGACCCTTGACTCGAGTTTTGATGCCAGCAGTTCGTTTTTGTCTCTTTCACCCTGAAGCTCTGTGCTCGCGGCGGCGAGTTCAAAAAGACGCGTCTTCCCCGCGCGCCGTCTCTCCTTTCCCGCTTCACAGGGTAACTACCACCTCCCTACTTCGCCCCCGCGACGTAAAGCGACGCGGAGAACACGATGTCTCGTTTGATCATCGTGGAGGCGAGTTCCATTTTCTGGAACAAAAGAGAGTCTCCCATTATTCTCGCCGCGTTGCGCACGTCTCGCGTCATCTCGTCCAGGCGGGTTATGGTTCGCACCACGCTCCCCTCCCGCACGTCGCTGAACGAACACGCGTCGCCGAATGCGCACCCTTTCGCCCACTCGTTCACTACCTCCACCAAACCGAACTTCAGTGATGACGATGCGTACTCGGATGGGTCGATTTGCAGCCCCTCGCGTACTTGTGTTTCGCCGGCGCCGACTGCCAGGGCGAAACACGAAGCGCAAGCGTCTTTTAACTCGGGCGAGGCGCTGAAATCCGGCGCGCTGGCGTTTTTCTCCTGGAACACGAGCGCCGACAGCACCGCGACGGCTTGTTCCGGTGACAGGTCCGTGAGCACCCCGGAGAAGATGATTTCCGTACCCACTAGTTCATCGCCGGTTGCGATTTCGCACGCCACGCGGCCTTTCAGGGTGACTGTTTTGTCATGGTCCAGGTAACCCATCCGCCGCAGCACACGCACCCTCTGTTCAAAGTCGGGCATCTGCCGCAGATTCGCGTCGCTCACCGCGTGCTCGGTGTCCCCGATTCGATTTCGCAACACCCGCATCGCGCTTAACAGCGCTGTGAATGTTCTTAACTTGGTGCTCACCGACGCTGGCAGCACAGGGAGCGACGTGACCAACGCCCCGTGCAAATGCATCGCCTCCACCGTTGCCAAGTCGGCGATTTTCAAATCCTTGGTGGGGTGCAGCGGTTTCGGCGGGGTGGCACCGAAACGCAAACGGTCCAAATCCGCCAACGCGCGACACGCGCAAGCCGCAGCGTCAGGGGTTAAGGTGTGCTTTGAAGTGCGGAAGGAAGAAGTGTTGGAATCCGAATCGTCGCCCAAAAGCGTTGCCGCATCTGTTTTTACCCTGCCATCCGTGATCGCCAACACGTCCCTTGTTGTAAAAAAAGAAGCGTCAGTCGGTCGTGACGTGTATTACGTAAACAGTCGTGGTAATCGGACCGACCGCAGAGGCAGAACGTGTTCAGTGGGAAAGCCCCGCACCTCCCCGCGACCGCGGCGACGAGAAAACGCACGCCGCCCGCGGTTAACCTCCAGGGCAGGTTTTTGGGTAAACCTCCGTCGAGTGCTCCTTTGCCGCCGGTACCGTTGCTTTTTTTCGCGCCGCCGCCGAGTCCGAAAATGTCATCACCCCTCGTCGTGAGGTTCTTCGCGAAGCGTTGTTCGGTGCCGGACATGGATTCGGCTTTGGATTCGTCCACGGCGTCGCGTGTGTCCTTCGTTGCGGGTTCCACCGGGTGGCCCTCCGGACACGGGAAAAGCACGACGTAGGTTTTCGAATGTTGGTCATCCGACGTGGTACCCACACATACTCGCAGCAAAACCCCAAGCTTGTCTATCCCGCCGGTTGACGCGACGCGTACGAACTCGTCGCCGCCGCCGTCGTGGGAAGTGCCGTCGAGAACAACGTGCTCTCCCCCCCCCGACACGAGCACCACGCGCCCCACCACCATCGCGGTCTGCGCGCCTTTGCTGGTCAGCATCGCGCCGCGCACCGTGTCATGCGCGGCTCGTACTTCGTGGCTGGCGCTGTCGTGCGCCTCCACGGCGGCCCAACCGTTTGGGTCTGCCAGGCGCTCCTTCTCCGCCAACGCCGTTACCTTCCGCAGCGCCGCAACGTCCAGCGCGAGCGCCGCTCTTTTATCACCGAGGCCTCGCTGTTTTTGTTAACGAAAAAGATCAGTCTTTGTAATGTGCCTGAGTTAACACTCTGGACAAACGGCAAACGTAGGTGCCGCCTGATTTGGGAAAGCCATAGGCCGGCCGTACCTGCGCGTGGAACTCCGCGAACGACCGCTGCAGCATGTCCTCGACTCGCAAATCTTCTACTCGCAGTAAGTTGAGAATCATCCCGTACGTCAGCCTGAACTGCGACTCCAGTTTCGTAGCCTTGCCCGTGAGCAAGTTTCGCGTTTGCGTTTCGGTGGGAAAGTTTTCCCACGCCGCGATGATCACCGTGCCGACCGGATCCAGCCCGCGGCGCCCGGCCCGGCCCGCCATCTGCGATTGTTAACGAAAAGTGTCAGTCTTGTGTGGGCAAACAGTGTCGGTTGGGATTTGAGAAATGCAATACGTACCTGCGTGTACTCCCCCGGGGTCAGCCCACGGAAATCCACCCCGTCGTGCTTCCGCAAGTCCTGGAAACACACGCACCGCGCGGGGGCGTTGACGCCCATGGCGAACGTCTCGGTGCTGAACAAAACCTTGATCACGCCTCGGCAGAACAGCATCTCGACGATTTCCTTGACGATCGGCAATAAACCGGCGTGGTGCACCCCCAAGCCTCTTCTTAACAGTTCGCGCACGCGCAACACCTGCGGTAGCTGCCTGTCTTGAGGCGACAGCCGGGATAAACACCGCTCGCAAAACACGTGAATGTCATGCTTCTCCGCGGTGGTGGTTAGGTCCAGGGAATTCAAACCCTCGCAGATGCCGTCGCACCGTTTTTTTGAAAACGCGAACGTCACCATCGGCAGCAACTCGCGCTTTTCAAGACACCGAATCAACTCCACCCACGCGTTTTTATCCCGGCCGCGCGCGCCTGACGTCGTGGTGCTTGTTTGGCCACCCCTGCCACCGCCGCCGCGTCCCGGGTGTTTGTTCCCCGAGTTCCCGGAAGGTTTTTGGGGTGCGCCTCTTCCCGGTCCGCCGCGCCCTCGGCCGCCCGCGACGTCGACTGAGAGATAAAAAAGAAAGTGTCAGTCGGTCGTAACGAGTATTACGTAAACAGGCAGAGGTAATAACCGTCCCTTCGCAGGACGAGTATGGGCAATCAGGCAGGCGGTGTGTGGTGATTGGGAAAGCCCCGCACCTCGGCCTCCCGCGGTACCGCTCGGAGCGGTGGTTTCCTTTTTCTTCTTGCTCTTGGTCATCGCGTCCATCGCGGCTTTGTACCCCCCCGGCGAGAACGTCTCGCGTTCGCCAACCTTGTAAAAGTCACTCGGCTTGTCCCCGCCAAAGTACAAAACGTGCTCCAGAGGAACCGGGCGTTTCGTGGTGCCGGTGACGAAAATCTTTTTGCGCTGCGACCGGTAAAACAAAGTGTCAGTCTTTCGTAATGTTCGTAGCTTGTATGAGCAAACAGTCTTAGGTTCCGGGCCGAACAGGGAGGCGGTGTGTGGTGATTGGGAAGTACTAACCTTGGTTCGCCCGACCCAGTTCGCGAACTCGAACACATTCGGCACCGTGGCGCTTAGTAACACCAGCCCGACGTGCTTGGGAAGCATAATAATAACCTCTTCCCACACCACCCCGCGTTCGCTGTCATTGACGTAGTGCACTTCGTCGAAAATGACCCACTCCACGTCCCTTATAAGGTCGGCGCCGCGGTACAGCATACTTCGCAAAATCTCCGTGGTCATGATCAAACAGTTCGCGTCGGGTTTAATGGAAACGTCCCCGGTTAACAACCCGACGTCAAACCCGTCAACGGAAAAGTCCCGGAACTTCTGGTTACTAATGGTTTTAATAGGCGACGTGTATATCGCGCGGGTCGCGTGTTTCGTGGCGAGCGCGAACGCGTACTCCGCGCACACCGTTTTTCCCGCGCTCGTGTGCGCGGCCACGAAAACGGACTCCCCGCGCTCCATCCGGTACGCGGCTTCCTTCTGGAAGTCGTCCAACTCGAACTTGAACTGTTTGGCGAGCGTAGGGACCTCGGCGCGTAGCTTTTCGTCGATGTTGGCGATGCGGTCCATGACGCACCACGTGGGATTTGTGCTGGACTTTTCTTTTTTAGAAGTTTTCGTATTCCCGGAGGGCAAGCTTGTTACTCGCAACACGTCGCTGAGTTCGAAATCGGAATCGTCGCCGTCGCCGGAGTCGCCGGCGTTTTGCGCGTCGTTGCGATCGGACCCGGAACCTTCCTCGTCCTCCTCGGAAGTGTCACCGCCGGTCGAATCGCCGTCATCGTCAAGAACACCGTCCCCACCGTCCCCGGTGAGCAACGCGTTTAACAGCAAATCGTCGTGACTAATCGCCATACTGGAGTTCATCGCAGAGTCCGCGAAAGCTTCGGCGCCGCGTTCGTTTTCGTATGGGCATTCAGTCTGAAGGACCGGCTGGACGCCATCCGCGTTTTGCCCAAACGCGGCGCCAAACCCGGGCGGCGCGCCGTTGTGAATGTTTTCTTCAAACTCTTGGAGCCAGTTTTTGGATTTCGTATGGGCATTTAGACTGCGCTGTTGCGCGCCAGCAAGCGCGCCCTTGTCCCACCCAGCGCCCCCCGGCGTGAATGGCTGGTTCGACGTGTTTCCCCGGACGAAATCTTTCTGCGCGCCAAGCGGCCGGCGCGAAGTCGAGTTTTTGGAGTCGTCCGCCGCAGGGACGGTTTCTTCCGACCAGCCCACATACGACGTGCCAACCGGGGTTTCACTTTTGTGACCACCCGATTTGTGGCTACCCGAGCCTCTTTGTGTGTCGTCGTGTTCCAGAGCCGTATCCGTACCACCACCAAGAGCAATGAGTCCCCGGTGCCCCCAATTGTCGCCCGCGACGCGCGGCGAGAGCGGCGGCAGCGTCGGGACGACCACCGTTTCGGGAAAACTCGGCTCGATCACGGTGTTGCCGTACGCCAACACGTACGCATCCGTGACCCTGGTCGCCGCCGAAGACGCGGCGACCAGTGATTCTTCCGCGCGACTCGCCATCGCGCGCTCCTTCAGTGCGGGCTCCCGCATTTGCGCCAGGCAAACGCGGGAGTCAAGTGGGTAAGACCACGTCTTTGGGGGCAACGCATGGTACGCGCGTCTCGTGTCCGACCCGGAGTCATCTTCATCGCCTTCGCGCGGCACATCCACCCTTAGGTGCACATCCCCAACCCCGGTCGGCGCGAGGTGGAACCGCAAGTCACCCAGCCCGGGGACGTGGAAACCCATGAAAATCGCGACGACGGCCTCACCGCGGTCGACGGAGGCACCGCGAACTGAACGCGAAGGAGGACAGATCTGACCCGGTAAAAGGTTTATTGAGAAAAGAAACCAAAAGCTGCAACTTTTTCATAAAAACATGTCTTCACCACCTCCTCATTCCCTCGCCCGTTTCTTCCCCTTCCCCGACCCTGTTGCCGCTGCAAACACGTTGAACCCCCCAAGTCCTAACCCAGTTTCGTTGGTCTCGGATTTAACACCCCACTTCGCCGAGCACCGCTCCTTGAGGTACGTCGTGAGCGCTTCGGCGCACGGCGTGTCAAGCGCGCCGAAAACCAAAACACCTTTTTCCGTCTTCATCGTTTTTTGGACTTCGTAAAGTTTTACCCACACCAGTTCCAGCCTGCGAAGCAGCTTCGTGGCCACTTTTTTATCCCCCGCCCAGGTACTAAGCGCGTCCGCTTCCATCATCGCCACCGTTGCGGCGAACGCGCTGGCGAAGGCGGCGTCTGGGTCGGGTTGTTTTTTTGCCAGCGCAGACTCGGCGCCGGCGATTACTTTCGTCGCCAAATCGGCGCCGACGCCCGGCACGACTTCCGCCAGCGACATGGTGAGCTGTAAAGTTTCAAGCGCATCCGCGACCGCGGCAGGCACGAACACTTTCAGCGCGCGCTCCAGGCGCTGCTGCATGCCGTCGGGGGCCCACATGGGGTCGTCGGAATCGGAATCGGAGTCGTCTTCATCTTCATCGTCATCCTCCTCGTCAGACCCAGAAACTTCACTAGGCTCAGCATCTTCATCCTCGTCCCCACTAAAATCCCCCTCCTCGTCACTCTCCTCGTCTTCGCTGTCCTCCTCCACGCTGTCCAGCATCACGCACACCGTGTTTGTTGTTGTTTCCTGGTCCATCACTTGCTGTGCGAACAGCTCCGCGGCTTCCTGGTCCTCCGCGATTCGCATTTCTTTGCCCATCTCTTGGAACCACGCTTTCGTCGCATCAAGGGCCTCGGCGTGCATCTTGGACGCCGCCTCGGCTTCGTTCGTGGCGACTCTTGACGAACGCCTCACAGGCGCGCTCGGGGCTTGCTTCTTCTGTTCGGGAGGCATTTTGGAACGCGTGCGGTGCGTGCGGCAGGGTCTGGCGGCGGCGGTTCAAAAACCACGACTCGCGATCGAGAGTTGCAGCAAGTTTCGCCTTCTCTTTTTGGAGGAGTCACGTAATGACGGTTTGTTCAAGTACATGCCTTGTTCAGTCCCCACGCGCGCCGCCTCGGCAGGACAAGATGTCCGCCCCCGGCCAGGCGTTCGCGGAGGCGGTGAAGCTGGGCGAGGCCGCGTCAACCAAGGAGGAGGCGGTACAGGCGGCGCTTGAGTGTCCGTGCATAGAGGGGCTTAAATCATCGTCGTGCGGGACCGGGTTCGTGGAGGCGCTTTCGTGTTTCATGCGCGCGGACGAGACGGAACGCGGGGCGAAGTGCGCCGGGGAGTTCGTGGCGTTGCACGCGTGCATGGTTACACACGCGGGTGAGTTCACGGAGTTCACGAACGAGCTGATTGAGAACGAAAAAAAGGAAGGGTACGCGAAAGCCGCGTCGGGGGCGGCGTGATGACCGATGACCGAGCCGAGAGATTCGCATTTGTGCGAAGAGAGAGAAAACGCGTGAAACTACGGAGCGAAACTAGCCAAGACTGTCAACTGTACTCGCGTTCATGTATACCTTGTTATTATTTCTGGTCAGCGCGTCGCCGGTAAAGAAACGAGTCTACGCTCCCAGGTTCATCTCGGCGATCATCTCGCCCGCTGTTTTCATAGCTTGCGCTTTGTCATGGTCGGGCGTGAACAGCGGCGCGGGCGGCGGCACGACGTCCACTAATTTCCCTTTCTTGTCCAGCTTCTTGACGAACGGGACGAATTTGATGTTCATCATGAACGGTCGCAAAACAGGCGGCACCACCAGCCCCTCACTCGTTTGCCAGTTCTCGATCACGCAACACAAGCTTCGCTCCGTTGCGGTCAAAGTCGAGTTTAGTAAATGCACGTACGCCTTCTTCCGCTCCGGTCCTTTTGAGGGGGCCCCGCACCGGACCTCCAAACGCCGGCTTTGGAAATCCGTGCAGTTGGAACAGCTCACCAGCTCCCGGTACGTCTGAGAGGAAGGGAACCAAGCCTCCAGGTCGTACTTCTTCGCCGCCGCGTCGTTGAGTTCGCCGGACACGATGTTCACCACGTGGTATGGAATACCGAGGGACTGTTTTTGTGAAAAAAAAGGGTCAGAAGTGAGTCTTAACGTGTTGGGCGTGTATTGGACGATGTATGGACAACAGTCACCGTAATCGGTCTGAACAGTCACCAGCTTCGGTAAAACAGTGCACTTGTGATGTATGTAGTGCAATTCCTTTTAATGACCAGTGGACGTCACGAACGGGGCCTGAAACAGTGTGCCGGCTGGATTTGGGAAAGCCGCAACACGCACTTGGTAAAAGTCCTCGCTGTTACGCAACAAACGCTCCATTTCGGCCCACGACTCGTCGCCGTCGCAATCCACCGCCACAAACTGCTCCACCTTCTCGAACTGGTGCACGCGGAAAATCCCTAGGGTGTCCCGGCCGTGGCTCCCGGCTTCCTTCCGAAAACACGTGCTGTACCCCGCGAACCGCTGCGGCAGGTCTTTGGGTTGCATCCACTGCTTTCGGAGGTACGAACAACACGTCTGTTCCGACGTAGCGATCAAGTACTTGTCCTCGCCCTCCCCCGTGACTTTGTAAAGCTGCTCGTCGAAATCCGCGAGCTGCGCGCACTCCGCCATCCTGTCTTTTCGCATAAAGAAAGGCGTCGCGAGGGGGGTGTGTCCTCTTTGCGCCAGGAAAGCCAGGGCGTAGTTGATCAACGCCTGGTTCAACAACACGCCGGCGCCTTTCAGGTAGTACCCGCGGCTTCCCGCGACGTCCGTCCCGCGTTCCGTGTCCGCGATGTCAAGCATGGCGATTAAATCCACGTGGTTTGGGAGGCCGGTTTCTACGCGCTTGCTGTCCAAGCCCCAGGTCCGGTACACGGAGTTGTTTTGCTCGTCGTCGCTCACAGGCACGCTGTCGTGCACCAAGTTACCAATCTTCATCAGCTTGGACATCACCGCCTCCTCCAAGTTCTTCTCGTCCTCCGCCAACGTAACGATCGTGGCTTTGATCGCGCTTACGTGCTCGATCGCGTCCTCGACGTCCTTCGCAGTCGCGTCATCCCCCGCACGCTTCAACAAACTGACCTGCTTGTTCGCTTTGTTGAACTCGGAGTTCGCGGTGTCCAACTCCCAACGCGCGTCTCGCCACTTCACATCAAGCGCGATGACATCGTCCACGTCCTCCACGCGCGCGTAACGCCGGCGCTGCGACTCCCTGACCAGGTCCTATGGTGGTGCAGGTGTTGCGGGGGGGGGGGACGGGGAGGCGGGGGCGGGTCAGGGGTCGGTCTCGCGGACGCGCGCGATCGCGGGGCACGCGAAACGCCGAAACGAAACGTTGGGGAAAGCGCGTCGCCGCCATTTGCACCTGTCCAGCCCGATCGAAGGCTCGCGCGTGTGAGCTTTTAGTCGCAAACTAAAACAAACGTACCGGGTTGCCGCCCTTGTCAGTACGGAACAGGTTGATATCGAGCATGCTTGGTGAGTGTGCCGCGGAGTGCGTCGAACAGTGGGGCGGGGAAGGTTGGGGCGGATCGGGTGTCCGATCGAAACGATCCGCAGGCCAAAAATACTTCACACACGGAAACGCTTGTTGATGATGACATTAGGACGAAGTTTACGTCCGCGCGGAAAGGTACGTCTTGAGGCGGGTGTGAAGACGCGAAAGAGACGGGAAGACGACACACTCCATTGAGCGTTGTATTCTCAATTTCTCGATTTCGGCGAAGTGCAACGCGAGCGAACGGAACGACACGGAACGTCGCGCCGGTTCGGGACGAGCGGGCTGGTGCATTTTTTTCTGTTACTACGTCGCTGTGCCGTCTCTCGTCTGTTTCGATTCCCGTCCCCTCCGATCGCGATCAAGTTCGCCGCCTCAGATCGCCATCTGCTCGCCGAAGTTGCGCATGAACAGAATCGCGCCCGCGAACAGACCCGCGGCGCGGAGCAGGTTCTGGAGGCACGAAAGCAGGGGGGGGGGTCAGGAAGGCGCGACGCGGAGGGGCGGGCATCTAGGAAAATCGCAACGACAGAGGGCGTGTTTGCTACTAGAATGTTGGCGATCCAATACGGGTGCGGTGCAGTCACGGCACCTACCATGGTGCCTTCCCGGTTCTGGGGAGAGAACTCGTTTTCGATTACGTCTTTGATGCCCATGGTCGTGGTGTGCGCGTCGCGGAATGGGAACGACGAGGCGTTGAGAGATACCCTTTGCCGTGACTAGGTAGAGGCAACTTTAACGAGGCCGTGACTCGGTGACTGCCGACGAAAAAAAAAAGACTGACAGAGCGCTTTGAAAAAGAGAAAAACGCGCGTCAACCCCGATCGCGACGCGGTGGTCTCGACTGAAAAGGCGGTGCCTCCGCCAGTGCGACGCACGCTACCGACGCGCGTACACCCGCGCGGCTTCAACGTCCGCCTGACCAAGAACGCGTTTGAACGTAAAGAAGGTCACTTGACTCGCTTCCGATCTTCGCTGCCTGATTTGAATCTTCGCGCGTGGACATCCATCTTCGCGAGATCGATCAACCCTAACTCGGTGTTGTTTCCTCCCCGATGCCTCAGTTCCAATACGACGACGGCGCCATGCCGCAGGCGGGAGGCCCCACCACGAGGGCGAACTGGAGCCCATACGTAAGTAGATTTTTGGCACGGGATGTTTCCACGAACCTTGAAACGACCGTTCCGCGACCGTGTGCACGGAAGACGGGATGACACGACGTCAGATCTGCGAGCGACGCGATCTGGGCAGACCTCCCATTTCATCACGTCACTCCACATCATGACCCACGTTGTGTACTGATTGGCTCCATACGCATTGAAACACGTGTTCTGACTCCCAAACCCACCCTTTTACCAACCCTCTCCAGGACAACAACGGCGGCACGGTCCTCGCGATCGCGGGGGAGGATTACGTGGTGTGCGCCAGCGACACGCGGATGAGCACCGGCTACTCCATTTTGACGCGCGATTACAAAAAAGTAACCCAGATGAGTTCGCAGTGCGTCCTCGCGAGCGCTGGGTTCATGGCGGACGCGGCTACGTTGAAAAAGACTTTGAAAGCGCGGTGCGAGACGTACGAGTTCCAGAACGGCAAGGAAATGGGGTGCGTTTCCTTCGCGCAGATGCTAAGCAACACCCTGTATTACCGCCGGTTTTTCCCGTACTACGCGTTTAACATCGTGGCGGGGCTTGACAAGGAAGGCAAAGGCGCGGTGTTCACGTACGACGCGGTCGGGTCGTACGAGCGCACGAACTATTCATGCCAAGGCAGCGGCCAGTCACTCATCATGCCCGTGCTTGATAACCAGCTCAAAACTGTTTCGCCGCTTGTCATGCCGCACCGCTCGAGCGCCACGCCGCTGACGGAAAGCGAAGCCGTGGATCTTGTCAAAGATTGTTTCGCAACCGCAGGCGAGCGCGACATATACACCGGGGACGGGGTGGACATTTGGATCATCAACAAGCACGGCGCGCGGGTGGATCACCAGGACTTGAAGCTGGATTAAGGGGGAGGGTGGAGTGTGCCAGGAGTACCGTTCGCAGGTGATGATGACTATCGAGGGAGAGAGGATTGTGACGGAGGTATGTGGCTTGAATTGAAAACGTACTGTTTCAACAGCATCTTCAACACTTCAAGCGCGTCAAGCAGCTGATGTGCCTTCTTATCATCTCGATTCACCGCCGCCGTTCCACACCTACATGCGCCGCGCCATGGCGAGCCTTGGCGCGCGTGTGTTGGCACTCCCCTCGGTGGCCCGGGGGGCGACTTGCGGCGAGCCTCGGCATCTCGTGACTCGGGTTTTCCCGCAAACGCAGTTCGGCGGGGGCTCGGGCGGCCGCCGGTTGGCGTTTGCGACGACGCGCGTGTGTTTCCATTTCCGCCCGCACATCGCAATCACGACGAGAGCGGTGAGTAACAGCAAGAAAGCGAAGAAGGCGAGGGCGAAGGCTACGAAGAGCAGGGGCGGCGGGACGGGGGGCGGGCACGTCCGGTCGCGGCACGGCCCTTCCGTCATGCGGAAGCCGCTGGGTGACGGCGACGACGTGGCCGGCGGCGCCCCTGTCCCCAAACCCGTGCGCCAGGACCTGGACATGGCGGATCTGCGAATCGACTCGTTGTTAAACGAGCTCATCGACGGCGGCGCGTTGTTGTCGAACAGGGCGAAGTTCCGGGCGCTTCCCGTGGATAACGGCATTCTGAAGAAAATTGTTGACCAGAACTTGTGCATGACCGCAGCTAATGCGGGCCGTGAGAGTCGGAAAATGCGGAACAAAGGAGAGGAGACGAGCGTCACAAAACGCTACGCCTTGTACGCGCCGCTCGCGAACAAAGAAAAGAACCTGCTGGGTTGGCGCGGGGGAAACAAATTCGGCACCAAGTTCGTGTACGCGGCGACGAACACCGAGAGCTTGCCCCAAGATTTGGAAGAACAACACATACCGGAAGTCGCGTTCGCGGGCAGGTCGAATGTTGGGAAATCGTCCTTGATCAACGCCGTGACGCTGTCAAGCGCCGCGCGCTCGAGCGACGTGCCCGGGAAAACGCAGTCGTTAAACTTTTACGACGTTTCGCAAAGATTGAGAGTCGTTGATATGCCCGGGTACGGGTTCGCGTTCGCCAACGACGACCGGGTTTCGGACTGGAACCGCTTAATGGACACGTACCTAACCTCGCGCAAACAGCTGAAGCGGGTGTACGTCGTCGTGGACGCCAGGCACGGGCTGAAAGCCCCGGACAGGGAGATGCTGGCGTTTCTGTCGAAATACTCGGGCGTCAGCTACTCCGTGGTTTTGAACAAAACGGATTTGGTGAAACCCGCCGACTTAGCGCGGCGCTGCTTCCTGATCAAGGAAGAGTTAAGAGCCGCAAAACGAGCAAGGGCGGAGGTGTGGATGGTCAGCACGTCCTCAGGCGCGGGGTGTCAGGAGTTCGGGGCGGAGCTTCTTGGGATGGCCAACGACTTGGCGCCCGGGGAGGAGGAGAAGAAAGACGCCGCGGCCTCGGTCACCGCGGCGGCGGCCGCGGCGGCGGCGTTTGGCGACGAAGATGGTGTGGAGTTCGGCGCAAAGCCGAAGAAAAAGTGGGAGATGGATTTCGGGGGGGGGGACGACGACGAGGACGAGGAGAGGGGGGGGGTGGTGGGGGGGGAGTGGATCCCGGGGCAACCCAGTGCGGCGAGAAGGGGACGGGGAGGCAACGGAGCGGGGCGCGGACGGGGAAGGTGACAGGTAATTTTAAAACTCGTCATCACTGAAACTTTTCATCCCGAAAAGCGGATGGGCTTTTCCCTCCTCGCCATTACCGTAGTCACACCACCTCCACCGACACGCATCGCCTTGCTTTTCCCGTGCGTCTTTGACGCGCCGTGGAGGTGCGTCTCTAGACGCGACGGGACATGGCGGCGGCGACGGCTGCGTGTGCCTCGGGGGGGTCGTCGGTCTGCAAAGCGCGCGGTGCTGCAAAAACGCGACGGGCGGCTAATGGTAACAATTGCCGAGGCGGATTGGTACGAACGCCGAGGCGCACCCCCGGTGCTTCCCGAACCCACGCCGTGGCCACCGAACCCCGCCCCGCGATTGATTTGGCAAACGCGGTGGTGCTTGAGATTGTCACGTCCGTGACACGGCCGCTGCCTTCTGGGAAGGACACGGCGAACGGTGGGGATGGTGGCAGGGCATGGGATGTGGAAACCGCGATGGCGTTCGTTTCGTCCAAACGCGCGATGCACGCGGCGCTGGCGGGCGGCCCGGAACCCGCGACGCGTGTGTCGTCGAATTTGGAAGGACAAGGCGGCGAGGACGATGACGGGGGGGAGATGTGGAGGGTCAAGGCGCCTGGTTTCTCCGGTCGGTTATTTTTCGTCGGGCCGTTTGTGGCGCTGAACCCCGTGAATGTGTTTTTGCTGAGCACGAGTAGTACGAGCAGTCCGAAATCGAATGACACAAATGAAACTATCTCGCGAGCCGCTGCTACTTTAACTTTGACACAGCAGTCCGGGCAAATGGAAGGCACCCCCGCAAGCGTGGTTACGTGGGTCAACAAGGCGTACCGCGCGGAGAAAACGGTCACGTCCGTGACGGTGGATTTAACCAACCAAACAATCACCACGGCGCTTGATTTGAAAATCGTGCTGGAGATTCCAAAAGTTTTTCGCTTCGTCGATAAACACAAAATCCAAAAAGGCATGCGCGACGCCTTCGAGCCGCAAACAAATGATGCCATGAGGGAGGTGTGCGACGGAGTCGCGTTGGCGTTCGAGGAGTGGGAAAAGGAAACACAAAAATTGGGTATCGCGTAGACAAGCGCCTTTGAACGTGTAGCAGGGTGGAGGGGTGTAGGAGGGGGTCTTTCAGAGACTGAATTTATTTTTATGAATCCATAAAACAGTCGGCACTTCCAACGTTCCAAATCAGGAAACCGTGATCTCTCCTCCGTTGCCCCTGTGGACGCACACGACGACGCGCGCGTGTCCAGAGGTAACAGTTCCTTACCGCTACTGTACCTCTGGTGTGTCGTCCTCGCATGTCGTACCTCGACGACTGGTACGCCGTGGTGGCTCGTAACGTGGGTGGCGGGAGCAACAAGAGATTTTTCCACGAAGGCTACGGCGACATGGTGGCCGCGTCTAAGTTGTACGAACACGTGATTGGGACGGTGACTTCGGGTGAGGCCACTTCCGGTTTACGGGGATTAAAGTGGGGCGAGTTGGAACGAAGCGCACCGGGTGTGTTTTCCGGGTGTTTGGGCCCTGGCGCACGCCTGACGCCGACGTTTCGAGAAGCCTCGTTTGAATCACCCGCCGCGGCGTACCTTCCAACTCCATCTAAACAGGGAAAATTTCTCTTCGTGTGGAAAGAAGCTACTGACGGGTCGCCACCGCCGAACCCGAAACGAATCGCGATTCACCTACCCACCACGGGTGACCAGTACTACTGGTACCGGAAGCAAATTGCGCTGGACCTTTTGAAGCACGACATCGCGTCGTGCATTTTGATGTTCCCGTATTACGGGCCGCGGAAACCGGAGACCCAGTACGCGCACGTGTTACCGTCGGTCGCCGCGTTCATCACGCAAATCGCCGCCGGTGTCATGGAGAGGTACGGCCGGAGGGCGTTTCCCAAATCCAGGCAGACTGGTTGCCCATACAACACTGACACTTTGTTTTACCTATCGTAAGCGCTGGAATCGCGCAATGGGCGGATACCGAGTTTCCAAACGCAAACGTGGTGTTCACCGGGGTTTCGTTAGGGGGGAGCGTGGCTTCCGTAGGCGCGCTCGTCGCCGCGGCTTGTATTGAAAACGGAGAAACATGCGTGGGTGTGGCCCCGATCGTCGCCACGTCCAGCGCCACGTCGTTCCTCACGGGGGTTTTGCACAACAGGATCGCGTGGGACGTGTTGGAAAAAGCCCCTGGTGATTGCGCGGATACCTTAACTGAAGTGTTACGGGAGGACACCTGCGACGAAACGGTTTCCGAGAAAGTGACGTTGACCAAGGTGCGTACTGTGTTTCCCAATCACCACGCTCCGCCTCTTCGATTACAGCTCCACTTGACGTCCACGGCCGTCATTCAACGGAAGTATTTCCCCTAGTAGTAACGTACTTACTACTGGTAACTCTTACGGCGTACTCGCCGCTCTTACAAATACATCACAAGTGCACTGTTTGCGCATACAAGCTACGAACATTACGAGAGACTGACACTTTCGGCTTTTATCTCGAGGAAAACGGCGAGCCCCTGAACGCGACGGAGACAAAACTCGCCGCGACGATGGAGTGTTTGAGTTTGCCGAAAATAGTCCGGTTGATGTCCAGCCGACGCCAGGCACTAGGCCACGCGCCGGGGCCACCCAAGCTAGGCGCGGTGACGCAGGTCAGCGCGGTGAATGACCGGTTCTTGGGGAAACACCAGGGCGAGCTTTTCGGGACGTTGCGCGCGGCGTGTTTGGGCGACGAAAACGCCGAGAAAAGGGAAATCGCGGGGGGACACATCAGCACGTTGCTTCCCTCGAAACGAGGTGAGGTGATTGTCCCTGCGATCGTGTCAGTGTTCACGAAGCTGGATTTGAACCAAAAGCACACAGTGACGAGGACGTCGGCGCCGGCGTGCGCGGAGGAAGATGTTTGATTTTTTTACAAACTCATTTCTGCCCTTTCGCCGCTTTCGTTTTCTTCTTCTTATCAACCTTGCTCTTGATCGCGGCGGCTAAGTCGTTCCCGTCCCCGGGAAGGTCGTCCCATGTCGCGTTTCGCTTCGTTTTCTTCCCATTCTCCCTCCTCGCCGCGTCGTCAAACCCCCCCAACACGTCGTCGTCGTTCTCCGTCTCGACGTTTTTTTGTTTCAGCCCGGGTCGTTTTTGTTTCACCGAAACCCTCGAGATATCCGCGTCGCGCAAAGACCCGGCGCTATCCGAATCGCTTTCCGAATCGTTTGGTGCCATCACACCTAAGGGCACGTGAGGTGCTTGTTTCTGATCAACGGGTTCCTGTAACTCACCAACCCCTTCCTCGGCGACAGCGAAATCTTCTTCGCTGTCGCTTTGCGCGGCGTCCGGCGGCATTCCCTCCGCGGTCGTCGTCGCCGCGGTCGACAAGTGGTCTTTCCTTCCCGGCAAACCGAAATCCTTGTTCGTCTTTTCATTAACCGCGACAGACGCGCCGTAGTGCCTGCGCACGCGCCGCGCGTCCCGTGTAGTCTCCCACGCCAAGTGCGCCTTGGTGAGCTCCGACACGGCGTCCACCGAGACTCGGCTCGCTAAACGCACGCACCGCATCACCTCCCCCGGCGCTACCCCCACGCCCCCCCCTTTGTGCACTGCGCACAGCTCGTCGTGGTTGGTCATGACCACGACCATCTCTCCATCTACGACTTGCTCTTCCTTGATTGACGGGTCTATTAACAACACCCCGTCCAGGCCCTCGAAGAAACCAAACGTCACCGCGACGGGGGTGTGCCTAATCGCGAGGGGAATGGGTTCGCGCTGGTCGGGGGAGTGCACCACGACTTGGCGCGTAGCCGGCGCCACGGTGGCTTCCGGTCGCCGGAACGACCGCAACGCCCCCGCCACCGCTAACGACGACGCCCCGACGATGTTCCCACACGCGTCAAGCACGTGCACGTCGCACCGCACGTTCCACACGAACTTCCCGGCCAAGACGCACAGGGATTCCACGTCAACCGCGCCGGTTTCGGTGAACGCGCGTTCCAAAATCACCGCAACCTCGGATGCGTCTTGTCCCGGCCGGCCTGGTTCGAAATTCGGGCTGGCCATCGGCCCAAACTCGACGTTCATTGTGAGCCTCCCCTCGTTCGCCCTGCCGCCTTTTGGGGCTTCAAGAGACGCACTCACGACTGCTAAAACACGCGTCTGCCCAAGCGTCACCTCGCATTGCCCATCTTTCGGCCCGAACCGGTAACTCACGCGCCGCACATCAAGGGGACCGCGGCCGTCCACGCGGAGCTCGTTTTCACGAAGCGCGCGGAGAATGAACTCGCGCTCGTTCGTGGAGATGAGCAGGTCATCGCGCGCCATAGCGACGAAACACCTCGCCTGACACACGCGCGGAGACTGAATGGGGCGCCGCGTGGTCGGGCGCCGGGGTTCACGAGCAGCCGCCGCAGAAAACGAAAAATGGCCAAATACTTTTTTTTACATTCATCATTTCGTCTCCGCGCGCACGATCGCGTCAAACTCTTCCCTCTCCTCTTGGTTAATTCCCGGGCACAGGATCCAAGTCGCCACTACCGTGGTGAGTGTTTCGTGGTTCATGTCGAGCCCGGGTTCGTCGGTGTCGTCCCCAACTTCGTCCCGAGACTCGTCCCGGAACTCGTCCCCGTCCCCGTCCCCGGATATCCCCAGCGCGCGTTTCGCGCCCGCCGCGAGCAACCGCAGCAAACAGCGCTTCACCTCGATGTCTTCCTGGTACGCCACCAGGGCTTGTTTCAAAAGAGCCAGTAGGTGGTGCGCGGGTAAGCACTCGAACACGGGCTCGTTTGAGTCCAGGGCGTCTACTGACCCTTGCCCTGAAAGTTTGCTTCCTCGTGGCGTTTTTTTCTCGGCCTCGTTTTCGCTCGCGCGCTCGTTCTCATCTTTCATCGCTCCGCTCAGTAAACACTCAAGTTCAACCACCACCGCGTTTGTTTCCCGCACCGCGTACACCACCGCGGCGCACCGCGCGGCTTCGGCGTAGCCGTAGCTTAAGCCGTGGGTTTCGTTTTCGTGTGTGGTCGTGCCGTCGTGGTTCGCCGCGAGCGCCCGGCGCAGCGCGCTTTGCAGATTCGCCAATCGTTTCCCTCGCAACCGGTTTTGCAGATTCGGAATCAAACCCACACCTCCGGGAAGCGGGTGCGAACAGGACGTGTCGCGAACAAGCGCGGCGTTGGCGACCGCGGTTATTACGTCTGGTGAGACACGGGAAAGGCGGTCAGTACGACGACGGCACGAAGCGAGACGCGAACGAAAGGGACGGTGAAACGTCCACGGGACCACACGCGGTGGTCGCCGCGCGTTCGGGCGATGCGTGTTGCACCATCTGTGCGCTGCGCGTCGGCGGGTCACGAAAGGAAAGCCGCACGTACCCCTTCCCGTGTCCCTCCACGCCGCGTGCGCGGTTTTCAGACGCGCGTAGTGCGTGAACCCGACGCGCAGCAAGCGCCGGACCTCACTCCGGTGGCGCCGCAGCGCGCTGGCGGGCGACTCCATCGCGCGCCCCGCACTGACAAAAGTAGGCTGAGAAGCAAGATGCAAATGGAAAGCCTAGTAAGGAACAAACCAATCACTTCGTATTTCACGTCCGATAGTGATCGAAGTTCGCTGGTTGGTTTAAACGCAAACGGTGAGAGGCCTGCTGTGGATGCCGGCGATTTGGCCGCGGACAAAGCGACGAGAGAGTTGAAACGCGCCAAGGCGTTGGTCGCGAAGCTTACGAAAGCTGCGAAGCAAAAGACCGCGGAGGAAAGTTTTCGCATTTGCGACACGCTGGTGCAATGGGCTACGGGTGGGTATGCGCGCTTGTGGGAACACATGCAGGAACACAACACGCGTGAGCTGCAGGAGATTTGCCGAGATTCCGGGCTGAAAGTGGCCGGCGCGAAGTACGTGCTTACCCAACGTATTTCGGACCACGAGGATTGTAGGCGAAAACGGGTTCGGTGCGATACCTTGCGCGAGCAGGCGAATTGCGACACGGACGTGACGCAGCATGAAGCAAGGGGCGAGTTGGTTTTTGAAACGTGCAAGACGCTGGAAGCGGCGACGAACTTGTTTGTGAAACACCACCGCGCGCTAGTCGGCGAGGAAAAAAACGGCAAACTGGCAAAAGAACTGCAAAGCCTGGACCTTGCGCACAAGATTCAGTACCTCGCAGGCATGGCGCGGGGACACGACGTGTTGCTGTTGAAGGCGATTACCGGGCCGCGGGCGGGGCACTACAACGGCAAGTGGGGGGAACTCGCGGTTGAATCCCAGACGGTGCTGGCGGGCAAATTTGTGGACTTTTTGCACGACGAAAGCGAGCGGATGTCTGACCAAGAATGGGTCGCCGTTTGTCGCGCGGTGCACGAAAAGCGACCGACGGCGGCGTATGGCATGTGGACTTTGGCGTTAGTGGGAGACATGAAGTGCGACGAACTCGACGTCCAACACAAAAGGGTAGAGTGTACCTCGGAAGAAGCGAAGGGACAAAGGCCGTGGTGATTTATTAACTGTCAACCGACTTTTTCACAAACTTTTCAAAAAGCTGTCGCAACTCTTTTTGAATCACCCTGGTGGAATCCGCCACACCCACGCACGCACTTAGAATGGCCAAGTCCTCGAGCAAGGCCGCGGACAAGAAGGCCGCGGTCAAGGCGGCGGGGGCGGCGCTCACGCGTAAGCGCGACGTCCTCAAGGCCGCGGAGGGACTCGATGTGACGTCCGCGCTTGGTATGATTTTGCAAAAGAAGTCCATCGTAGCCGTCGCCGCGGAGGAACTCGGCGACGACGACAGGCTGTGGATCAGCGCCCTGACGGAAACAAACATGAGGCCCCTGTGCGGCGATGTGGCCTGGCTCGATGGCGGCATCGGGAAGGAGCTGGCGCGTGAGGCGTTTGTGGAAGGGAGCAAGTATCTCATCGCGCACGCGTCTCCGACCGGCCTCGCGGCGCGCGCGGCGAACGTGGACCCCGAACCGAACGGCGTCCCGGTGGCGTTCGTGCGATACGGCTTCGAACTCGAAAAGGACGCGGACGTGCCCGTTCTGCGCGTGCAGACCCTGCAAGTCGAGCCCGACTCGCAGCGCACCGGTTTGGGCAAGCTGCTCACGTTGCTGACCGAGATGGTTGGCAAGAAAGCGAACGTGGGGGGGGTGATGGTTGCCATCGCCAGAGACGGACACGACGCCGCCAAGGCGTTCTACGCCGCGACCAAGTACGTGGTCAGCGACTTGGACTCGAGCAAAACCAACCCGTGGGCGGGGGAGGACGCTTCCCCGTCGAAAGGCACGCGCGGTGGGGCGGTTGATGTTTTTCAAAAAACGTGGACTGACGACACGGCGGCGGCGATTCAAAAGGCGGGTGTGGCGCTTCGGGTGAAGAACGAGAAAGCATTGCAAACCTCGAAGACCGGGCATGGGGACGGGGATGGGGACTTGTCGTGGACCACCGGGAGGTACTGATTGGGAGTGGGGACAGGTGAGCTCGACCCGCTATTTATTCATCTTGATTTTTCTCACTCACCAGTCTGCGCTCAACTTTACCAACGAAGAGTCGAAGAAGCGGCGAAGATATAGCTTCAAATTCTCCGGTCGTCGCGAAGACTCACTCCTCCTTCGCTTTAGCCGCCTTCTTCTTCTCGGAGCGGTTCTTGCCGTAGCAACTCACGCAAAGTTTACTTCCGGGCTTATCTTTGCTGTTGATCCACTTAATGGTCGTATCCGTCCCGCACTTCACGCACGTCGTCCCCGCGGCCGCGGCGACGTCCGACATGTTCTTCAGGTAGCAAGCCTTGCATATTTTAGTTCCGGGCTTATCCTTGCAGCCGTACCACTGATTGGTCGTATTCGTCCCGCACTTCACGCACGTCGTCCCCGCGGCCGCGGCGACGTCCAACCGGTTCTTGTTGTAGCAAGGCGTGCACAATTTAGTTCCCGTATTTTTGCAGTTTATCCACTGACCACTGGTCGTATCCGTCCCGCACTCCACGCACGTCGTCCCCGCGGCCACAGCAATGTCCCGCGCCTGCGAAGAATATGGAACTCGACCGACGTGAGTCGAGACGAAACAGCTTGTGACGGAAGTCATCATGCATATGAATGTCGCTAGGGCAAGGAGAGAGAAAGAATGAAGAATCCTGATATGCGCACCTCTCGCATGATACACGGCTGGCAGTACCACTCGTCCTTCTTGAGCTTCGACCTAGTCAAATTGCTTGTGTTTCCCCCATCCTTACTGCAACCGGAGCACTTCCCATGGCTGGCAGCGAGCTGCGAAAAAGAGCACCGCGGGTATTGGGGTCAGGATGTGACGACACAAAGTATATGAAATAGTAACGCGTTGGGTCGACGCGCGTGACGTACCTGTCGCCTATAGCAAACCAGGCATACTGGTTTGCCCGCATCGTCCCTGTTGGCGTACCACTTACTCGTCTCCGTGGTTTCGCACTCGGAGCAGACCAGCGCGACGCCCTGCGGAGGAATGAAAGTTTGAGGGTGAGTTTTACACGCCGTTGACGGGCAACGAGAACGGTGCAGGCGAATGGGTCTTGGTCATCTGCACATCTCACATCACTGAGGAGTGCGAACCTGATTTATCCATTGTCCGGCTCCATAGACCTTCGGAAACTCACTGTGCCAGAGTGTGCGTCGAAGAGCGAAAAGAGTTTTGTCATCACACGCTGCTTTGGCAGTTCAAATCGTAAACAAGCGAGGACAAGGGAAGCACGCACCTGCGGGTAATGTATGCATTGCGAGCGGCTTCGCCTTCCGAAGGTGTAGACTCGTTGCTCGGTGTCATCGCCCAACGCCTGGGCGTTCGCGTGTCGCCAAGAGCACGCCCGTGCCTTCGTGCCTGGTCCATCCAGATGGACTGCTTTGTGTGCCGAAGCGCGTGCGGTTTGACACGAGGTGAACGTGAACAGAATCCGGCGAGCGCGGCAGGTTCGCGTGCGTCGTGGAGTGTCGCGCGCATCGGTTCGAACGGCCGCCGGCTACAGGCGGTAATCGTGTGCATCCGCGTCACCGCGTGCAGCCCCGCCATGCTGAAGCACGCCATCGTGCTCCGACAGAGGCGCACGCGAGATGTGATTCGTATGTCAAAAAGCGTCACTTTTTCCAATACAGAACACAAATCTCCGCCCCCCGAGACATGCCCATACCCGGTCTTCCGGGTGTGACCGACTTCACGCTCTTCGGAGGTTTGAACGTGTGCGTGGTGGGGTGGGCGCTCCTGGCGTGTCCTCCGTCGTGGCGCCCGAAACGTTGGAAAGCGGTCGTCCTCGGTCTTTGTTTCGTTTTCGGCGTGCTGTACGTTGTGACCTTGGCGAACGCCCTCGTCACCGGCTTGGTTCCCGAACAAGCGGGGTTTGGCACCTTGGACGGCGTCACGGAGCTGTTCAAGGTTCGCGAAGTCGTGTTCAGCGGGTGGACGCATTTCGTGTGTCACGACTTGCTCGTGGGTGTGTGGGTCGCGGAGGATTCGCAAAAACGGTACGGGTGGCGAACCGAATGTCATCTCAATCTACAGATTCCAGTTGGAGTCCAAATGGATTTCCGCCGACCGCATCCCACACCACACTGACACCCCACCCGCGTCCTCGTCCCATTTCATCAGGGGCGTGCCGCACATTGCGTTCGCCACGGTGACGCTTCCGCTTTTGTGTCTCGCCGGGCCCGCCGGCGTCGTCGCGCACCTCACGCTCGCCCAAGCGTTATCAGCGATTGGCGGGAAACGCAAGGCGACGTAATAAGGGGTACGTACGAGACGAGACTGACACTTTGTCGTGTTAATACTACCAGACCGTGGTGGACAGGTGGAAGGTATTTATTAAATAAACCGAGTATGCGCTGAGTGCGCGGCGCGGTGGTCGCGCCGGCGATGCGTGAAAAGCGAAGTGATACTGTTGAACCCCTCGAGCCTTCAAAAGAATTGTGTACAAGGTGGTTGCGCATCCAAGTCGTCTTCGCGACCTGCGTCGGCCTGTGCGCCATGATGGTGGTTTGGGTTCTGTGGGCACCCGGATCGTGCGTGCCGTGGCGAAGCGCGGCTTTTTCGAAAAGCGCGCGCCGAGTTGTCCCCGCGACACTAATCACCAAGTACGCCAAGAACCAAGCCGCGTGCGTGTTCCACGTCCTGCCATCCGTGGTGTGGAGCGTGTTGGCGCCGGTTCAGCTCTCCAGGCTGTTCAGGGTGTTTCCGTCGAGGAAAGGGAGAACCACAACCACCACGAAAACGCACCGTCTCGCCGGGGTCGTTTTCTTCGCCGTCGTCCTATCCATGGCGTATGGGTATTTCACCGTGATTCACAAAAGAGGACTGCACTTCCACCAACACGACTTTCCGGGAGTGCCAAAAGACGAAGCCCTATCCTTTGTGATGCCGAGGTTCTGGCCAGAGTTGGCGGGTTTAGGTGGAAAGATGGCGGAGGCGTGTGTGTGGGCAACCAGTCACGTGTCGACGCGAACCGCGGGTCAAACGTGGGGCGGCGCGAACGCGTTCATGACCTTCGAACACGCGTGTATCGTTTGGTTTCTCGCAACGGCGTGCGTCGCGGTTTCGATTCCGATTCGGTTCGCGAAAAGAAAAGAAAGCCGCGGATCCCTCGGGGTCGAACCAGCGCCCTCGCGACGAGCCTGGGTCCGCGCGCACAGAGCTTGGGCAATTCGACACGTCGCGTCCGGGTGTTCCGTCGCGGCGCAGCGTTTGTTTCTCTTTTTGGCGCACGGAGTTTGTCACGCCTACAGCGGCACCGCCTTCTGCGCCTCCCCCGCCACGCAGAAGGGCATCTTCGCGGACGCGCTGGTGCTGGGCACGGCGATTTGCGTGTTTGTTGCGGAGGTTGTGATTCGGGACGCGAATGCGCTGGAGGACGAGCTGGGGAAAAGACGGAGCGAGTGAAAAATTTAAAACGCCTTTTTTGTGGTCGACTCAAATCTTTTGTACCTTCAAGGCGGTGGACTGCTCACACGCACCTCTACCGCCGCGCGCGCGAGCGCGGCGCCGTGTGTTACCCGCGTGGTTCGCGCCGTGGCGAACTTCCCGACCCCGCGTCCGCGTCGACCCCGGGACCGGCCGTTGGCCACCACGTACGTGGTGGTTAATAGAGTAGTAGTGCCGTGAAACCAACCCACACGCGTCTGAGTCTCGGACGTGAAGAATCTTGACCCATGCACTCCAGGTTGGCGTCGCGCTTGGCCCGCGCTTTGGGGTTCACCCCATCTCAGGACCATGTGGTGTCCGCGCTTCTCGGCATGCCACCCAAAGAGGCGCGCCAAGCGCTGTACCGCGCCGCCGCAGCCGCGCTCGCCGCGGAGACGTTGCGAGATCCCACCATCGCGAAAACAAACACGGGAAGAAACAACGCTGTCAGTGCTGAAAAAAAAAGCATCGCCGAGCGCGGGGCACCGCCGACGACAGTACGCACAAGCCAAATTCCAGGGGCGGGGGCGGGTTTATTTTCCACACGCCACATACCTCGAGGGGGCTTGGTGGGTCTATACGCGGGAGTATATACCCCACCCGTGCCTCCAGTGACCGGCGGCGCAGCAGAGGAAATGACGGTGCTTATCCCGGCTCCCGCGCCGTCACTGGACGACTTGAAACTGGAGTACCTGTGCCACCTAGCGGGCGGCGGGTACCTGGACGGCGCCTCTTTTGCCATAAAAGCGCGCGCCGTCGCCGCGACGGGCGCGTGCCCGGGGTGGGGCACCGCTGCGCTGGCGAACCACCCGCCAAAAAATGTGCCGCCGAACGTCGTGGCGGTGGACGTGGCGTGGGCGGAGGTTGGACTTGAAGTCGCGACAACGCAGCTTTTTGCGGAGGCGCGGCGGCCTGAAACCGCAAAGCGCTTCGCAACCGAACACCCCTCCGCGAATCGCATCGCGAAACACACAACAAACCCTTTAAAAAAGCACGTGCCCTGGTACATAGACGGCCCCACGAACGAACCGGTGGAGGTTCCTGAGAATTTAAACACGCGCGGCATCGCGTTTCTCGCGGCACGCGACGTTTTGCCGGGTGAGGAAATCTACTTCAACTACCAGTTGTCCAAACGCGGCGCCCCGGCGTGGTACGCGCCCGTGCCCGTGGAAGTCATGTGGGAAATCTTGGAGAAAGGCAACGCGTGAGTCAACGTAGGTCACGAAACGTGAACAACGCACATGGAGTACTCCGCAGGTTGAGGTGTAAGAGGACTTTTACGAAAGGCTTTTGTTATTTTCACGAACCCGAGCTTTTCAACGCCTCCAGTTCCCCGCGCAGTGCGTCGATTTCTTTTTTGTTCTCATTCGGCCGCAGCGCTAAGTCACGCAACGAAACGAACAAAGTTTCCGTGTCTTCCCGCGCTTGAAGTTCCTTTCGCAGCCAAACTGAGATAAATAAAATAAAGTGTCAGTATTGTATGGTCAAACAGTGTTGGGGTTCGGTAAATGCAATACATACCTTCTATGACCTCACGCGACGTACTTCTATTTTGCGTCGCGACGTCCTGTTCCGTGACACAACCGAGTTTACCCTCGTCTTCGTGTGCACGGTACCAGACCCGGTACTTGTTCAGTTTCCGGCGCGTTTCGCGGTGCGCCGTTTCTTCGGCCTTCAGTTTTTGTGTCGCCGAACCCAACTGCGACTCGTACGTCCGACACGTCAAACGCGTGTGTTCAAGCTCCGACTGCAGTGCCGTTACTTTCGTCTCCGCGACCGCCTTGGCTTCGGTTGCTTTTGCCACCCACACCCCAGCCGCGTTCTCCCTGGCGATCGCGAATGCCTCCGCGCGCTGCAGTTGGTCGGCTGTTTTTCTTCCCTCCGCCGCTTCCGCCGCGAGCGACGCCAACAAATGGGATCGCTCCACTTCCATTTCCGACACCACCGCCTTCAAGCGAGTTTGCTCAAACTCAGCGCCAACCACCGCGTCCTCCATAACACACACTCGCCGCTCCAACACCGCCCGAGTGTTCGCCAGCGTGTCCCGTAAAGTGTCAACCTCCAGCGCGCTGGCGTCGCGAGCGTCGCGCATCAAACGCGCGTCATTTTCCTTCTGCGCCTCCTCCTGTTTTTGGGAAAAATCTCGGACGCGACCGAACGCGTCGTCCAGCCCGCGTTCCGCCTGCGCCATCGCCAAATCCAGGCGTTCCACGGTGGACTCAGCCCCCGACAGCGGAGTTTCGTACGCATCCTCCTCCTTCTTGAAACGTCCGCTCGAGGAATCCACACGCGGGGTCGCCTCCGCGTGTGGCCCGGGAAAGGTTTCCCCGAGCGCCCCGACTGTTGCGTCGAATCGCTTCATTATGGCAACCACATCCAGCGGCGATGATGGTTTCCGAGACAACCCCCCGGTGGGTTCGCCGGACACCAGGAAGGAAGGAGACGTGTCAGACGAAGACCCACCGTCCAGCACACGCCGCAGGGCCTCGAGCTCGGACGTCATCGCGGGGTGGGGGTGGCGCGCACGAAGGCGACGCCGATGAATGTTTCGTGGCACGAGAGTCGTGGTTTCTGTGTCGCTGTGTGTTGACTTGGAAAGAGGAATGCCAGCCTAAAACGGAAGCACCTCTTTGGCGAAGGGGGCTGGTAGGCCTGGGTGGTCTGATGCCTACTGGTTTTGCGTCGGTTTGGCAAATTTCTTGAGACATTTAGTCTGTGTTGTAACGTGGATCCGGTGGCGTTTGGGCATAATCTTTCATCGGCAACCGTCGGTCGACGTCCACGATGAACCCAACTTGATACGAGCCGATTGATCGAGGATACGAAGAAACGAAATCGGTGACGCCCGGTCCTGACTGAAATGCCCATACGACTTTTTACGATTAGACAAATAACGCTTTTCCAAAACGCTCACAAATCTGCCGGTCTGACGAAAATACGAAAGTGCGCCAAATTTTTTGATGCCATCATCATTCCACCTCGACCCATCCTCACTTCTTCGAGCGCACCGCACGCGCCCGAAACACCGTGACTTCCCGACCGGTGGTGTGGTTCGCGTTCGATCGGATCGAGTTTGGTTCGCCGTCGTGTACGCGACGTGCCGCTCGGCGCAACCCGACCCGCGCGTCTCGCACACGACCATCGCGTCGGCTTCGCGTTTTCTTTTGAACGTTTGAAGTTAGTTGCTCTGCTCCGTGTCCCGCTCGAGACGAGACACCGTCCGCGCGTCGTCGTTTTCGTGGCGCCTTTCGCGTTGGGAATTCGGCGTGTCCAGGGTAACCACCACGCGTTACCCAACGCGCGTGTCCCTGTCGCGAGCTTAAGAACGCGCCGGTCGTACCTCGAACCACACGTCGCCCCGCGTCCGAGGGAAATCGACCGTCGTTGCTTCTTCGTTCCCAAACTCCCCCAACGACGATGGGAGCCGAGCCAACGCCCTGCCCCCCGGCGGCGGTGACCTCGGCGGATACCGTCCCCGCGGTGGCAAAACTGACCGGCATGGACGGCCCGTTCACGAGGTACGTTTCCCACGCTTTTCACTGCGGTTTCACCTCTCCAGAGGACTGGTCGTGCCCACTCAAGCATCTGCCCCGAGGGGAAGAACTCGTCGCAATGCGTCGACGCGAATTTGGAATTGTTGCGTCTCCAAACACGCCGGAATGCGGCGTACCGCGGTCGTCACGACGACGTTTCCGGTGTTTCAAGCCCGCGTAACCCACGGCGTAGGGCCCGACACGAACCCCCACTGGCTTTCCCGGGTTTCCGCGGCCAACCAACGACACCCAACGCGTGTCCTGACCTCGTCTTATCCCCACTGTTTTCTTCCAACAGAGGCGGGACTCCTTCGACCTCCGCGGCTGTTCCCGTGGAATGTGCGCTCGCTGCGACCGCGTTTGACGCCCCCGCGGGCCGCGAAACCAATCCCACACACGTTCCCAGCGAAGTTGTCGTTTCAACTGGTGCGTTTACCCCTCGAAAACCAGGCGCATCGGCGTTGCCGTGTCGGAGAAAACCCTGGCACAATGCGCGTTCCGCGGCTCGCGACTCGTTCACAAATCTTTTCCCGCAATCCTCATCCGTTCGCACCTCGTTTCTGACGCGATAACTCCCGCATTACACACAGACTCGTCGCGGGCCGACGTATCGACGGTCAAACAAGAAACCTCCGTGCCTGCCCCCGCGGTTCCCAGGTCGCACGCGCCTCAGGTACGTCCTCGCTTCCACAGCGCGATCTTGAATCTCGATTTCCGATGAAAATCTTTTCCCGTTCAACCATGTTTGCGCGTGACGCGAGCGACGCGCGTCGCTATTACGCACGCTTTGATTTTTTTCTAACCCCCCGCTCAACGGGAACCCGTCCAGGATGACACCGGGGATGCCCCTGACGCGAAAGACGGCACGAAAAACGATACCGCACTCGCTACGCAAGGTACGTCCACAAACCAACCCGAGGGTTTATTTTGCTGGTTCTTTAGGTGACTCGCTTTTGCTTTTTTTTTGAAAACACACATCGACGGCGCGTCGGGACGGTCACGGCGCCCCCCCACGTCCAAATCGAAATGTGATTCCACACGGCTGTTACTTCGGCACCTTTATTGAGATGTGAAAAGTTTCAAGCTGTTTCGTGTCGATTTGACAAGGGGACGGCGCCCTGGTGCGCGCGAAAAAGTTGTGTCTTGTTTTTTTTTTCTCCGCGAGCGAGCTCGGCGCGACGCCGTTTCCGAAACCGAAACGTTCGTGTCATCGAACCAGCCGGTTTGTTTCCGTCCCTCCCACGATTTCGGTCACGGGCGGTCATGGCGACCACGAAGGCTCGGTGAAAAGCACAGCTCGATTCGCGGAATATTTTGGCCGTGACACGCGCTCCGGCTCGTCGCCGTCGCCGCGGCCGCGAGGTTTTTTTTTTTCTTTTTGAAGAAGAATTTTTCTCGAACGCACCAACACCCGATCTGGGATGTCCGATTATGGTCAAGCCTCGCGTCCGTCCGCGCGGTCCGAGTGTTGATTTCGATTTTGGAAGTTTGCGATTGGCGCGGAGACACCGAGGCGAACACAGCTGCGTCGCGAAACCGCGGACTGCCCGGTCGAGACACGCGTACAGGCCGTTGACCGGGGAGGCGTGCTCCGATTTTCCGCGAACGTATCTTTCTCGCGATGTTTTTTTTTTTGTTTTCAGAAAAAAAAACTTTTCTGACAAAAGTTCATTCTTCAAACCTCTTCACTCGCAGCGGCGGGCGACAAGAAGCCCACCCCCCCGAAGTGGACTCCCCGCGAGGATGAGCAGTTCTTCGGGGCGCTGAAGCTTGTCGGTCCTGATTTCGAAAAAATCGCCGAGGTGCTTGGCACGAAAACAAAAAGCCAAGTGAAAGCGTTTCACAACGCCGAGGTGAAAAAAATAAACGCGGTGCTCGCGCCGCTTGGCGTGCAGGTTGACCAAAACGACGCGGACGAAATCGCGACCGCCATGGAGAGCTGGCACACGATGAAGGACCGCTTGTCATGTGTGGGTGTTGCGAACCGGGGTACGCACAGCAAGCGTGATACCGAGCGCAACAAATTAGCCTGGGAGTTCAAAAACGAACTGGACAAAAGCGTGTGGACGGAGGGGAAGAAAAGGGCCAAGCTCAAGGCGCTTGGTGTTTTTTCGCAAGGGGAAGGGCCGGATGGTTTGGAGGACGGCGGGACAAACGGAGTCATCGGCGTGGTGAAAGCGTCCCCCGGCGCGGTGTCGCTTTTGGGCAAAAACAAACCCCCGGGGCCACGGGGCAGGCCCAAGGGCAGCAAGAACGGAACGGGTACCAAGGCCGGGAATACCGGAGCGGGCTCTCCAAACCGGGGGAAGCTGAAGGGGATGAAGAAGAGCGAGTCGGCGGATGGCGAGCACGCGGCGTCGGTGAAAAATTTGAAGCGCGAAAAAACTTCTGGGAAGTCCGCGAAAAAAACACACGCCGACGCCGAGTCTGGGAAGGCCCGGCTGATGCTGCAGTTGTTCGCGGTTGACGAAACCACGAAAAGCGCGCTTCAGGCTGCGGGTCTGAACCCGCACCTCGAGCTGACGTTCCGGGCGAAGAAATCCGTGCCAGGGCTGATGCAGCACCTCGCCGTGAAGTGGGCCACGGCGACGGCGCACTTGCCCAAAAACGTGAAGGAACACCACCCGACGCTGCAGCTGTACCCGTTTGAAGCCGCGGACGCGGATTCCGCGGTCGGGGCCTGGAACGCATCGCACGACGGCGCCACCGCGACGGACATCTTCGACGCCTGCGGCCGCCCTGCGATGTTCCGCGTCAGGTACGGCTGGGTGCCATCCACCAAAGCCGCGCTCCGGCCGCACCTCGCGCCGCCGCCGCCGCCGGTGCACCAGCGTTCCGTCGCGCCCGGCCGCGACCGGTCACGGAGCGCGACGCCTCCCGAAAACGTCTCGCCGCGGAAACGCGTGGCGGAGGAGATGCACGTGCAGCACAACACGGACCCGGCGTCGGGTTCGTTCTGCCACGAACCTCTGCGTTCCGGCGGGGGTTTCGGGTCCATTTTCGGTGGCGGCGGGAGTTCCTCTTTGGCGCGAGGGGGCGACGCCGCTTCGCACCAGTTCGCCAACCAGTTCGGGTTTGGGTTCGGGTTCGGAGGCGGGGGGTCCATATTCGGCGCCGACCTGGAGTTCGGCGGTCCCGCCGATGTTCAAACCCCACCTGGCAATCGAAGCGACCTGGAGGAACAAAGAGGTGTCCCACACAGACTTCACGGCTCCGACCAACGCGCCGGCGCCACACCCGTGCCAACCGCCGGCGAGTTCACGCTTTCCGGTTTCGCCGATCCCAGCGAGTTTTCGAACATGTGCAGAGAGATGGGGCTGGAGGATCCTTCCCGCCAAGCGGGTCGGCCGGTTTCTGGCTCGAAACCCATCAAAACTGTTGTTACTAAACAAGCGCTAGTCTCCGCTGTGCCTGGTGTCGTGAGCGACGTACCGAGAAGACAGGTGCTTTCCTCCTACGCCGACTCCGGCGACGCCGCGAACGTCGGGGTTTTGGAAAACGAAGAGCTGTTTTCCCTGACCCGGATGCTGGGGGACGTGCCGGAGGAGAAAACCAAGCCCGGCGCGGGTCCCGATTCAAACACCGCGGAAGGCGGCCCCACCTCGTTCCTCGGGATGTTCAGCGGGGATCTGGAGGACGCTATTGGGGCGAGGGTTCCTTCCGGTGCGTAGGGGTGGTAAGGGACGGCGGAGGGGCGGGGCGGGAACGAAAGCGCACATCCGTCGGGAAGCGAAAGCGCTTTGGGGGCGACTTTTCTTTTTTTGACGGCTGAATTTGACACGAATGGGAATGGTCCGAGCATCTTAAGACGCGCACTAACGAAACGATCTTTGACAAACGAAATAGATGCTCTCTGTTGCGGGTTACCCACGAGAGGTAAACGGACTCTCGTGGCACCACAAACGGAAGACATCGTTGTAATAAAAACGCGTGATACATACTTGAACATATTGAACGTCAAACTTTTGTCGCGAATCCGCGCTTCGCTGTATTTCAAAATCTCAAAATCGGCGATCTCGCGGCAGTGTCAAGACAACTATTAGTATAACCTTCAGTGCTACCACCGCATTCCCTGGTGACTCGTTTCAGTACGACCCAGTGTACAGCCGCGTACGTTTCGTTTCAGTCTGATTCGACCCGGTTTAGATGATCATATTACCCTACTCTGTTTAATCAACCACCTCATTCGTCCATCGTCGCCATCTTTTCTTTTTTCCCGGAAAAACCCCCCGTCTTTTCCTTTTTCGAACCCGGACCGGTCGCGCTGGCGTTGGCGGCGCCGGCGAGCGCGTCCGCGGTGTCCTGCGCCGTTTTCGCAGCACTTCGCGTGGCCGGGGCGGTGAGTTGCGGGAAACGGATCTCGAACCCCCCAGAGAGGTCGATTGGTTTGATTCGCAAAACCCGGCCCGCCGCTTGCCTCAACTCCGCCACGCGCTCCAACTTTCCAAGCCAGGCGTGTAAAGTGTCTTGCTCCAAGTCAAGCGCGCTTTCGAAATTGGAAAGCAAACGAGCGGCGCACGCCGCGGCGACTGAATCCGCGTCCCGGTCGATTGACCCCTCCCTGTTGTCGATGCCATGACCTCCTTGAGTGCCACGACCTTCCCTAGGCGCGCCCAGCTTGGCAGTGGCGACCCGCGCGTCCCGTAAACCCCGCTGCACCCTTTGCCGGCTGCGCCGTAGCGCCCCCAAGCGGGCGTGCGCGTCCGCGGCGAGACTTTCGATCCACGCGCCGCTCGGGGTCGCCCTGGCGTTGGCGTCAAGCGCGTTCGCGCCTTCTTTACGAGCCTGTCTACCCGCGACGTCCTGATCGTCACCTACGTCGTCGTCGTCGTTGTCGTCAGCCTGTTTACCGCCGTCGCCGTCGTCATCATCATCGTCGTCGTCGTCATCGTCCAACCGCGCGACGGGGGTCTCGCCGCGCGCCGCCGCCGATATCGCCTCGGCGATACGCGCGTCCCGCCGGCGTTCCTTCCACCCCGGGTGGTGCCCTCGTTTGTGCGCGCACAGGGATGACGCGCTGCCGTACGCCCGTTGACACCCGTCAATGCCACACGCGAACTGCTTTTCGTCCGCGCTGAGCCACCGCCGCGCCTTGCGTTTCTTCGCGGCGGGCGCCAGCGCGGCGTACAGGGATTGGGATTCGGCGTTTTGCGATTCGTTTTGGGAAACGTTTTGTGATACGTCTCCGACCCGTCCTTGTGCAACCACGCCGCAAAGACCAACTCCACCGAATCCAAACGAAAGCGCCGCCGCTTGCGTTTCGTGCTGGAACTGCGTGACCGCCTCGCCCAGGGTCCGGCGCTTCACGCCTCGCGGGGGCGGGTTTTGGAACGGTTCGGGTTTGTTCGCGGCGGGGTCAAAAAAAGTCGTTTTTGTTTTTGAAACTTTCCGAACGCTCAAATCAACCGCCGCGCTCTGGAACTTCTGGAAAAGGCGTTCCGACCCATTGGTGTTTCCTGTGTTGCCAGAGTTTGTGTCCATGTCTGTCCCATCCGTGTTTGGTTTCGAATTACCTATCGCAGTCGCACCGACGCCCGCCAGGAACTCCACCGCGAGCGCGGTGGCCGGAGAAAGCAGCTCGTTTTGGAACGAGACGTTCTTCCCCGCGCGAGGAACGGGCGTCGGGGCTTCGTCCAGTTTTGGCTTGGTGGGTACGTGCACTTCGACTTCGAGTGATGGCAAGTCGTGGACTGTGTTGGAATCCACGGTAATAGCGCCACCAGTGGTCGTTACGGCTTGGTGGGCTTCCGGGGTCGTCGTCGTTGTCGCCGCGAACGCCGCGAACGCCGGCGCGTGATTGTCGTTTGTCGTAAACTGCGTGGTCGGCGTGGCGACCAAAGCGGCGCGCGAGCCAAACGAACCCCGCGCCGGCGTGGCGTGCGCGAGGAATCCGTTCGTGGTGTCCTTACGCGCATTTAGTGTCAATGAAGCAGACGCATGCGCGTGTGCGAGTTTTGAGGTCAAGGACACGCACACGGTGACGCTGGGGGGAGACATCGCACTCGAGTCGGGGTCGAGTTTCGCGCCGGCGCCTCGCTCCATCGTTTGTGCGTTCGAACCTTCCAAGTGCGTCTCAACAACCGCGCAGGTCTTGGACCTTCCGTCGGGGGGAACACCAGACGCGAGGTCGGAAAGGCCGGCGGCGAGGAGTACCTTTTTTTGGGAAGTGTTTGGCGGACACGGGTCAGGGCGGTTTTGGGGAAATGGAAGCGCGCGTAGGGTGTTCGTCGCGTGCACGAGCTGGGGTGCCTGGGGACGACCCGGCAACAGATCGAGCGCCGAGGCGATTTTCAAGTTGTTTGCCGTTGCCCATTTCTAGATTCGCGTTCCCCCGGGTGCGCACACGCACCTCATCGTTGGTCAGGTTACCAAGCGCGACGCGGGATTGGACGGCTGCGTGGTGAAGCGATGATGTGCGAGGTTAGTCTCGGGGCGGGAACGGCGGGGTTTCGCGGAAGCAGACGCGCGGCCCCGCCAGGTTCAAACGCGGTGACATCCGAACGTTCTGTTTTGTGTTGTTTGGGGTGAGCGTGATTTTGTCGTTGCTTCGACCGCGACGTACCGTTGGACATCGTCCTCTCGCTTCGCGTCTCGCCGACTCCGTACGACGCAGGTCACGACACCGAACGATGCGGTCGCGGTCGCGTTGAACGTCCAGGCGGCGCGTTCGGGGGGTGGCGCGCGCGACTTGTGGGGGCGGAGATCTCAAAAGAGTCGCCAAGCGATTTTCAGGCTTTGAGTTTTGCCCTCCTTTTTTTTTTTGAGCTGCGGGACTCATATTTGAAGTTGGTTGGTATCGAAGCCATCACTGGCGAAATCGACGAGTTGGGACTCGTAAAAGGAAAAGTGGAGAAGTGTCAGTCTCGTATGGTCAAACAGTCTTGGGATTTGGGAAATACAGTTGGGATTTGTCACTCACCCTTGCAAAGCAAACCTTCGAGGAAAATCTCTCTCCGTCATTCTGTCGGGCGGCACGTCTCGGTGTGGCTCCGTGCCCCTTCCCGGCTCTGCGCGGTGGTCTGGTGACGAGCGCGAGACGTAGATCGTTTTCTCGGCCTTTGGCACGCGATGGACCCGGGGGTCTGGGGGTACCAGCCCGTGGGGCAGGTCGAGACCGATGTCGCGTTGGTTGTTTCGTCGCACGACGCGAAGCGCTGGAAGGATTTGCTGGACGCTTCCGGGTGTCTGGACCGCAGTCGCCGCCCCGTGACGCACCCTGGTGATGCGAACACCGGCCTTCCGTCATGTGTTGCGTTTCCAGTACGCGAATTGTCACTAAACAAAGTCAGGACGATGGCCAGTGGAGATGTCACCGCGCTCGCGGTGTGTGCGGCGTCGCTGCCCCAGATGGAAACACCCGTGGACCAAAAAGCCGCGGCCAGAGCTTCGTCGGACGAGGCCGGCAAGTTTAGGGCGTTTGAGTTCTCCGAGCGCCTCCCCCCCGCGCTCCCCAACGACAACTCCGCGCCGCCGCTGTGGCCGCCGCCTGTCCCGAAAACGCAACGGCGCGAGGTGCGACGCGTTCGGTGTCCATCGACCTGCGAAGAGTTCGACGCGCTTGTAAAACAAAACAACAACCAGCCTGTGGTTTTGACCGGTATGTGGATGGGCGACGCGCTTGTTAAGTGGACCCCGGAGAGGTTCGCGACGTGCCCTGAAGCGAACAGCTTGGTGGACGTACACGTGTGCCCCCCACCCGAAATTCAAGAGCAAACCCTAGACCCTAAACATAACAAAACAAACACCGTCGATCTCGCCGGGCACCGCGCGCCTGGCACGAAGCGCAACTTTGAGTTTCGCAAGATGGGTTTGGCCGAATTCGTGGCGAGGGTGACGGGGAATAATGCCAACGCGCTACCGCCCGTCATCGCGCAAGGAGAGACGTACTACCTGCGGAGCGTAAGTGGCGTCAAGAAAGCGGAGGCGCACTTTTTCGATTTGTTCCCGGGCCTTTTCGCGGACCTCACGGCCGGACCTCGCGGATGCGCTCTTTTCGGGGCTGGCAGTATTTACGACACGGAAAAATACCACTCCAGCGTTTTGAGGGTCGCGTCGAGGGGCGTCGCGCTGTGGACGCACTACGACACGCACGACAACCTTTTAGCACAGGTCGTCGGGCGGAAGCGTGTGACGCTGTGGTCACCGGATGCAGAGCCTTTCATGCACTGCGAAGGGTCGTCCTCCAGGGTGGACGACATGGACGAGGCGGTTGACTTGGACGAGGCGTTGGTGGCGCGAAAAAAGGCCCGAGACGCCGCGTTTCCCAATTTCAAAAACGTCTCAACCGCGCGCGTCGTCGCGCACCTCAACCCGGGCGAGGCGCTGTTCATACCTGCGCTGTGGTTTCACCACGCGCACGCGCTTGATGACGATGATGAGACGAACGATGAAATTGATGAAGATGATGAAGATGATGAAGATGAGAAAAACTGTATGGGCAAACATTCGCGCGACGACGGGTGGGGCGGCGCGTCCGTCGCCGTGAACGTGTTTTGGCGGTCGTTAGGGAAGGACGAGCACGACCGCGCGGACGTTTTCGGCAACAAAGACCCCCCCGCGGCGAGACAAGCCGTGGAGTACGCACAGAAAGCAGGGGCGTTTTTAAGCGCGCTTCCGGAACCGCAAAGGCGGTTCTACGCGCGCCGGGCGATTGCGAAGTTAGCGGAGCAAATAGGCATGCGGCTGGAACTGCCGGATAGCTAGACTAGTTAGTGGTAGTGTTGGGAACTAGTTGTATCATCCCGTATTAGGTGTTAGATATTCGAATGAATACATCACTTCACTTTCTTATTAACACAAGTACTACTTCTTGACTTCTACTATACATATACAGGGAACACCACCTCTCACCGGAACCGTTTCCTTATTAAGAAGCTCGGGGTTCCGCCGACCAGGGCGCTGCGGAACTCGCTTCCGGCGCGGCTTAGCCGGCGGTTCACCGACGCCGACGCGCTCCTCATCGCGGCGTCCAATCGTGCGGCGTGCGCTTTGTTGGTTTCCCGCCACAGCCGTAGGGAGACGAAAGAGACGAACGCGAGCACTAGTTTGAGCTCGAACCACGCGACGTACCACGAACCCAAAAGCGCCACCACACCGAGCGCCCATCGCTGTTCCACTGGAAGTTTGAACGCGCGACCAAGAATTTCGGCGCGCGCGAAGTTCCGTACTTTCGCGATCCGCGGAGTTTGCGTGGACACGACCTTGGGCACAACGAAGCACACACACCACACCACACACAACACCCACCACGTGCTGTTCAGGTATGTTTGCAATTTCGCGACCGAAAACAACGCAGTGAAGGTCATCAAAACCTTCGCGTTGTCCCGTCCCGACAGCACGTCGTCGTGTTTATCCACAATTGCGTTTAAACGCACCGCCAGCGTTTCCGCAACGCGTTTCGCCGCGTTTGCGTTTATGGACAGGTTGTGCGTTCTTTTTGAAAACACGGTTTGCAGCAAACTAGCCCTTACCAGGTACCCCATGCCGATGTACGCACACACAACGACCGGGCTGATGTACGGCATGCGCGCGGTGAAGAACCCGGGCGCGTTTGGAAGCGTCAAGCTCGCGACGCCCGCGAGAAAAACAAACCCGCTCCGGCTTTTGTCCCGCCATTGCAGTAGCTGAGTCACGTTACTTTCGTAAGGCATCCCGTGCTGCTTCGCGTGTTCCACCTCCATCGCGTTGCGCGAGCCTTCGTAACTCCGCGCCGCGTACGCGGCGCGCGCGATGGTCAGCGCGCCTGGCGGCACGGTGTCATCCGTGTCCCTCGTGGCGGTTGATTCCGCGGGCGACGTGACGTGCCCTCCCGGGGTCCGCGGCGAATGATCGTCCATAGGCAGGCCGTACCCTCCGGCGATGCCGTCCTTGGAAACACCCGCGCGCGCTCGCTGCGCCTGGATGGCGAAAATCTCAGCGCGTGTCATGTCGCTCCAATCCATTCGCATCGGTAACGTGCTGGCGTCGGAGACCGCCGTGGTGGCCACACTGCGCGCGCTGCCTCCTTCTTGGCTGTCGTGCGAGCGCGTGCCTGCTCTTTTCCGCAGACCTGCGTGCCCCGAACCCGCGGGGTTGGAGTTGGACAAGTCCCCGAACGCGCGTCGGTTCGGTGCGCCGGACTTGGCGGTTCCGAGAAGACCGCGCGGTGGTCTCTCCATGGCGAGCTCTTGAAGAGTCACGGAGTGACGCGGCACTAGCTGGTTCTCGTCGTCAAGCGCGTCCGCCCTGGTCGGGTCGAAACCGGTGGACGGGCTGTACGCGTAGGAGAACATCTCGGTCGTGACCGTGTCGAACGGCGGTCCAGGGACGACGCGCGAGTTGGAATGACCAATGCAAGGACACGTTTGGCGTTTCGTTCGTGACGCCAATTTTTTATTTCCCCTCGTGTGTGACTTATTAGTCGGCATAAAACGCGGACGAGAAAAGGGTGATGACTCGCAAAACAGAGAAAACTTTCACGGGGCTTGTCTCACCCTACACTCCCTTTGTGCGCCTCGGGGCGGGTCGGTTCCGCGTTTCCTCGGTGTCGACCTCGCGGCCCTCTGTGCCAGGCCATACGCCACCCGCGATGTCCGCCACCCCCGTCGGCAAGGCCCTGGAGAAGGTGATCTGGGAGGTGCATCAGTGCGAACTCGTGTTGAGCGCAGGCGGGGGTTCGGATCAAGCGCGCATCGTGGACAAGCTGGAGGACTTGGTGAGGAGTCTGCCTCTTTTACGCGCGGCGGCGGCGTCCACCGAGGCTGCTGACGACGACGCGTTCTCCGCGACGTTGCTTCCGGTAAGCGCGCTTGTTTTGGTGGACGAAGGGCGGAACCCGACGCGGGGGATGGTGGATGCGTTGCTAGACGTGGGGTTAGCGAACGCGGTGACCAAGGGAAAGACGAACGTGTTCGCCGCGCTGCACGCGGAGTTGACCGCGCAGAACGAAACGCAACCGCGAGTAGGGGTGGTTAAAAAAGAAGAAAAGAATGTCAGCAGTACATTGGAAGCACAAGCGAAAAGGAAACGGGGAGGGTGACGCGAGGCGTGAAGGTGAAGATGACGCGCGAAAAAAATACTGTAGGCCATTTAGCAAAATTAGGGATTGACAACGCGACGACGTCCCGCGTGTTCCTCCTCCTCCCATCATCCCATCCTCCCATCCAAAATTCACCCTTCTTCCCCATACATGGTGTACACAACAAACCTAGCAGCACTGCGTTTTCACGCGGTCGCCCCCCCTTCCGTCCAGCACCACGCCCGGCGCGTTTCCCACGCCGCCGTCGCGCAGCGACGGTTTCGGGAGTTTCTGGCACGATTAACAAGAAAGTGTCAGTCGGTCGCGACGTTCGCAACTTGTATTCCGCAAACAGTGCACTTGTGATGTATTTGTAAGAGCCGCGAGTACTGGTAAGCGTTACCAGTAGTGCACTTCCTTTTTAATGAGTGGACGTCAAGTAGGGGCTGTGATCAGGGAGGCGAAGTGCGGTGCTTGGGAAAGTTGCGTACCTTTGCGATTTCGTAAAAAAGTTCGTTCACGTTGGTCGCCGTTTTCGCGCTTGTTTCCACAAAGTGCAGCCCGTTTTCGTCCGCGTACGCCTGGGCTTCGTCCACCTCCACCTCTCTTGTTTCGTCCCGATCGCACTTGTTCCCCGCGAGGGCCATGAACAACCGCGAGTTGCCTTGCCTCTGCAGCTCCCGAACCCAGCTCTTCGCCCGCGCGAACGAAGCTTGGCTTTGAATATCGTACACGATGATCGCGGCGGCGGCGCCGCGGTAGTACATGGGCGCCAGACTGTGGTACCGCTCTTGGCCCGCGGTGTCCCAGATTTCGAACTTAACAGTGGTGTCGTCCGTGGTCACGGTTTGGGTTAGAAACGCGGCGCCGATGGTGCTTTCTTGGTAATCGAAAAACTGACCCTTCACGAACCGAAGCACCAAAGAAGACTTACCGGCGCCCATGTCGCCGAGAAGCACCTGGAAGGTTTTGAAACAGGTACGAGTGATTGAAAGAAAAAGAAACGTCAGTCACGAGGTGTTTTGACGGTAAGTCACGAGGTGTTTTGACGGTACGAACGGCGCTACTTGTACTCGCTCGTGCGCGCGCGATTGTTTTTAACGAAATTTCCTTCGCAAAAGAACCAACCCAAACCTGTTTTCCAGAAGTGCACTCGACACCCACGTTCCGTCTGTGTTGGTGTGGCGTGTGGTTCGGGGGTGTGTGTGGTTGGGTATCGCGTTTCTCGCGTCGTACGGCAGGGTGTGCACGTGTCCCGGTAACCCAAGTCCCTAACGTACCAGCTTGGCCTGCATCGGGGCCTGCGCCATGGTCGAAACGTCGGGGGCGCTTCTCAGATCTTCCTGCCCGCGGCGTTTCCCACCCGTTGAGGCGGGCACCACGGGACGCTTCCGAAGGTTTCGGAACGGCGGGGACGTGGACCCAGTGACACTCTTGGGACGACACGGAAACGCGCGTGAACCTCTTTCGCGGTCGAGCGGCGCGCGCGCGATGAATGCAGGGCGGATGACGAGGGCCCGCGAACACGAGAGCCACGAGAACCGAGCACGAAAAGATTCCGTCCGTCCGGCAAGCAAACAGTCACAGGAACAGGAGGAATTTAAAAACAGCGATTTCCAACATGAACACGTGGACCCGAAACAATTGCCATCACAGCGCCCGGCCCGGGCCGACGACTCCGGGAGGCTGCGTTCGAGGGGACGCGGTTTGCCGGTCGTGATGGATGCCCCCCCCCGCCCCGACGCGACCGTCGTGGCGAGGTCCGCCGTGAGCGCGTGTTTGGGTCTGGTGCTCGCGTCATCAGTGGTGTCTTTTTCCTTGAGTTTTGCGAGCTCCAAGTTTTGGTACAATCTGCCCGTCGCGTTCGTCGTGGTGCTCGCGACGCACACGCTGGGTGGAGTGCGTTTCGAAACACGGTGGGACACGCGCACGAAACGTTTCCACGCAAGCGTGAGTCGTAGGAAACACCGAGGCGCGGGGGATACGGCGGGGACTACTTGGGATTTGTTTGGTAAAACAGGAGGGTTACAACACGGCACTTCCGCGAATTTAGATGCAACCGAGATGGACACGGACGCGCGCGGTTCGCACTTGGACACGGCGTCCACGTCTTGCGCTACAGAAATGGCACAGCCCCAATTCCCAACAAACAGCCTCACGAAACGCGAAACCGAGCTTCACGAGCTGTTACGCAGGTTCGAGACGATTGAGACGAGCTCGGAAAAGAACTCGAACTCGTCGTTGCCGCGAACGTCGTCGCCAAAAAGCCAAACCCAATCGAGAAATCAATCCGGATTCGATCCTCCCACCGCACAATCCCCTGGATTGCTAGGCGCGTGGTCCAAGCTGCGTGACAAAATAGTCACCGAGTTCATAACCAAGCTGTGGTACCGGCAAATCGCGGAAACGGACGATGAGTTTCCCCGAAACGTGTCGCGCGTGTTGGACGTGGCGTTCGCGGCGCTCGCGAAACGAACGAGGGGCGTGAATTTGCTGGAGCTTTGCTTGGTAAGGGCCTTTCCCAATCACCACATTCCGCCTGCCTGATTGCCCATACTCGTCCTGCGAAGGGACGGCTATACCTCTGCCCTGACTGTTTACTCATACACATTACGACCGACTGACACTTTCTTTTTCCTCGTGCCAGGAGCAAATTCCAACCATACTCGCGACGCACTTGGAAAAGTTCAGAGAGGCGAAACGTACCCTGGTGACCACCGATGGCGTTGATGGGTACGTCCGGTCGACGCCGAAAGAAACCGAGAGCGCGATGGCGGGGGTTTTGCTGAAAGACCTGGGCTTGTTTTCCGAAAACGAAGCAACCGAAACCGAAACGACGTCGCCGTTACGCGTGCTCGAGAAACACGCCTCCCGCGTTTTATCCAAGCGGTGCGAGACGATATGTGCGGCGCTGCTGTGCGAAACAGGTGCGAGCACTAAAACCAACCCGTTACTTGTTCCGTTGGCAAGGGAGCTGCTAGTGGGGTGTTTATTACGGCCGCTGTTGGGTTTTTTCTCCCCAGCCTGGGCGCACCGCGGCCTAAACGCGCTGCTCGCGGCGGAGGACGACATCAAGGCGGCGAACGGGAGCAAGGGGGGGCCGAGCTCTGGAAGCGAATCGTACGAACCAAAACTCGAGTGCGCTTTGGAAAAACCCGACGACGGCACGAATGGCGAGCCGGAATCACCGAGCTCGTCGGTTCCTGATTTCGAGCCGGCGCGCGCGTCGGCGGAGCGTGATAAGAACTCGCCCGACGAAACCTCAAATGCCGCGGAATCTCTTTTTGGCACCCGCGCCGGTTCCTCCCAAACCTCCGTGCGGGTCACGGAGGCGCACATCGCCGGGAAAGGCGCGAGCGCGTACGCGGTGTACACCGTGCGTGTCCGGCTGATTGGCGATACCGGCGATACCGGCGCGGAAAAAGAATGGGTCGTCCCTCGGCGGTTTCGGAACTTTCAAGCGTTGCACGAGCGATTGAAAGTTTCCGCGAAAAACGAGGAGGGCGTGATTCCTTCGATTCCTTCGTTACCCAAAAAACGATTTGTCCTGAACTCCCTGGACGGAGGGTTTCTTGAAGCGAGGAGGTCTTTGCTTGATGCGTACCTCGTTGAGCTATGCGGCGCTGAGTTTGAATTCTCGGGAGTTAACGACGCATCAAACGAACGAGTCCAGACGTCTTCGTCTTCGGGTTGGCAAAAGCCGCTTTGCGTTTTTCTTGACCAAAACACCATGACAGGGGTTTTCGCGCCGGACAACAGCGACAAGGCACACGAAAAGTCGTCCTCAGTCGCGTCCTTCGCAGCCGTGGCGGAGAGAGGGATGAAAACGATTTCGTTTGGAGGGAGTCTGCGTCACGCCGGCGACGGACACACACCGTCCGGCGACGCCGCGCACAAAAAACCTCCAACCGGCGCGAAACACGCGAGGCGCAAAAGCGGGTCAAGTGCTGTTACGACTGGAGCGCATTCCGTGCCTTGGAACTTTTCGTCAATGGATTTAAGTACCTGCGATGGATTTAGCGCATCATATCCCAACATTCGGAACTCCGACGACGCCTCCGAGGCCGACCTCAAGTACGACAAAAGTTCCGTAAACATGAACGGCGGCGTGTTGCAGTTGTTCGAGAGCGTTTTTCATTTGCACAACAAAGGCGTGGTGCGGCGAACCATCGTGTCCGTTGCGCGGCAGACTCTGGAGTTTTTCGTGGGCAGTGCGGTTGAGGAGCTAGTTGCGAACAAAACGAGGGCGTTGCGCACGCCCGGGGCGGTGACACGCGTGGTGGAGTGGATCGACGCCACGCTGTGGCCGAACGGGGTTTGGTATAAAAACGAGGAGGTCAATTTTGAGGGAAACGGCGTGTCCGCAAGAGGGAACGATGATTCAGTGCCAAACACGAATCAACCTGGAATGAGTGATACGCAGCGTCAGCGTCAGTCCAAACGAGACCAACGACAACTCGAGGAAGACGAACAGGTTCGCTTGAAAACGCGTGACGCGCTGCTCGCGAGCTGGAGCCGCGGGCCGTTGAACAACCTGGTCGGCGACCGCAACTGCACGCGCGCCGCGCTGGACGTCCTAGGCGCGGCGCGGTCGGAGATTCTGTGCATGATGGTCGGCCTGGAAGTAATACAAAGCACCCTGGATGCTTTGTTCCCGGAGTCGAGTGGGGTGTAGGGAGGGGGGAATAGGTGTTAGGGTTGTTAGTAATAGTAGATCCGCGTAGGTAGAATTACGTCCTGGCGCGAAAAAAATAATATGGGAATCTGGTTCAATTCTTTCAAAAAGCGAAAACGAAACGCCTGCTCTCGTCCAGTCATCTCTTGAAAAGGTCGCGGTGTGTGACGACAAAAAAACTTGGATGACGTGACGTCGGCACCCATCATCACCAAATAAATGCCTTACGACTTTTCAGCGGCTGCGCTTTCGCGAAAACGAGAGGCTGCCACCTGTGCATTTTCCTCGTTCGGTTGCCCCTTTTTCTCGCATGGGCATTCTCTCATCCAATGTACTTCGCGGCGCGCGCTCGGGAGCCCTCTGTAAACCGCGCCATGAAGACTTTCTGCGAGGTGTGCACGGCGAACCCCGCGACGCTGGTGTGCTGCGCGGACGATGCGGTGATATGCGGGTCGTGCGACATGAGGTGCGTGTTTGCGGGGGACGCGCGTTTGCTGGAAAATGGGCGAAACGGCGTCGCGCGTCTTCGGATGGGTGCTTTCTTGCCGTTCTTTCGTCCACGGTGTTCGCCGGGAACGGCGCGGGGTGGGGCTTGCTTGTGACGCAAATGCGGGGGCTTGGCGTTCCCAGGTCGACGCGACATGTGGACCGACCGTTACGCGCGTAACGGTCATCAAAACTAACCCCCACCAACCCCCACGCACCTCCTTTATCCCTCCCTCCCTCATCAGCATCCATTCCGCCAACCCGGTGGTCGCGAAACACGAACGCGTCGCGTTCGCGCCGACCGCCAGGCCCATGTGCGACATCTGCCAGGTGCGTCCGGCTTTGTGTTTTGTGACGCAACCGCGCGAACACGCTTCCCACCGCGGTTTGAACAACTCGCGCGCGGTCGCGCGCCCACAGGACGCGTCCGCCGGACCACACCCAACCGCCCCGCGTACCGGTGCACAGCGAAGACGGCCTGGGACGCTTTTTCCAATCCAGTCTCGACCTCGCTTTCTGGAAAAATAAGTGTCAGTCCATGTATTGGGCGATGTATGGACAAACAGTCGCCAGATTCGGTAAAACAAGGAGGCGGGATTTGGTGAATGCGTCACGGAGTGATTACTCTAGACGACTTGTCAAAGACTCTTCACAGACACAAGCTGTACAAAATGTACTGCTGACATACTGACGTTCCTTTCCCTTCCCGATTCCTTTCATCGCCCATCAGGCCAACCCGGTGGTGGTGGTGTGCCATGAGGACCGCGCGTTTCTTTGCCGGTAAGTATTTCCCAATCACCACATTCCGCCGACTGATTGCCCATACGAGACTGACATTTTTCTTTTTTCAATCAGCACCTGCGACGTCCAGATCCACAGCGCGAACGACTTCGTGGCGAAGCACGCTCGTTTTTTGTTTTCGGGAGTAGGGCTGAAGCTCAACTCGGTGGGCGCAAGCGCGGCGGCGAGCGGAAGCGGCGCCCCTTCCGCCGTCGCGGACCAAACCCAGCGTGCTCGGGAAGTCGCGCTGGCGCACCTGAAACCGAGCGAACCGTACTATTTCTCTGGTGGAAACGGAAACGGAAGCAACCAGCAACAAAACAACACCACCAGCAACAACACCAACACCACTCGGGCAGGCGGCAAGGGTGGTAAGCGGCGGAAAACCACATCGGACGGGTACGACGACGACGAAGCCGTGGTGCCTTCGTCGGGCGGGCCTTCGAGTTCGGGCGGCAGCGGCGGCGCCGCGCGAAACGGAGCGTCGCACTTCGCCGCCGACGACGAGTTCAACTCCTTCGTCGCGGATTTCGTGAAAGGAGGCGCACAGGCGGATGCGGATTTCCTGGATACCTTCTTCGACGACATACCAGCGGGGTTCAGGGAAGAGGACTTTGGGGTGGTGCCGACGTTCAGGTGATTTGAGGGGGGGTGTTGGGGTTGGAATTTCAACACGCGAATGATGGATGACGCGAAAGAATCCGCGATCGAACAATGATGGAGCGATGATGAACCGAACAAAAAAGTTCGGGTGTACTGTAGGGATCGGGCTTTTGTACCCTGGTAGGAATGGGGTAGTTGTAGCTGAAAAGAAACTAAAAAGGGAAAAGGTGTGGGTGTTTAGCGCGGTGAAGTAAAACAGACGCGTGCAAACGATTTCCTTTTTTTCTTCGACGACAAGCTACTCGTAAACAGGACGACTAAAAGATTTACTAAAATCAAAACGTCGCCCACTGCTGCGTACCCTTGCCCTTGTCCGTGTCCTCGGATGGCGTAGCATCCTCGGTTTCGCGGTCGAACGCGTTCCATGCGGTCAAATCGGGAGGAGACGTTTCCTCCTCAGTTTGCGCAGTTTCTTCGGCCGCGCGCTCGTCCGTTTTCCCCACTCGACCCAAATTTGAATCTCCGACCTCCCCAAAAGCCGCCCATCCCGTGCCCGCCGTTTCCGTTTCTTCAACACAGTCAAGAACGGCTTCGCGGGTGTGCTTTGTTTCAATTGTGTTCGATTCGGATTGCTTTTCAGAAAGTGTCCTCACTTCGGATACTTCGGATACAGTCCGTCCCTGTGTGTCTTGAGTTATTCCTGGGTCGTTTGAGTCATGGACGTTTTCAAGGGTATTCGCCTTGACGTTTTCGTCGTCGGCGTCGGAAAGTACACCGTCCCCGTTTCTGATTCTTTTCAAGCACTCTTCGCACCGCGCCGCGACGTCCAGCGCGCTCGGCCGAGATTCCGGGTCCACGCGTAAACAGTCTTTGATTATTTCCAAGGTGTTTTTCGATATACAAATCTTAGTAACCGGTGCGAACCTGCCTTGCAACGCGACCAGCTTGGGTTCGAACCCGAACGGGGGGGCGTTTTGCAAACACTCGAACAGCAAACACCCCAGCGCCCAGACGTCGCAAGGTTTCCCAACCTGTTTGGAAATAAAAAAGGTGTCAGTCTCGTATGGGCAAAAAGTCATGGGATTTGGAGTTGGGAAATACTTACCCCCGAGGCTTGGAACCGCACCGGGTCCCACATCTCGGGTGAGCGGTACGTCGGGGTTGTGTTTTTTGTGAACTCAGTTTCAGCGCTTGACCGGTCACGAGAGCTGGAAAAAAGCCGCTCGCCAACCGCGGCGCTGCCGAAATCGCACAAGCGCCACTGGGACGTACTTGTGCTCGCGTCATCGTCGCTTTTGTCGTGTGTTTCACAAGCATCTTTTGTTTCATTCTTTTCGTCGTCATCGTCACTACTACTACTCGTACGCAGCACGTTTTCCGGTTTCACGTCCCGGTGTATCACCGGCGGGTCCCTGGCGTGCATGTGCGCCACCGCGTGCGCGGCGCTGGCGCACGCCAGCAGCGCTTCTGTTTCTGTCAGCCCGTCCCTTTGACGCACGAAATCCGCCAAACTCTCGGCGCAAAGGTCCATCACGAAAAGCGCAGCGCGCGTTTCGCGCACGGGTTCCTTCGCGGCGTTTCGCTCGCGACGCCGAGGCACGAACACGTCGTGCGCGTGCAGGGTGACTACGTTCTCATGGCCCGACAGTGAAGCGTGGATGGTGCCTTCCAGGATCGCCTCGGTTTCGGAGAGGCCTGGGTCGAGCAAACACTGCTTCAGGGCGAGACTTTTGTTGGGAACTTGTTGTTTGCTTTTCGGCGTAGAACCTGAGCAGGTCCCTTGGGTTGCCTCAGCAACTGAGCAGGTCCCATCGGTTGCGGTCGCCCCACAAGGACCGGCCGAAACAGCCACGCAGCGGTACACCCTCGCCGCGCCTCCCTCGGCGAACATCTCGTTTACGCGAAACCTGTCTCCGCCCACCACAACTGTCGTGCCTGTCAAGTCGTTCGGGCAGCGCTTCGTCGCGAGAAGAACCTTCCCAAGAGGCTTCACCGCATCTTGGACGTCTCGCAGCGCTTTGCGGATGAGATCTAACATCTCGCGCGTTTGAAGGTTCGTGCCGAGCGTTCGCACCGATGAAACGTCCCTTTCAAAAGTCACACCTGGACCGCGCTTTGCCGGTGGATACACACCGCGGTGGAGACCGCGCGACACTCGCGTCGGGGACCCGACGCACGGCCCCGCGGGGGGTGCGGCACGGGTGTGAGCTCGTTTCAGCGCGCGGACAGTCAACATTTGAAAGCCGTGAAAACGCATATCTTTTCGATTACAATATTTGTTAACACCTGCACCTCCCTACTCCTTTTTAGTTCCCGCCCTCTTGTTGATTTGCGACATCAGCCCCACCGCGGGGGCTACTTTCTGCGACGTCGTGCGTCTGTCGTAGGTTCCTTTCTGCATGGCCACACTGTGGCCCATGTACATCGCCAAAGCTTCCAGCTCGGCGTCGCTCGCCAGGCCTTCGGCGCGCACGTGCGTGACGACCATGTCGCGCACCAGATGCGGGTTCGTTTTCCGCCCCGTGATTCGCAAGGAAGTCATCGAAAACGCCCGCGACAGCTCGGATACCGTCCAAGGAGAGCCGTTCGGCCTGGAGAACACGAACTCGTGCTGCGGCAGCAAAACAGCGCGGTGTCCCCAGTCGCTGTACCCGGCGGTTTCCACGTCGAAACCGTTTTCGCGTGTTTCACTTTTAGCAAAAACAAAATCCGTCCCAAACAACCACTGCTCCAGCGCCGGGTACAAACGGTCGTCGAGCACTAAATCAGGCCGCGCGCCGTACGCGCTTCCGGTTTTGTAATCCTCGGGGGCGTGCCGGACCATCCAGGTCCGGCGTTTTGCGAAAGACATTTGGGAGGAAGAGGAGGAAGATGAAACGTCTTCCTCAACGTCGACCGCTTCGTCGAAGGTCTCGCACACGAGCGTTTTTCCAAGTTTCAACTCGCGAAGCGTCCTTTGTCGGTCCGGCACTGAGGCTAAAATAGCAAACAGCAGGTACCGCTGCACCGCGCACGCCACGTCCGTGTCCGACCGTTGGTCGCCCTGCACCGTGAGCGGCGCGCACTCCACTCTCAACCGCTCGACTAAGGATAAATAATCAGGCCAATCAAGCCACTTGGCGCTTTCGTCCGCAGACTTGACGTCTCGTTTGGACGTGACGCTCACGCTTCGTTGGACCCGCACCAGCTCCATCACGACTGGTTTTTCCAACCCTCCCCCGTTCCCTCCACCGTCCCCGTGTACGTACTTCGCAATCGCGATTAACGACCGCAGCTGAAACGCCTCGGTGGACGACGCTATTCCCCGCGCTTCGCACAGCCACTGCAGGTACTCGATCGCCAGCGTCGCGCCCTCCGCGGTGTCGTTTGGAATCGCGTCCCAAAGCGACAACCCCTCGGGCGGCGCGCACGTAGGTGACACAAGGGGACTTCCCGTACCCGTGCCTTGCACAGCAGTAACGCCGTCCCAGCCTCCTCGCTTCACCCTCACGAGCCACCCCATCAACCCGCGCGCGACCTGTTCGTAGTTTTCCGCGGTTTGCAACCGCACCGGCGCGCGCCCGCCCCCCACGCGTCGCGTGGTGACGTCTCTTTGCATTTTCTCAAGCTCCAACTTCAGGGATGACGGGACCTCACATGCGATAAGGGCGTACGGGGGCAAACGCTTACGTCGCGAAACCCGGACGTCCGCTAACGCCAACCCAGTTGCTTTGCTGTCGCCCCAGTCCCTCCCCACCATCGCGCTTCGCCCAGTGGTCGGCCGTTCCAACCTCGCATCAGGCCCGGGTAACGCGCCGCCGATCCACCCGTCGTGCCTGGCTTTTTGTGAGGACGTGCTTGAGGATACACGTGACGAGTCGGACGAAGTCGTCGTCGCGTCCGCGTCGAATGACGCGACGCGCGCTGCGTCCGCGTCTGAACGCGCGAGGTCGCTCATGGCCTGGCCAAAACGCGCGGGAACCCCCATGCCCACGAGTTGCTCAACGGTCAGGGACGCGACATCCACCGCGGTTTCGAACCAGTTCGCGCGAAGGGTGTGGACGATCTTCAAAGCTTCCTTCTCGCCGCGGCCCACGCGAACGCACACGCGCATGGCGAACGCATCCAGGGTCTCCACCTCGGCCGGCTCGGTCGTCGTGTTAGTTTCCTCGGCAGCCACGTCTGATTCGGCGGGACCGTCCGCGACGACACGCGAAGGTCTGCCACGACACGGACCTACTCCACGCAAACGTGGCACGCGGAGACACGAGGAGACGCCAGCCCCAGGGCCGGCCGCGAACGCCACGCGCGTCGCCATCGGACGAGGACGCGCGCGTGAAGCGTTTGAATGGGAAGTCGTTAAAAAGTGTTTAATGAAAAGCAATATCTATCGTTTCGTCTCCGCGACCTACATGTACGTTCGCGCGCCGGTCGCGGTTCAGTCGTCATCGTCTCCCTCTTCTTCAGCGTATTAAATGCACAAAGAGTCGTTAGGTTAGTAGGTCAGTAGTCCGTAACTTCCGTTCAGTTTCTCGGCACCACCCCCCCCTTCATCGGCGCCGTGATCATCGCCTCCGTGCGCTGTTTGAACACCTCGGCGTCGATTGAGTCTTTCACCAGGAACCGCCACACCCTGACGAGTTTGGTTTGGCCGTACCGCCTGATGCGCCCGATCGCCTGCGTTTCACTGGCTTCGTACTCGTACTGCGACGTCGTGAGTAACGGGTGGACGAAAATGGCGTGGTTCGCGGTTGTCAAGTTCGCGCCAGACGCGGATTCGTCCCGCGAAAGCAACAAAAGCACGCGCGCGTCGTTCTTTCCTAAATCTTCTTTCTGGAACTCATCAAGCGCGCCGGTTTGCTGGTGCACCGAGCCTTTGAGCTTCAGGGTCTTGATACCCGCCTCAGCCAGCACATCCGCGACCTGTCGCATCAAATCAGGGAACTGCACGAAAACCAAAATGCGCTCGTCTTTCGGTGTGTCTTTGATCCTCTGCACGAGGTGCGCCATCTTCGTGCCGTGCGAACCGCTCTCCAGAGGTTCGTTGTCGCCAAAGTGAGACGACCCAGCCGCCTTGCCCTTGGGCTTCTTGCCGGGCGACTTCAGGTTCGCGCTCACCAGCCTCTTCTCCGACCCCAAAGACGCACTGTCAATCACCGAGGAGAACCGCGCGGGGCACCCGCACCCGGGCACGCCGCACCCTTGCGCATCCGCGTGCAGTTTCAAGCAACGCATGCACCCGACGTGGCCGCAGGTGGAGAGCACGCCGGATTCGGACTTGGGGTGCGCTGGCGCGGGTGGGCGTTTCTTGCCGCCGCCGGTCTTCGCATCCACCGCCGCCGCGCACGCAACGCACACCACGTCATCCGTAGCAGACAGCTGCTGCAGGTCACGCACGGACTTGAAGAAACGCAGCGAACGCACCCTCCCGATGAGCTCTCTTGTTAACATGCGCAGCGCCCGCACCTCCTCGCGGATGTTCCACTTCTGGTCGTTCAGCTCGCCGTCCAGTTTCTTGGGCATGCCTTTGCGCGAGGGCGTCGTGGCTTTGGACGGCGTGGGCGCCGCGGACTGGGCAACCGCGGGGGAGTCACCGCCCGGGAGTTTCTTTCTCGGCGTGACTTGCGGCGTATCAGCTGGCGTGTTCGTACCGGTACCTCCCGCGCCGCCACCGGAGTCGCCGCCGTTCGCCGCGGCCACGACGGCTTCCGCGGCGCGCCTGGCTTGCGCCAGGATCCCGCCGTCCTCCACGACCTCCACGTGCTCCGGGTTCATCTTCTTTATTTCCACCTTGATGTCGGTTTCTTGCGACGGCACGAACAGCTGTTTCTTCGGCCGGAAACCACCCTCAAACACCATCACAAGCGTCTGCTTCTGCGACCCGGTAATGAGCTTCACCGTCCCGACCCGCCACTTGCCGTCGATGAGCAGCTTCAAAACGCTGCCTTTCGGCGGCACGCGCGTTTTGGGTTCGTGCTCATCCGCGATGAGCCGGGCCTCGCTGGCTTCCGTGAGTAACGCATTCAGCAGTGTGGTGCCTTCCGGGTCCCCCGCGCCGTCCGACGCGATGGTGCTTTCCCACTTCACGAACGCGTTTTCGGTTTCCTTGTCCTCTTCGTCGAACAACTCAACCCCGACGCACTCCGCCGTGTCTTTCCATTCCTTGTAAAAGTACCGCGCGTCGAGAATCTTTTCAACCATCGATTCTTTGCACTCCTCCAGCTGAGCTTCCCGGACGTCGATGATGTCCTGGCAAGTCCGCATCGCGTTGCCTTCGTCGTCGTCCAGTTCGAACTTAGCACACCGTTTGATCAGCGCCTCCTCCGCGGTGGCGCTGCCCTGAAGCACCGCGGCCAGGCGCTTGTCCCGGTCGCCTTTGTTCCCGCCCTTCTTCTGCTGCCGCGCCTTCATGTCCATGGCTTGCAGGTAGTGGTCCAGCTCGAGGTAAATCGCCCTCTCCGCGGGCCGCAAGTTAATCTCCACCGGAATCTCCTCCGACCGAATCTCATCAATCTCCGCGATGTTCTGCCGGACGAACCGGTCAAGGAACCCTTGAGCCACGGCGTGCCGGGTTTCGTGCCAGTGCTGCGTAGGGCGCTCCTGTGATTGTAAAAGAAAACGGTCAGTCTTTCGTGATGTGAGATGTACGGGTGTACTGTATGGGCAAACAGTGCACTTGTGATGTATGTAGTTGTTGCCAGTGCTAGTGAATGTTTCTAATAGTGCACTCAAAGAGGGGACGTAAACAGTCTTGGGATTTGGGAAACGCGCAACACGTACCTTGAAAAACTGAAACGTCTCCGCTTTTGTGATTTCGGATTTCGTGAACCGCGGTTGTTCGTCCGACCCCAGGTTCGTACCGAGTAAAGCGGCGGTGTCTTTGATTTCCGCGAACGCACCCACGGGTGGGGTACCGGACAAAACCCACCGCGCTTCCGCTTTCAACCCCAACACGACGCACCTGTCCGAGGACCGCAGGTACGTGAACTCGTCCACCACCACTCGGCGCCAGTGGAACATCTCGAGCGGCGGCGACGTGGTTTCCGTCCAGTCCGCGCGGACCTCCCGGGTGTCGAAACCCCAGTGGTCCTTGTCCACCGGTTCGTCATCATCGTCATCGTCATCGTCCTCACCCTCAACCTTGGTGCGCTTCCTGCTCTTCGCTGCCCTGGACTTGCTCTGGCTCTTCCGCGACCGCGCAGCCTCGAACTCGTCATCCGTCTCCTCGGCGCTGTCCATTTCGAAATCGGAATCCTCGCCGTTTGCGGCACCGAACTCCTCCGAGTAAGTCAACGGCTTGGCGGCGGAGCGCTTGGGCGTGCCCCGGGCGCTGAGCGTGCCGGCAGCCGGCGGGGTGGGTTTCGTGGGCGTGGCTTTCACGGGCGTGCTCTTCACTGACGTATTCTTCGCGGGAGTGGCCTTCTTCACGGGCGTGGCCTTCTTTACGGGCGTGGTCTTGACGACGACCACGGGCGCCTTCTTAGCGGTCTTGTCCGCTTCGTCCGCCGCGGCCTTGGCCGCCGCCTCCGCCGCTTTCCTCTTTGCCGGTTCTAAGTGCTTGAACCCTTCCAAGCCCCCCGCCGCTTTCGTGGCCTGCACCAGGGCGTTCCCTTTCAGGCGTTTCGGGGCGATGATGCGCACGTTCTGGATCTCGCCTTTGCCCTTGCGTACAGCCTTGCTCGCGACAGCGGCGCCGCCCAAACCGGTGAGGGTTTCGGTTTGCGCCTCCAGGCCGGCCAGGCACCCGTGGTAGGACGCGGCGAAGTGCCTTCCCGCGTTGGTTGACTTGCAGTCGGGCATCCGCCCCGCCCCGGCGAGTCGCGCCAGTCGTTCGAAGTAAAGCGGCGACCGTAACACCGAGGTGGCGCAGATCACCACGTCCGCGTCCTGGATCTCACCCACGGTGAGGTGTTTGATATCCGCGACCGTCCTGATTGTCACAACCTTGAGTTTGCCACCCTGCGAAAACTTCTCCACTTCACGCGGCCACTGCCGAAGCAACTGCGACGGCGCCAACACCAGCGTGGCTTTCGTGGGAATCGCCCGGACTGGCGTGGGCTTCGCGGCGGTACCGCACGCGTTGGGCAAAGGCCACTTTATTTGGTTCGCCAGAATCGCGCCGATCGTAATCGCGGTCTTGCCATACCCAACCTGGTCGGCGATGATGCCGCCTCTGACGAGGCGCTGCACCCGCGCGCGGCCGTCCATGCGCAAACCGAGCGCAGGCAACACGGACTCCGCAACCTCCTCCTCCACGAACGCCGGCTGCGTGTCGCTTTCGCGTTCCAGCATCCAGTGAAGCGACCGCAGCTGCTCAGGCCGCAGCGGGAACTTGCCAACGTTCCACCCGGGCGGCTGCGGCGCTTTCGGGTCGCGGCGGTTCGACTGCAGCTCAAACGGCTTGAGCGGCGCCGCCGTGTCCATCTCGAGGTGTTTCACGACTTGCCACTCCATTTCGGGTGCTTGGTTCTTCGCGTCGTACAGACGCGCGGCGGAGCGCTCTCGGGCAACCCCACCCACGATGTTCGCCAACGCGCGGTGCACCAGCGTCGCCGGGTTCACCGCGATCACCACGTCGCCGACCGCTGCGGCGTCGGAGGAAACGTCTTTGCCCTTTTTGCCAAACGAACCAACCCCGCCCTGCGGTTGTTTTCGCCACTGCACCACGAACGGCGCTGGCCTTCGTTTCAGGGTTTGTTCGAAAACAGCCGCCTGCTCCGGGTCCTCTCTGCACTCGATCTTTTTCTCGTTCAGCTCGTCCGCTTTCCGTACCCACTCCAGGTTCGGGGGAACCGGTGCGCACCGCGGGCACGCCACGTCGCAAAGCGCGGCGCATTGTTTCTTGTCCCCCGCGACGAGCGGGACAAACTTCTGGACGCCGTCCGGCAGATCTAAACGGCTCGTGAACCAGTTCAGCCTGCCGAACGTTGCGTTGCTTCGGTCGTTTCGTAGGGTCACGAAATCCCCTTCCGGCCAGTCCTTCGCGTCCACCGCAGGCAGCGGGACCGTCACGTGCATCACCGCCACCGCGTTGGCGCACCCGCCCACTCCGACGCAAAGCGCGTTTGCGTTTCGGGGCGCCGCCAGAACCGCCTTTTCGCTTTTGCGCTCTTCCAACTTTACGGCGCCGACTTTCATCCACTGCCCGTCCGTGCCGCAGGTGTACACCACCTTGGCGTTGGTGTCACTGGCCCGGAAATCGGGCGAAACCCGCCCGCCGTGAATGCGGTGCTCGCCGTACTGCAAACGGCGGTGGTTATCCGCGAACACGAAGAAATCCTTCTCGCCCTTGCTGTTGCGAATTGGGTCGAGGAAAAAGTACATCTCGTTTGCTTTGTTCAAGCCGTCTTTCCCGACGCGCTTGTGAAGGCTCGCCTGCGCGGCGCCACACTTGTCGAACAGCTTGTACGTGCCTTCCACGTCAAGGTCCAACAACAGTTTGTCTTTCTTGTTCACGAACTTCACCGTGTACTCGGAAAAGCGCTTGGCGGTCCAGTTCTTCCGGTCCTTGGCCAGGAGGGTGATTTTGGATTCGTCGTTGGACATGCCGAGCGTTTCTTGCCAGCTCTCCACCAACACGCCGCCCCCCGTGATTTGCAAATCAAACGAACGCATGACCGGCACTAGGACTTGCCAGTCACCGTCCATCATGTGCTTCGCCCCAGGCGCGACGCGCATCCTGGCAATCGGGTGCGTAAACACCTCGTGGATGGGTTCGTCCGTCGTGGGCGCCGGGGTCACCACCACGCGCCACTCGGGCTGCGTCGCGGGGGCGCCCATTCTTAACTCAAGCACGACTTCGTCCTCACCGGGGCAGACGTACTTCGCGATCCACACGTCCGCCCGTCTTACGTCTCTAAACAGGAACTCCGCGCTGGCCACGGTGTTCAGCGCTTTGTGCCACTGCCTCCACGTTTCCTCTCGACTGTCGTCCTCCGTGGACTGGCTCCCGAAAAGCTCACCAGAGTCCTCCGCCAACGCCTTGGCCTTGCGATAAATAAAAGAAAGTGTCAGTCTTGTATGGGCAAACAGGGAGGCGGGATTTGGGAAAGCCCCAATACGTACCTTGGCGGTCGCTGCGGCGACGTCCAAGCCGTCCAGGGTGACGCGCATGGGGAGGGTCTTCTTTAGCTTCGCGGCGAAGTCATTCGGCTCCGTTCGAATGATCTTGTGGTCCACGTAGTTGTGCTCCGGTCTGCCGCAGCACGTACCGCACGCGGTGTGGCCGCAATCCAAACACTGCTTGATGTCACCCACGATCCCCGTCTGCGCCTCGCACACGCACAAACGCGCCGCCGCACCCGCCTCGGCGAGGAGCTTCTGTGATTGTTAACGAAAAGTGTCAGTCTTCCCGTAACGTGTATGAGTATAAAAAGTCGTAGGATTCGGGCCGAACAGAGCACTTGTGATGTAGTATTTGTTTGTAACAGTCGCCAGTACTGGTAAATGTTACTAGTAGTGTACTCAAACAGTCACGTAGGGGCGGTAAACAGTGTGTCCTGGATTTGGGAAAGGCCCAACACGTACCTGGTACCCCTTCTGGTCGCCCTTGGGCACCACCGAGCACAGGGTTAAGTCGCCTGGCACTAAGTCGGCGACGCCTTGCACCTTGGACTCCGTCGCGGTGGCACCCGCGGCGCCGCCGACGGACAGGGACGTGGCTGATTTGCCCATAGAAGACCCAGCGGTGCTCTTCTTCTTCGCCGCTTCGTCCGCGGCGCCTTGTTTCACAACCGCGCCGTACGCGAAAATCGTGTCCTTCACCAGCAACAGCGCGCTTAGCATACAAGCGCCGACCACGGTGGTGGTCATCGCGTTGCCCGCGAGGTCGCTCATCTGGCCCTCGGATTCCCTGGTTAACAGCAAGTCGTCCACCGGGATGCCTTGCAAGGACAACGCCTCGATACCCACCAACGGCCCGCCTCGGTTCGTCACGAACGGAACCATGGAAGGCGTGAGGCACGGACAAATCCCCGCGGCGCCGCTTCCGGTGGTGCGGTCCACGTTTTGGGACAGGTTCCACACCAAGGTTTTGTGCGCCGAGTCCGTGTCCGCCTGCGCCAGCCGCAGAAAGTCGATGTCCATCAAATCAAGCACGCGGTCGGTCTGCGCCTTGCCCCAGTCGTTCCACGCGTAGTCAGGCATCACGCACCCGCCTTCCCAGTTCGTGAACGGCCTTCGTGCGCCAAGGCCTTCCTCTAGGCGCGCGCGTTGGTGTCTGGATTCGCACCGCGCCCAATCCGTCCCGGCGCGCGTGCCGTCCTCGCCCGGGCGCGCCAGCATCTGCCGTCCTTTGTGCACGCGCGGGTCGTCCGAGTCAAACAGAAACGCTTCCAGCGTGGACGACGCGGGGCGTTCCAGCTCCTTCACCTTGTCCTTCCACTGCTTCGTAAGCGTGCCTTCATGGTTCTTTTTCGTTTTCTTGTCCTTGTACCCTGACAGCGTCCTAACTCGCTTCCGGTACACGGCGCACGTGTAGTCCTCGCCCGGCTTGGGGGCTTTCTCGCCTTTCACAGGCGCGATCTTGGTGGCGAACAGGTACACGCGCGTGCGCGTGTGCGGGATGTAGAAGCGCTTGGTGTCGACACGCATGAAGTGCGCGGCGTACCCTTTGGCCTGGAACGCCTCCGCAATGTCTTCCCACGGCGCGCCGCAGACGTTCTCTAAAATCACAATCGGGGGCTGTTTGCGCTGCACCCAGGTCATCATCCCCCGGAACGTCTGGCCTGACTCGCCTTGTTCCGTGATTTCCTTCTGCTCGTTGTTCAGGTTGCTGTAATCAACACACGACGTACCGGCGACGAGCATGTCGCAACAACCCGGGACGTCAACCAGCGCGCCGTACGCGGTGGTGGCTTGGTCTTCGTCCAGTTCGCGAATGTCGCCTTGCGACGGGTAAAACAAAGTGTCAGTCTTGAGTCTACAGGTGTACTGTATGAGTAAACATTCTACTTGTGATGTATGTAGTTGTAATAGCTGTTACTAGTAGTACCCTCAAATGGTCAAAGAGGGGCAGTAAACACTGTCAGGATTTGGGAAACGCCCAAAAATACGTACGGAACAAGATGGGCGGCGCGAAGTTGCGTTCGATGTACGCTTGCTTGAAGGGTTCGATTTCGCACGAAAAAACGTGATCCACGTTGAGCTTCGCGCCGTACACGTGTTCGCACGCGTTGCCTATTTTATCCAGCGCCAGCAGTGGCGACTCGGTACCACTACACATCGTGGCCACACGAAGCGGCCGGCCGAGCTTTTTGATGAACGCGCCTAACTCGGGGAGCTTCTTCACCATGTCCGTGAACATGTCTTGCACGTCCCGAATCGCGGGCAGGTTCTCCGCGAGCTGACACTTGCCTTGCGTGTCCTGTGACCCGCCATCAGCGCCCAGGGAAAGCCCAGTGAGGAGGGATTGCGCGGGCTTCCTGGGAGGTTTTGTGAGGGGGGGGTTGGTGTGAGGTGAGCGCGAGATCGATGGAGGCGGCGGATTGCAAAAAAATCTGAAGACGAAAAATCACTGCCTGCAAGTTGGGCGAAATTTCCGACACCGCCGAAGGGGGCCTTTAAGATCGCGACCGATTTCGGGTGACCACGGCGGGTGCGCAGGGCCCACGAACGAGTTGGATTCGTATCGTCCGCGCCTTGTCTTTGCGTCATCGCATGTATCGCATAACGATACACGTAAACTCGCCACTTTCCGGGTGATTCGAGGTACGAAACGTAGGTCAGGGCGTGGAAACGTACCGTGGCGTGCCTGGTTTGCTTCTCGGTCTCGGAGGCTTCTTCGCGCCGAAGGATGGCTCGTCGAAGGCGTCGTCGTCCGAGGCCATTCGTGAGTCGTAGTCGTCGTCGTCCTTCTTGGCACGGCGCCTGGGGTTGTCCCCAAACGCGGCTTCGTCCGCAGCAGCAGCCTCCATGTTCAGTTTCGCCTTGACCGCGGCGCCGCGACGCGGGGTACCGCGCGGCGACGTCGGCGATCTCGGCAATCTCGAGGTTGGCGACGCCGCTTGATCTTGCTCGGGGTTGGCGCCCCCAACGCGGCCTCGCGAGCGCTGCGAGGGGGTTGGTGACGCGAGTGGCGAAGAAAGGGGCTTAGCCTTGGCGATGACGGGCGAGGGCTTGCCCGCGCCGCGCTTAGCGGGCGAGCGAGTTGGCTTCCCAGAGGCGGCAACCATGGTGGGAACGGGTGGTCGATGGCCGCCCGACGATTACGGCGACGACGCGCGTGCGGACCGCGGCGGGACGCTTCCGAGGCGCAGGCTCGACGACGCGCACCCCAAACGCGGTGCAAAGCGAGGTTCCACGTGCACGTATTGAATACGCAACACAACTGGAGGGCCGGATTCGACCGCCGCGGCGCGTGTGACGCGCGTGGAGGTCTGACGATCGTTTGGCGTTTCGGCAACGGAGAAGGTGTCGGAGTTCCCGCCCGAAAATTCGTCGTCCCCCTCCGAAAAAATGCAAGATTGTTCGTTCAGCTTGAGATTGCTTTTGGCGTGTGCTTTCGTGTGGCCTCGGGGGAGGCAAAAAAGAACACCGGCAAGCATTTGGGAAAAAACGCGTTGCCGTTTCGATGGTCACAATTGTCCTTACGACCCAATTCCTGTAGGCTTTCCCTTGAGCCACTTCCCCGAAACCACGCGTGACCCCCCCGATTTCGTCGTGTGCCTGGCGTGTGCCTGGCGTGTGTCGGTCGTTTCGCCTTCTCGGGTGGGCTTTTCGTGTGTTTTCGGTTGCACATGTGGTTCACAACGCCACGCCCTGCGCCGCACACAAACAGCGGTATCAAAATGCACGCGCGTGCCAGCCTCGTGGTTC
>Ga0209830_10000041_pt1 | contig 148443 bp, 194 predicted proteins | sample ArcticOcean_MG_C_12_FD_187439 | JGI IMG/M metagenome (GOLD analysis project Ga0209830, IMG submission 187439) | Marine microbial communities from western Arctic Ocean - ArcticOcean_MG_CB8_130 (SPAdes) (version 2) | ecosystem: Environmental > Aquatic > Marine > Oceanic | place: Arctic Ocean...
AAATCTTGCCCAGAGTCAGTATCATCCATAAATATAGAACGACAATCTTTAAATGTATGTGTAACAACTTCTGTAATAGTTAAGTCTGCATTTGCAACATTCTCTACAATCTTATTGGCTTCACCAGAATCCGAGGCTTTAATCTTTTCACCAACTGCAAAAGTTCCAACAACTGTTGTCAGAACGACTTTACCAGAACCAGTACCAGAAGCAAATACATATCCAGTTGCGGCAGAAGTAACACCAGTTACTTGAACACCACCACTTGCATGATTAGCGAGTAGCGTTCCACTAGGTGTACCACTTAATGTAAGTTTAGTAAAAGGTCTAACATCCCACAAATATAAATCATAAACAGCAGCAGAAGTTCCTACAACACCAGTACGATATTCAATTGCTTTTCCTCGAGCAACACCAATCTGATTTCCAGAAGATGTACCGTTAGTAACAATCTTATCATCGAATAACCCAATTGTTTTGTATGCAGTAGATTCTCCAGAAATAAATGTGATATCTGGTTGTCCAAATATATTTGTTATTTGACAAAAGTTTCCGATTTCATGTGTAACAACACCAGTGTTAACAGAATTAAAATCTCTTGCTTTAGGTAAATCTTTAAACGTAGGTGATATTTTTTCTAATTCATAACCCTTGACATATGCTTTACCAGGCGAAACATGAAGAGAAAGCAAACTTTCATCTGGAGTTCCACCATCATCTGTAGTAGTTTTCCCAGCAAACACACCTTGGTAATTAGTATTTCTTGCAGTGATATTAGTACTTTCTCTCATATCAAAATTAAAAGGACGTACAGTATATGATCCACTTTCATCGAAAGTTCTTCTTGCGAGAGTATCTCCTAATACATCGTATTCTGTAACTCTGGCTTGTCCAACCATAGTACCGTTTTCAATTCTCATCAGTTCTACAAAATTAGAGTCTGCTGTTGAAGAAGTAGTTCTTGAGTCGAGTGTTAAAGTAATTTTTAATCTATGGGCACCTTTGGCTGCATAGTTAGATGAACCAGTTGCATTATCAGTTAAACTGGTATCTATTTCTGGTGTCGATAATGTTTCTGTAATTGAAAAACCAACTCTTGCAGTGACAGCATTAGAGTTTGTTGACAGTACTAATCTTTGAGCGGCACATCTTACAAACTGTCCTCTTACATAGTAAACACCCTCTTGTAGTTCAACTGCAAGTCCATCTTGAGTAGCAGTAGTACCATCAATTGGTGAGAATATAGTTCCAGAAGCATTATTAGAAGCATATGATGTAGTATGAGTAATACCAGCATTTGCAGTTATGTTCTCACCATTTACAAATCTTTGAGATACACCATCTGTTCCAGTATTTACATATTGAACATACAACATAGGTTGTGTTGTTGAAGTTGCAATTTGAAATCCTATAACTTTAGCTGTAACACCAGATATTTGTCCAGTGATAACTACATTGTTAGTTTGATTATAATATGAACTTGGGTTTACTGTTTCGTTAGAAAATGTTCCATCCAACTGTACTGTTTGGAATTGTTTCATTATGGAAAGTTGGCCAGGTATAACCACTGTTCCTTCTTTGAACATGTGATTACCATGCTGTTCGACTTGGTTTTGTAGGATAGACTGTAGAGTTGTTAACTCTCTAGCCTGAACTGCAAAGCCTGGACGAAATAATACTCTGTGAAAATCTTTATCTTTACTAAAGTCATCATAGTATGGTGATACATTTAGGTCGGTGAGTTGAGCCATTAACTAATCCTTTAAAATTCAATTATAATTTTTATATCTTCTGTTTGGTCACTTGATCTTTGAATTGGTTTTCTATTTTCTAGATAAATAATATTACCACTATCTGGTTGTAACTCTGGATTCGCATATCCACTTGTTAAAGATAAACTATTAGAGTTTGCCAAAGTAACGGTTTCACTTGCTGTATTTGATGGTGTTCCAGTTGCACCAGAAGTTCCACCAGTTATAGTTGCCGTAGTTGAAAACAAAGCATAAGCACCAGTTGTAGAATTAGTTCCGTAAGAACCAAATCTTTCTTGGTGATAATATAAAAGACTTCTAGAAGCATCCCATTCTACTACTCTTCCAACAGCACCAGTAGTTGCTTGTGTTATAGTTTCATCTACATCAAAAGTTCCAGAAGATGTTGACATTTTTACAACATATGTCATTCTTCCAGTATTAACACTTGCGACAGAAGAAGAACCAAAAACTGTTGGGTCTACTACAAGTCCAACTTCTCTAAAATCGTTTGCAGTTGTAATGTCATCATTTTCAGCCTGTGTTAAAGTTGTATTAGACATTACATAATGTCCACCTAACTCTGCAACAGCATCTGAACCATGTCCATTCTTTGGACTTATAACAACACCTATTGAACCACCAGAACCACTACCTAATGTACCAGAACTTGTTAAGGCTGTGTCTGTAAATATATAAGCAGCAGCTAAGTTAACCTTTCCAAAGGTATAACCACTTCCACCGTTATGTAAAATTGTGTCTGTTCCAGAGGCTAATCCAAATCCTTGGATTGCACCACCAGATACTTTGATAGAAACAATAGCACCAGTTGCAGTTCCAGCATTTGTACCGTCACCATAAACTGCAGCGTAGAAAGTTCCATCAGTATAACCAGAGCCCCCAATTATGGATAGAGCTTCTATTTTACCATCTGTTGCAGCAGCATTTACAGTTGCATTTGTTTTTACGGGCATAAAGTCTGTGGTTAAAAATTTGGTAGCATCTGATGCAGAAATAGTGTACATATATTTAAGGACATAACCACCAAGAGCAAAAGGCGATGTTGATTCTGATGTCGGTTCAGAACCAGAGTATGAAGCCCCAGCGTTATTATCTAATATTTTGTATACTCTAAATGCAGAGGTTATGAAATAAAAGTTTGAGTCGAATAAATTTGTCGCACCATTGGCAGATAAACTAGATGCAGATATGTCATCTTTGTACATTGAATAAACTGTTCCGTTTATCCAGTTAACTCTTGGTAGAGCAAATGATACATCCGTTGATGCAACTTTTTTAGCTGCAATCATAGAATCCCATCTATAGAACTCTGAACTAATATCATCTGATGGGGTTGGGGGAATAGTATCGTTTCCTCCAGTAGTACCAGAAGTGAATGGTGTTGCCTTACCTATGAATAGGTAGTACACCGATGCAGCTGCTTCAGTAAATGATTCAAAAAACTGATTAGCATTATGCTGTCTAAATTTCTCTGTAATTATTGCCGACATTTTTTAATCCTTTGTATATATTTATAACACATTTCCATCCTTTTATGAAACCTTCAACGTAATAATTGCAGGCTGTACGATTGGAATGTTCCTTATACTTGTATTTATACTCCCAGACATTGTATAATTCTCAATTGGTTTAACTCCTCTATTTGCAATATAGGCAGAAGTCTCTAATACAATATGATTTATTCTATCTGAACCTATATCAGCAGTGTCTTGTTCTTGAAGTAATCTTTCATTTTCATCTACTGGATTTCCATCAGCAGCAGTACTCGTTGCATCAAGAACTATATTACCACCATCAGTAGTTGTTCCATCTTCTTGAATAATGATATCTTCAACTGACCTTAGATATGTTGCTTCTATGAGTAAAGCAGATGGAACGCCAATTCCATCATCAAGAGCATCTTCTAATTGAATTACATCTATGATTGATAACGTAGATGAATCTTCTTCTACAATAGCACCAGCTGTTTCTTGTATTATTCTTTCGTGTTTACCAGTTATATTTTCTAAGAGTATTGATGAGTTTTCATTTACTGCAAAAGCATCATCACCAACACCACTTATTTCATTTCCATCCATCAAAATGAAACCATCTTCTTCTAGTGCAATACCAGTATCTTCTGTTGAAATACTTTGTCCGTTAAGCCCAAACCCATCTTGTAATATCTTTCCCTTTCTTGCAATTTCTGTAATCTGTATATCACCTAGTTCTGAAAGAGTTAGTGTATCATCGTTTGTAGGTTCAGACAATAGTAATTTTTCATTTCTATTTCTAACTTGATCTGCAATGAAAGTAAAGATAGATGATTCAAGTAATGTTCTACCAGACCCTATATTAATAGTGTCTTGTTCAAATACAATATTTTCACCAGCCTCAGTTACTAAGAAAGCAACAGAAGGTAAAGGTTCTTCACCATCTAATCTAATTACATCATGACGAACTGTTGTATCATTTACAACTATAAGTCCACCAGTTTCTAAAAGTATATTATCTATTACTGCATCTCCGTCACCGTCTGTATCTGTTCCATCTTCCATACCTAAAATGGAATTGTTTTCCATTTGTATTCCACCGTATGCTTGTTCCACAGCAAAAGGGTGGTCATATAGATATGTTAATAAGTTTTTAGCAGCATGATTTATTGGTTTAGTTGCCCGTGTTATCCTCATCTCTTTAGTTAATGTTCTTTCTCCTTTACCACCCATAGAAGAAGAACTTTCAGACATAACCCTACCACCAGAAGATTCATTTTCTCTTATTTGATTTGATTCATATAACAATGCTTTACCAGCAGCAAGACTTCCAATTTCCATAAGAATAGTAGAATCATCTTCCATAAGGATGCTATCAAACTCATCTGTGATACGTCCAGTTTCATGAAGTATTTGAAAATTATCTTCTTGTACTATATGTGATACAGCATAATCATAATTTGTGGGTTGTAAACTATCTTCTAGTAGCAATGATATATTTGCAGGCATTCCAGATGCCACAGTTGCAGACGAACCTTCTAATGCCATTTGAGCAGAGTCTGGTATTCCGTTTTCTAATAATACTTGGTCATCTCTATTACCAATTATCATACTACCAGCAACCAACCTTCTCTGAATTGTTTGATCAAATAATACTTCTAGAACAGAAGCAAGTTCTGGTGTAAATGTTTGTGTATCTCCAAGGTATCCGGCAACACCAGCAGCAGTTGTTCCTACGGTTGCAGAGACAAAAGATGCAATACTAACTTTACCAAATGGAGCAAAACCAGCAGGGTGAACTGCTCTTTTTAATTGATTAATATAAGTTGCAGTAGATTGTCCAACGGCAACTTCGTATGAGAAATCTTGATAATAGAATGAATCTTGAATACGAATTAAATCCTCACCAATCAAGTTATCAATTGTTACATAGTTTCCAATACCAGTTGAAATTGTATCAACTAATGTTGTACCAGATGCAATATCAGCAAAAATAATTGTACCAGATGCCCCACTCGAATCCGTGATAGTTACATCTTTTCCAGAAAAATCAATTGGTTGTTCTAGAATTAAATTTTCTCCAGCATTTAAAGCATTATTATTTGAACCATCTAAAACAATGAAGTCAGCAGTTTCATCATCTAATAAAAAGAGGTCATTATCTTCTAATGTTAGGTTGAAACCAAAATCTTCACCATGTATTTTATCACCATTTTCCTCTTGAACTATGAATACAGAGCCTGGATTTATTTCTCTGTACTTATTCATAACAATTTTATCACCAATTCCTTGGACAAAACTACTAATAGATTCTTCTAGTTGAACACCCCCCACATTATAGTTATACCCATTTACGATTTTACCATTTGAATCTTCAAGTTCTATTACACCCCCACTTACCTCACTGGAATCTTCTAATAGAAGTTTAGTTTTATCTTCTAAATCTAATCGTCCTTGAGTAAAGCCAGGATCTTCTTCAAATTCTATAATACCAAATCCAGTAAAATTAACTGCATCTTCTAGTAGTATATTAAATTCATGTTTACTAAATCCATCTGTTAATATATTAGAACCCACATCCAATACAACTGATTGCAGTTGTGGTGTTAAAATACTATTACCCATACCACTATGATTTGTACAATAATAATAAAGATTTGGAGCTCCAAATGGAACAACTATTTGAATAAATGCACCAACTGTTCCTATTGGTACGAGTGTGATAACGGATTCTGTTACACCATTTGTAAATGCAGAACCAGAATTGTGTGTTCCATCTGGTGTTGTTGAAAATCTTAATTGATGTGAATTAACAGAAGTATTATCCGTGTACAAAGATGGATCAGACAAATCAAAATAATAAGTGTTACCCTCATACAATGCTAATTCTGGTCGTTTAGATTCATTTATCATAAACCGATTGACAGATAATCCATCCTCGTTTAATTCTGAATATTTTTTAACTTTTAAAACAAATGTTTGATTGATTGGTTCTCTAATTGCAGTACCATCTAATACAATGTTATCACCACCATCAAATTCTTGTTCATCTTCTAAAAATATTTGTGATGACAAATTATCAGCAGTATTACCCTCTAACTCAATAGCTTCATTAAACGTACTATCTTGTTCGTGTGTAAGTCTTTCTTCATTTTCAAAAGTTGTAGTTAATAATTTAGTAGCAGAATCGTATGCTTGAACTACACCAGTATGTCCGTTAGTCGATAAAGTATTACCAAATGCAAACGTGCCAGATACATCTTTTAAAATAAAATGAGCCCTTGGAGCAATTGTTGGAGCATTGGTTGCATCGTAATTAAACCCAGAGTCACTAATTTTTAGTGATTGTATTTTACCAATTTCTGTGGATATCGCAGTAAGATCAGCGCTACTACCAAAAGTAGATGTAACAGAAATTGTGGGTAGTCTTGTATAACCATCACCACTGTTTTCTATAAATATTTTTTTAATTTGTCCAAATTCATTAGAAGGGAATGTACCATCTTCTAGAACTAATTGATCTGTAACTGTTCCAAATGTATCATTTACTTCTATCTGTTGATTTGTTTGTAATTTATATCCAGCATCTAAACTAGAACCATTCGTTCCGTTTAACAGTAAGAAGTCTTGTGCATTACCTTTAATAAAAATAGTTGAAAGAGATTTGGGTGCTGTTGTAAATGTAATTGTGCTACCAGATTGTATGTATGCAGTTGTGATTGCATTGTCAATATAAATTGTAATAGTATCTGTAGTTGGAACATTAACTAATGTAAATGCTCGTGTAGTTCCATCGCCAATAAGTCTATCTTCTACTCTACTCTCCAGTAGTATATTAAAGTTTTCGGATGATACATCTGTAGCACCTTCTAAAATTATAATATCGCCTGTGTCATCTTCATCTGTAATACCACCACCAACAACACTTACAAATCCAGTTGCAGCAGATACATTTGTATCTACAGAATTTGGAGTAATAGTTACTCTATCCCCAACTTGATAATTTAAACCAACACCATCAATATCAATGTCAGTTATACCACCACTTTCGATACCACTAACTCTAATATCAGCAAAATTATTTCCTAAAGCCTCAGCGTCAATTGTTTCATTATCAACATACAAAGCACCAGGCTCATCCAAATTTGATTGGGATACAATTGCTCTTACACGAAAGTTAGCAGGAACATCTGTAAGTGTAGATATTGCAGTAATTAATTCACCACTATTGAACTCTCCATTTACAGAATCTATTTCTAATTCAGTAACAGATACAGAACCTTGCTGGAACGTAATAGTATCAACAACAATCGCAGTTGCAAAAGATGTTGCACCAGTTATAACTTGATTGACAATTTCATCAGCAGAAGAACCAATTGTTTCAACTCTCATTGTAGTTTTTTGTCGCCAATCACCATTTGAAACTCTTAACATATATTTTGTTGGATAAAAGATAGAAGCACTTTCACCAAGTAACAATCTCATAAAGAGTTTATGTCCTTCTGATGTTCCTTTAGCAGTGTACAAGTCTCTAATAGATTTTATTAAATTTCTTTTTGCTGTTCCAGTTGCAAGAGTATTAGGAATTGCTTCCATGAACGAATCTCTAAATTTATTTAAAAAGTCAAAGATTGTATTGTCTACGTCAGCGTAATCTAAAAGTTGTTGAATATTTTGAACTGGGTTTGCACGATATCTTTTCAGTACACCAGTTGATGTAGAAGTTTGTCCAGTAATAGTTTCACCAGTTTCAAACTTTTGATTTGATGAAATATATAGTGTGCCATTACGAACATCTTCAACCAAAACTTCTGCTGTTGCATTTGAAATAGAACCTACAACGGTTTCTCCATTAACAAAGTTACCAACAGTTCCAGCACCTTGTTCTGCAACAATTCTATCACCATCATCATTAAGTATATATGATAAAGTTTCTGTTTCGTATTTTACATAGTCAACAGCTGCAGTAAGTTCCATCTTACCAGCTTCAAGAAATTTATAATAGTCTTGGACAAATTTTACAAAGAGTTTGTTTTCATCTTTAACAAAATCTGGAAACTGACCTTCTATTAATGGGGATATCTTACCTAAAAATTTGGAAGATTTTTCCGACATAGATTACTCCCTAATAAGCACTTGTTGGACCAGATGATGGATTAGTTGCTACTGATGTTTGTGTGGTTGTTGCATCCCCACCAGTTGAAGCGACTGTGTAACCAACACCAGTTGTTGCCGTTGCATCAACATTACTTAATATAGTTGAGTTAACTAAATCTATTTCTAATAATTGATTTCTAACTGGAACAATATCGTTTGAGTTTGGTTTAGCAGTTATTCTAATTTTTTCAGATGTGTTACCATCAACACTTGATATAGTATTAATAACAAATGCATTTGTAGATATAACACCAGTTATATAATCTACTTTTCCTGCTTGAGTAGCATAATAAGTTCTTGCAGAACCTTGAAGATAATACATTCTTAGATTTCCTTGTCCGTCATCATCAAAAAACATTTCTTCCGTTCTACCACTAATTTTAAAACCAGTAGATGCAATAACACCACCACCAAGATTATTGTGTCCAGAGTGTGGGTTATATATTGGATTGTTAAAACTAATTGTATAAGAAACATTTGTTCCAATGATTGGTGTAAAGAATTTAGCCATAGTTACAAGTGTAGTATTGTTTAAAATAGCTGCATCAACACCATCTACTAATCCAGTAACAGAAGAATGTCTGAAAGGACTATTAAAACTTTTTAAAGATGTATCATTGTAATTAGAAACAGCAACTTTAACTGCGGCTTCTAAGTCTGGCCCAACTAAAACTGTCTTTGTAGAATCAAACATAAATGTAACCCCCAGAATTAAGAATGTTGTTTCTGGATCAACAATCACTGGTGTAATTGATGCTACAGTAAATGGACTAAAGGATTTAACTAGCGATGATTTTTGAGCAGAAGTTAAGTTCTGTCCAGTATTAGATTTAATTGATATGTAAACTTTACCATATTGTGGTGTTGCAGTAACACCCAAAGATGAATCAAAACTTCCATCTTCTCCACCCCAAACTGAAACGGCTTGTGCATTTGCAAATAACTTTTTTGTAAATACTTGATAGTCATTTCTAGTCACACAACGCCCTTGAGCAGCATAGTCTAGTGGAGCATTTAGTTTTATTGAATCCATACTCTCTGGTTCAGAACCACCAGAGGCAGATTGTACAAGTGTAATACCAATGTCGGTAACTCCACTTATTGAACTTGGTGAACTAAACCCATTTGCACCATTAGCAGCAGTTTTGTTTGTTACCACATAATTCATTATTACTATGTTTCCATCTGTCAACGCTTTACTTACAACACCATCTCCAAAGTAAATTTCAAACCTACCCCCATCAACTTCTTGTAAAAAATAAACTGGACTATTAATTGAAAGTTGTGATATGTCAGTTGCTTTTGTAAATGTTGAAGTAAATGTATCCGATGTAGAGTTTTGTACTGTCACACTTAATGTAGTGGTGTCTGCTCTGTTATCGGTTATAGTAAATCTTTGTTCTGTATCTGTATTATCAACTATATATTTTGTTGTAACATAAGTTCCTTCATAAATTTCTGTGTTATCAAAGTTAACAATGTTACCAGAACTAGTCGAGTTTAGAGTTGATATGTTTACAAACTGATATGATACCCCATCTACTGTTGTAGTAAACTTTGTTCCAGCAGGCATTGTAGCTGTAGAGTTAGTTGTTGTTAATGAAACTCCTATAGATGCTCTTGGAGCACGACAAGAAGATGGTTCATATCCTAAAGTCTTTGCATGTGATACTACAGAACTTCTTAAGGCCGCACTGTCTAGAAACATTTCATTCGCCAACATGTTTGCGTTGAAACCTAGATAGTGAGTGTTGTATGCAAGTGTATCAAGAAGAACACTCATACCACTTCCCTCAAAATCATAGTCTCTAAATTCATTTTGGTTTTTTAGAAAAGATTTTAGGTTTGCTTTGATTTCATCAAAGTCTAATTCCGTTACTCTTACTTTTTGATTATTACTATCTGCCATCTTATCTCAATCTTTCTAAGAATACCGTTAAGTCTACTAACTCTGTCGGTGTGTTAACAACATAAAATTCTATTTTAATCTCATAGGCATTACGATCTAAATCTGGTATCGCAGTTACACCTACAAGTTTTGCTCTAGGTTCAAAATTATTAATTACATCTTCAACTTGTCTTGCAATAATTTGAGCAGTAAATGGAGTCATTAACTCAAATAACATTCCCCTAATTCCAGATGCAATCTCTGGGTGAAAAGGTTTTTCATAGTAGTCAAGTTGGACTAGATTACGAACACTTCTCTTTACCGCTTGAACATCTGTAAGTGTATTTATATCGCTATTAGATGTTTTTCTGCTAAAGAATAAATCTAAATCAGAGTATTGTCTATTATTCCTAGATGTGTCATTATTTAACTGAGCATCATATTGCGACATTTGTAATTCCTTTATTAGTATTTATACTATGCACCAGCACCATGTACAGTTTTTAATGTTGAACCAGAACTATTCTTGATGAGTAGTGTTGATAGACTTTTCATTTCAGCAGAACCTACAGCATCATCTGCAAGTTTATCTTGTGTTACAGCATTGTCTGCCAGTATCGTACTATTAACTGTACCAGTAGAATCTGTTTTAACCAGTGTATCTGGATACGCAGTTGTAGCAGTCGGTAATGTTACATTTGAAACAGTAGTTAAATCTAGAGATGTTGGTTCTGCCGCAGTTATACCAGATGAAATTGATGCCACGGTTTCTCCTTGAGCAGATGTTACTGAACCACTTCCACCAATAGGTACAGTAGTAACTCCAGCAGCAAGTCCAGCATTATCCACATGTTGATGTCCAACTAGAGATATATTACTTGCAATTACATCGCCCGATGTATAAGTCGTATTACCAGTAGTTGCAGTATGAGTAAATGTTTCAGTTGTTTCATTATGTGTTGTATAAGTTTCGTTCATAGTTTCAGCAACTATGTTAATTGTTTTTGCTTTTATATTTAATGTATCGTCTACTGTTAGGTTCGCCGACCCCTTAACATGGACGAAATCATTTGCATGAATGACTTCATAATTGTTACCCACCACCCTTGTGATTTTTGAACCGTCTGGTCGCATTTCATAGAATGTTCCAGTTCTATGGTATTCGTGTATTCTCTCATTGCTCGATGTGTCATCGTATTCTTTGATATGGCCAGTCTCTGATTCAAATACATGGTTGTAAGGATACTTGGATGCTGAATGTGACCCAACTGGTTCATCCCAAGGTTCTCCACTTGCAACGGCAACTTGCTTATCTCTTTTGGATTCTTTAAGTTGGATAATTTCATGTGGTTTGTCATCGGCTCCACCCTTCGCTAAACGGTTGACATCACTTTCATTTAAGTGGGTTGATAAAGGATAGTGACCATTTGGATCATTGAAACCTTTTGTTTTATCCGCTGTTGTTTGTGGATAGCCTGGTAGTGTTCCAATAATTACTGGTTGTTGTTTTAATTCAGCATCTCTAAAGAAACCAATAACCCATGTACCCTCAACCATGAAAGGTATACTCACACCCTTACCATTCATAGATGGCGTTGTTATCGGTAACATTATGTGAGCCCAAGGTAATGACGCTGTAGGGATTTTCACTTTATCTTCTGTGTGAAACCCTAAGCATCTTACACGGACTCTTCCTAGTAAAGCTGGGTCGTGTCTATCTTCAACGACACCAGTAAACCAGACGAATCCATCTAGGCCCATGAAATTATTTGACATGCTGACTCCTATTATATTATTATTTATAAAGGATTATCATCTTGTTCTTTGGATTTGAATCTAGGTTTTTCTCTCATAGTTAATTGAGCGTGAAACTTTTGTTTTACTGGTTCTTTATCTTCACTATAATTTATCATCATAGATATTGCTTTGTAACCATCACCAATAAAAAGTAATAGATTATTTTTGTATAGTCTGCTTTTGGTTGTAGTTGTTAAATCTATTTCCATATCTTCGTGTTGAAATATTCCCATGTTATTTTACTGCTTCATTAAGACTATCTATGACACTTCCAATGTTAGGTTCTGAACCAAATGGATTATACTTACATTTATATTGTCGTGGACATTTATTTTCGATAGCCATTTCATAGGTTTTATTTTGTCCTTGATATATACAAACTTCGTCACCAGATTTAGTCTTTACTCGTTTCATGAGTCTGCAAGTAACCATCTTTGGTAGAACTATATCACCCCTTTGAATCTTCTGCTGACGAGTATAATCCTTTTTACTACCAATAGTTTTTGCACCAGCAATTGCAAGTGTGGGTATAAGTAATAGTAATGCAATGTACTTAATCATTTGTATATTGAAACTTTCTGTGGGTCTACCTTACGAGGTTCACATACTGCTATATACTTTTGACTCTTAGGTTGATCTTCACCAGCTCTTCTATTAGGAACTGCTGGTTGTCTGTTTAATCTTTCTGCATAATACTTGCAGTTGTCTATACTATAGAAGTGCATATCTTGACTAATTATCTTACCCCCCAAATATAGTATCAATAAAAAAGCGTGTGTCATTATCCCAATCTTGAATAGTAAATTGAACCAACAAATATACCGATAATCACAATAATAGAAAGTGCTACCATACCAATCATTTTTAAAGCATCTATAAACTCTTTATGTTCTTTTGCTTTTTTTATTCTCTCTTGTCTTTGTAGTTCTTTATGTTCTTGGATTCGTCTTGCTCGTTCTTCCATAATCTCTCGCCAAGTATTTGGGCCGAAACGTAAGTTAATCATTTGAGATATTTCTTGCAGTTGTTCGGCAGCTAGTCTGGCGTCAATTGCTTCTCTTGCAATATGTGTAGTGTCAAACTGTTCTCTAACACCCAATCCTTTTTTAGAGTTTGTTCTATTGACTTCATCGTTACCTCGTAGAAGCCCATCTATGGCTCCACCGATTTCACTAATATCTTTACAAGTGTCTAAATTTGATTTGATGAAATCTACACTGGCCTTAACCAAGGAGATCCCAGCAAGTATTTCTGCTATAGGCATATATAGTCCTCTCATCTCTCACCAAAAGAGTTCAGAACTATTTATAAGAAACTACTTTATTAGTTTAGCGTCATACTCTTTATTTGTGAAATCATTCATTTGATCGAGATGAAAGGGTAAATCTTGATCTCTTATAAATTGAATGTCCAAGTGATACATAATTTGTCTGTTTGCAGATAGCTGTCTATTTCTTTGCATTTGAACTATTGTGTTGTGAACTGATTTGTAAATAGCGTCACATACTTTACATGTTTCTTGCCATACGGCTGTGCTGATAGCACTCATTGTGGTCCTCCCTAATGTGTGAATTATAATCTTTTTGATTACACTTATATTTATACTGGAACGACTGATTCTAAATCGAACAACACTGTTGTCTAAATGGAAACAGTCAACAACCTATGGATTTAGGATCGTCATCATATAACATAGAGTCTTGATATCCATTTGGAATAGTACTTTCTGGTTTTGTAAACTTAAAACTAATGTTACCAGCAACAACTATTCTTTCATTCTCTGATTCACTCTTAGGAACAGAATGTTTTATATTACTTGGAAAGATAATCAAGTCACCTATCTCTGGTTCAAAAACTTGTTTGACTTCTGGAAAGACAAGTGGTGGTGAAGTCTTATCTACTTTACTATAGTAACACCAAGACCATAAAAATGGCCAATGTGTATGTTCAACAACTTCTTCTGACCATCTTTGAACATTTCCCCAACACTCACTATTATGTAATTCAAACTTACCAGACATCTTCTCGCACTCTATCATAACGAGGTTTGTAAGTCCTTTAACACAATCATCTTGTTCGTGTAGATACCAACTTGTCATAGTTGCTTTTACATTTGATAAATGTTTATCATCCGTTGCATGTTTACGAACGGCTTCTTGTATATGTGTATTCTCTACCTTGTCTAAAACATTAAGATGCACAAGAGGTACACGAACACTTGCATCGAACATACTACTAGAACTTTTTAATATATCCGTTAAGCCCATTCTTCCGTCCTCTTCTCTTTTAGTAAATTTATTTTTTTATTACAGACACGATAACATACTCTACATGGTTTGTCAACCCAAGATTCTTTTAGTTTAGTAAACCACTGATTAGTCATGACTTTTGTTGCACCATATTTTATTGCATCATGTGAATCATCTTTTAGTATCTCACCTATAAGTCCATCTTCCTCAACTGGATACGATGGTTTGAAATAAGTATCTTTGGTTCTCCATCTGTGTATTGAAGCACCAACCCAACAACAAGGAACTATCTCACCAGTGTAGTTTACAAATATCTCTTCATAATCATCTTGTAAAGCTTTACACGATATGTCTAGGTTCTCTGGCGGCCAAGGTATTGTAGAAAGGTTTGGCATCTCCTTTGTTGTTGTCTCTTCTAATTTATGATCCACCCCATCTAACTTATATTTTTTGTATCCTTTACCATTGTGAAATCTTGTGGTATACACAGAAATAAATTTTTTGAATCCATACTCTTCCGATAATCTCTTTGCTTCTTCTAGTTGATGTTCATTATGTTTGAACACTAGGAAAGACCATTCTGCATTACCACCAGCAGATATAAATGATTTTGCATTTCGTATAATCTTATCGTAGTTTGTTCTATGTCTATACAATGCATGTGTAATATTATCTGTACCATCTAGTGCAAACACAACTCTACGATTTTTGTTATTAAACATACTTCCGAAATGATACCACCATTCTTCTGTCTTTAAACTTCCGTTAGTAGTAACATTAAGTATTATCTTTGGATTATTAAATATGAAGAACTCTACAATCTCATGTAAATCTTTAGTTGCGATAGGGTCAGAATAGTTTCCGACAAATCTTACATTTGATATTTGGTGTGTATTCCAGAACTCATCATCAAAGATTCTTTCTATATCTTCAAGTCTAAGTTCTGTAGTTTGCATACCAGCCTGTAATCTTAATTCACCATTAGCAGAAGTGTTTCTACCACACTGTGGACACATGGCATTACACTTGTTAGATAATTCTATATGAACCTTTAAAGGTTTTCCGCTATACATTTACCACCATCCTAACAATCTACCATTGCCTGTGATAATCATAAGACAAGTTACAATGTGTAATATAAACCAAGGTGTTCTCATGAGTAGATGAATGTGATCATCCTTCTTGTCATTATCATATGCACGACTACCCATTGCCTTACACCAATGTCTCCACAACTTGTTCATCAATCCATTTCCGTAGGTCTTAATTGAGATTCTTTTAAAAGTGATAAAGAAGCTTGTACAACTCTTTGGGGATATTTAATATCGTATCCAGTTCCTGCTTTAAGTGATTCTAAATCAAGTAATGGTTTGTGCCAGTGTTCTAATGTATCCCACTTCTCTATAAGTTGTTTACATATGTCATCATATTCTGTATCGTCTATTAGACTTTCGTTTTCTTTGTAATAACAATATGATAACATTAAATAATAAGGAACTAACATGTTAGGATTTGTAAGGTAAGGTTTCTTCATTCGCCAACTCTCATCCATTTTTCACTAGGCCGTCCTCTCATCATAGTTCTTTGGGTTCGCATGTCATCATTATATATTACAGTAGTATAGATAAGACCACAAATTAAATAGAATTTTAAAAAGAAACTAAACACCGGCAACTTTCATACATATGAGTATTGATATAACTAACATAGTCAGTACCAGATACTTTTTATCTTGATGAGGTTCAAACATCACATCTTCCTTAACATTGTTATACTTCCTTGGCGGAACTTGTTAGGTTCTACAATATCCATACGGTATGCACTTCCGCTCGCATTATTTAGTATTGCATCCATGTTCTTATTTGGTTCTCCTTTAAAGTAAGTAAAGTGAAAGAAACAATATTCAGAACATAAATCCCAATACTCTTTCATAAACTGTTCATACTCTTCTGGCCCACCACAATCAAACCATACGAAATCAAACTTACCATACTTCGGTTCTATCCATTCTCGCATACCTTGGAACTTACCGTCAATTAATTCTATCCAGTGTTTCTGAGGCACTTCGACCCGACCGAGCGACATATCATCTATAATCACATAACGAGGATCATAAGGTTTCTTATAGTACTCCATATCATGATTATCATCAAAGTCTATTTGGTAGTTCTGTTCTATCGCCTCGGCAATAAACGGAGTCGTATATCCAACACCCACTTCCAGTATTCGCTGAGGACGTACCATACGAATCATACTCGCAAGAAACGGCCCTACGTTCTCTGTTCCGAAACCTTTCCGATAATACTTCTCAAACCGTTTTTGAGGTTTGACCGCTGCTGATATCACATCAAATGTATTAGCGTCTTTTTCCAGTGCTGTCATCGTTTGCTTCCTTCTCTGATAGAACAACCAAACCACCCTTATTGTATGCCTGTCCTATGTTATAAGATTTAGTTAATGTATACTTCTGACCCCTTAGACAAGGACTCCAATCATATTCGGATATATCTTTTTGGGGTAGTGCAACTGAAACACGCTCAGTTTTAGGGGGTGGGGCCTTTGCTTTGGAACTAGGGTCGTATCCCATACGTTTGAGATACTTCTCATGTTCTGCAATAGCAGCAACCATCTTCGCTGTAACCTTACGGTTCTTACGCTTCTTGTGATTGTTTGTATTCCAATACGCTGGAAGTAAATGCATACCACTCATATTAAATCTCCATTATCATCCATATTGTAATCCACTGTATTGCCACAAAGGCAAACACACATAACCATATCTTCATGTTATGCTCCCCAATACCATTTCATAATACCACTTGTATTAATGAATAGTCCTACAGCATTAATGAATATCAATGCACGATCATGCCACCAATATCCAACTAACAACCATCCTACCAGACCACACCAGAAGAACATAAGATTGAATGGTTCTAAACCACCCACAGATGTTAACGCTTGTGCAATGATTAAGAACACAGAGGATACCCATTTGACATACCAATCCTTAGTATAGACTGGCGTATACTTTGTAATGTCTATCATACCAAGGACTCCTTTGCATATGCAGAACGATATGTTACAAACGCTTCAATTACTTTGTCGTTAACTGCATAGGGATTACGTTCAATAAACACTTCCAGTTCTTTCCAAGTTAATCCCAGAAAATCCATCTCTCCCTTTAGAATAGTAGTCGCACCTTTTAATCTCATCATATAAACCTTTCAATTGTATTATAGAATCATAATACCACACATACGAGCAAATGTCAAGATGTTTTTATAACTTTTTTTAATAAAGTTCGTGATCCTGCCAAGTCCACTCAGATACTCTATCGACAGAAGTTCTATCAGCAAATATCAAAGTGTCAGTATCCCAATCAACATCACCATGACTACGATGATCGTGCCATCTGTGAACAAAGTCAACATTCCAAACACGAGAAACTCTCTGTACTTGGTCGTCTGTCATACCGAAAACATGAACTGCCATTTCAAACCCCTTTCTCATTGTATTATAGAATCATAATACCACACATACGAGCAAATGTCAAGTAAATTCTTTAAGTACCTACTATTGCATTTATAGATTGCCTGAGGCCACTACAGTATTAACCCCCCCCTATGCTAGCTGAGAGGACACAGTGTGATAACAGAAGAGAGCGCCCAACACATCATGACACCATACTATGGAACTTTCTAGCAGAGCTGCTATCTGTCAACCAACCCACCTTAATGAACACTCTCTTCTGATTCTATTAATAGTACCACACTTAGCGGCTAATGTCAAGTACTATTTAAGCTTCTCCCAGCATATCTCCCATCAATCTCTCTGTTGTATGCATCTCTTAGCCTTATCTAAGTAAGCACTATAGTTATTCTGAATGGCATACAAGTACTATTATACACACATATGGAGCGCTTGTCAAGTCTTTTTTTAATTATTTCTGTATTATTTCTGGGAGCTCTCTGTGAAAATTCGGTCTCTGACAGACTTTAAACACAAAGGATGTATGTTTATTTCGCCATTTAATTAAAGTGTCCGATTATCCCATAATATCCCATGATTACCCATTCGTTTCCGCTAACACGGGTTTTAGTCTATTCTCTCTCATGAAATCTTCTACTCTTATAGTGGGTCTCCAACCTATACTCTTCATGATACTGATGTCAGCAAGGGTCGTATGTCTCTCATATGCCATCTCTGGGTACTCTTCTATTGTATGGCATGGTAGGTCTGGGCGTATATCTTGTATTGATATGTTAGTGCCTGTACCTATGTCTACTACTCCCTTGATATGGTGATGTTTTATGAGTTTCTTTATAGCACTGCATATATCGTTTACATGTATGAAGTCTCTTCTGTGATTTGTTGTATATGTTAGTTCATTGTTTATTAATTTATCAAATAGCATACCCTTTCTAGGCGTGCTACTATATACGGTGTGAAACCTCATGAATACTACGTTCTTATGTGGTATTGATTCTGCTACATACTTACTCCCAGCATATGGATTTAAAGCAGGTTCATACGCTGTGCTGCTTGATGCAACTAAGCATCTTATGTTCTTATAATGTTCTAATATACGTTGTGTTCCTATGACGTTTGTTTTCCAATAGTCAGCAGGTCGATTCATTGACTCTCTTACACCTCCTATACCAGCAAGATGAATCACCATGTCTATATTGCTTGGCAATTCTGCTCTCGTAATACATTGATGGTCGGTAACTTGATTAGGTGTAGGTCTGTGTATATCTAGTCCAGAGAGTACATGGTCGTCTCTCAGCGCATCCGTGAGTGCCGTTCCGATGAAACCCTTATGTCCAGTGATAAGTATGTTCATTTCGACTGTTTATGCGATGCTAATTAGCATGGCAGTGTATCCCATCCATACGAATATGTAAAATGCAGTAGCATATACTCCCCATTTAATTAATTGTAACATTGACTCGATTCCCATATTTTACGATGAGTGCTTCTAGCACACGATTCCAATACTGTGTAGACCATTCTGTGCTACACATATCTATTTGTTGACTTACATTATTTTGACGAGTTGCCGCTAGATTCTCGTCCAGAAGAGCGAGTGGACAATCTGGACTATCCATTCCAAGGACATCATGATTTTTTAATCTTCTCATTTCTCATTCCACTTCAAGATTTCAACAACACCATCCTTACTTACCTTACAGCGTAAGAATCCATCATGTATTAACTTATCAATTGTTGTTTCAATAGCAGTTCTGCTAAACAAATAATAAGTCACGACTGACCCCACGACATATGCGCCGAACATCCACCCAATCATATTTGTATTGTTTCCATATGAAAGAGATCAGCGGCCTTTTTACCCTTATTGGCAAATGCCTCTAATGCCTTATCAACAGATTCTTTCTCTGTTGGAGCAGTATAGGACACACACTGTCGTAACGCTTGGCGTTTCATCATATGTGGTATCTTAGACTCCTTCGTCACAAACCCTATCTGATGTAACAGTCCTTCGATAAAAGTACGATCTGTATTGATAAAGACGGTGGTCTTAAACATAGTTTTTTTCATGTAGTTTTCCTTATTCGCTGATTAAAGATAAAGCGGGCCAGTCCAGCGTATACCGAAACCCCCTTCTAGAACATTACCACGAGCGGCATTACGAGCAGGAGCATTAAATCCTGCAGCTTTAAGTAAGTCACCCTTTTTAAATTTTGAATCTTGAGTCGTATTGACTACAAATCCCCATACTTGACCCATTCGGCCTGATGTGTGGTCGGATACACGACCAATCTTAATATATTTTTGTCCTACTTTAATCATGAACCCATCACGAAATTCATCAGAAGTTCTATGTGAGAAATCCATACTCTTATAGTCATGTGCAGCAGCATCTAACATATTGTTGATACCGTCCATTACATCATCGAATTGTTTTTTAATCTGTGTCATTATGCGACCTCTTTCATTGCAGTTACAGTATAAGGTTTATTCCATTGTCCAATATTGATATCACAATAATGCGACCTATGAAAGTAGTCAACCATTGCATCATCGTTATTGAAATACTTAACACCTTTCATTTGCAAAAGCAACTCATTTAGAAAGTTCTTCTGAATACCTTCATAATGTGAGTCAATGTGATACACATTTACTTGACTATAATCGTCACCATGTGAATGTTTGAACGTCATCGGCCCAGACTTTATATTTACAACAATAGTTGAGTGGTGTCTGACTGCAATAGATGCCTTCATATTATACTTGTTTAGAACCTTTTTTATACCGACTGAAAGTTCTTTTTTGTCGTTTTGTGATACATACGCCATTTGTTTTTCTCTCTCTTTGTTTCAACTCATCTTACTTATACAATGTATCAGGCTTTTAGGGCAATGTCAAGTGTTATTTTAAATCGTTGATAATACAGCGTTTTTTAGTAGTTATATTTATCCAATATGGACACTTTACGCTTACCGATTCGCTTTGATTCGGACAGTTGTTTCTGTATATGGTACATAACCTCTGGTTGCATCTGTTTTCGTGTCTTATCGTCCTTATATCGTGTACATTTGTTGTCTGCTACACAAGAACAGCGTATCTTTGTGCATGTCACAAAATTCCTGGGCAGCGTAATCTTCTTGTCCTCTATATTTGCATAAGAACCACCTATCTTACATACTCCTCGTTGTATGTTGCCGTATTGATCTATCTGACACCCTTCTAACCCTATACCACACAACCAACCGTTGAAATCGTCCTCTTGTCGTGTAATCATATTGTTTGCCCACTCTTCCTTCGGTTCGTCTACCTCATTATAGTAGGCAAGCATGTCTGGTTGGTCAAATCTCTCACCAATCTCATCATATGATTGAGCATGTTCTCGTTCCTCTAACCACTGTATCTGCTCTGGTGTATAGAATGGGTCGTACTTACGATTGTCCGAATCCCATGTGCTCTTGGTTCGTATTCTCTTTATGTGGTGGTTTATCTGTCCTTTTTCACAAAATTCTACAATGTTCTGTACTGTATCCCAATACTCGGGCTCTGCCATAAGATTGACACTAAACTTCTTTAATGGTAATGCAGATAGGACATCCTTAAATTTGTCTAACTTTAGAAACCCAAAATGTGAACTAAACTGTATCTTCTCTACCCACTCCGACAACTCTTTATAATACTTTGGTAGTCTAGAACCATTACTGTTCAACCCCAGATTTCTTGCTCTTTCTGGGTATTCTGTTTTCAACCACTTGACAAACGGCAGAAAGTTTGGATTGATTGTTGGTTCACCACCAGTAAACCATATCTTGATATCCAGATTACTTGGTATCTCTGGTTCAATCTTTCTAAAGATTTCTTGGAAACTTTCTAGACTACGATGTTTTGATGTATAGTCATGTAGATTGTCTGGGCAATAAGCACAATCGTAATTACATCTCTTACCCACATTCCAGTGAATTGTAAAGAAGTGTTGTGGTCTATTGCTTTGGGTGGTTATTCTAAAATTCATATGTCCATCGCCACACAACTCTTTGTGGATTATCCTCTTCGTGTATACCTCTTACTTTTGCTCTGTATTGTAGAGCCTTTCTCTGTATATTATAATGTTTGCGAGTCATCTTCCTCATATCCGTAGTGCCGACACCATCAATTGTAGTTTTTAGTGCAAACTCTTTCCCCAACCTAGTGATACGTTCTTCTGTCCATGTTATGTCACCATGTGCTACAATTGTGCCTGATGGTTTTAGTAGATGTACCCCTTGTGCAATTATTGATCTGTGTGTATCCTCATCTGTTGGCCCCCAAGGCCCAAGGATTAATACCCAATCAGCAATATTGGGTTTAAATATGTCCACTGCATCTTGTATTGGTCTAACTAGGTCTGATGTGGGGAATTTTACCAAGTCCATACCAATAAGATTCGGTATGATACCCTTGAATGGATTAGCACCACAACCAAGGTCAATGACTAACTCTGGATTAGTTGATGCTATCTCTTCTGCAAGTCCTCTTCCACTTAGTGACCTATACAATGGTAGGTTTTGTCTAATACTTTTCTCTATATCACCACTAAATCTTTCCTCCAGAATTTCGTGGGCGTCTGGTTGTCCATATTTGATAAGTCTATTCTTTGCTCTACTATACCATTGTTCTCTGTCCTCTTTTCTCATCATCCAGAGCATCCAATCGTAGTATCGTTTTGGTTCTCTATCTTCCATGAAATAAATCCTTTAATCGTAACATATTATTATCTATGCTATCCCAATTAGGGCGTTTTGGTCTAAGTCTGTCTTTAAGTTCTGTATCATCTTTGAGTTGAGCCCATTGCACTTCTTTTGGCATACCAGTTTCCCCATTCGTTATGTGTTTAATAGCATCCTTTGATATTTTATCACCACCCTCTAGATAGTCTACTGCCCGTTGTATTGTATCATCTGGTAGAAATCTTACGTTTTGACATTTGGGTCTATACACAAAGTTTGAGTGTAAATTTATTAAATCTTTTCTACCCTCTTCACGGGCCCACTTTTCAAACTCTCTTATATTAAACAAATTAAACACACTTACAGTAAATTGATATGATATGGATATGTCTGAAGCAAACAACAACAATTGTTTAGTGTTTCTTGTCCATTGTTCCCAAGTGTGTGGATATCTTATATAATTATAATTGGCATCAGTTCCATCCACCGATAAATTAATCTTGGCACTTTTAAACTGACACATTTTTTCGTAGATGTCTGTGCCTTTGTATGTGCCGTTTGTAGTTAGTGAAAGTTCTATATGAGCTGAATGTCCAGTTTCTAACATGTAGTCCATCACCTCATGTACTTGTGGAATCAATGTTGGTTCACCACCAGTAAACTTTAATGTTCTTATGTGTTCTGCATTTGACTTTAACTTATCATAAAAAGCAGGGTTTTGCCACCATTGTAATTCATCTGTAAACCCTGCTTTTTTATAGTCTGCCCATATTTTCTCTTTTTTCTCTTTACGGTTTCCTGCTTTATGCCACCATCCCTCTTTATAATTGTTCCACTTTTCTTTTGCAATAAGAGAACTAGATGCAGCTTCACACATATTGCACATTAGATTACACTTACTACCAAGTTTTAAGTCTACATACGACCATTCATGTTCAGTTACAAGGTCATTCTCTAATCTTTCATTAGAACCTAGTCTCATACTTTGTATACCAGCTGCTTCTTGATCCCAACATTTATCACACCTTGGGTCTTTTATACCATTGTCTAAGTTGTCTCTTAGTGATTTCCACCAATCTGTTTCCCCATGATTTTCATTCCACATTGGTGGATCGCCAAACGTCACATTCCGAATGGGTGAAGTTCCTGCCTCCTTCTGACTTCTCATGAATATAGTACAACAAGGTTTATTCAGTCCATCTGTAGACATACATATCCCACCATGTGCATAAACACACAGCGTGTTTTTTTTGTTAGCATCAATCACGAAGCGCCGTCCAACTAATAGGAAAAAGTTCTTTTGCAGCATCGTCAATCATCTGTGCAATTTGTTGTGTTTCCCTCTGTGTATCTGGTTTACATCTTAGATTACATACACGGGCAAATGCCATAAGTGTACCACTCCAATACCACTCCGTGTATAAATTCTGTGGTAATATCATTCTTGCCATCTCTGGTGCAACATTTGCTTTCAATAGATTGTTGTATGTTTGTGCCACAAATTGGACAGCACCATCAATATTGTATTCTATAGTTTCATCTGATGAACCTTGTTTTTTGTCATCTGCTTTAAGTCTCCATTCATTAGGAATGTAAAACTCTGGTTCATCATCTACATAACGTCTACTGACTTCGTTCCACACCAAACCGACTTGGTGTTTCACAAGTTGTCTTGCAACAAAGATTGGTGCCTTAATTCTGAATTGCATTGATGCATGTCCAAAAGGACTCCAGTGATTGTGTTTTGCAAGAAAATTGATGAGTTTCTCATCTCCTTTAGAAAACTCTGTACTCTCTTTTGCGAAAGATACACGAGCTGCATTTACTACTGATAGGTCTGTTCCCATCATATCTATTATTTCTACGTTCATAAACTTAATCCTCTAAAAACTAACCATAAATTATATGTGCATAGTATAAGTGTTAGTGCTATTGCTATTGGTGCCGCCCATTTATATATCATAACCACCCCATCGCTAGTTTAGTATCATACGGCACCATCTCCATATTGAATGGTGGATCAAAAGTACAGTTTACTATACAATCTTTTGCACCAGTTTCATTTTTTTCTTCTGGCGTCATTCATCCCTCACTTGTAGTGTTTCTGTGTTACCATCGTCAATTATATTAATGTACTTGTTCAAGTCAACTTCTTTCAGTACTTTCAACTTAGTAACAGTGAACTTAGAATTACTGTCTGATACAACATCACCAGCATTAAACTCTACCATAAATAGATGCCAATTAGGTTTTGCCCCAAGTGCCATCCACTCTTTCAACACCCATGTCAATGGTGCAAGTGCTATGCCTGGATTCTTTGTTGCATCAATAGGTGAAGCACCACCTCTTGTAGCATCATATATCTTACCCACTTCATATACCATATGTGGGCGATAGATACCACGCTTTCCTTCACCCAATAGTTTCCAACTAATACACTTATAGTCTGGTGGCATCTGATCGTATGCCTCCTTCTGACTTCTCATGAATCTTGGTATGCCAGTCGTCTTGTGTAATAGTGCTGAACGCCAATCACAATTAGTAAATCTAGCGCCTGTCCATACAGTTCCACGCCCATTTATGTCACGAAAGTCTGATTTTCTACAATCTGAACCACTAAAATCTACATACTGTAGTCTGGCACCATAGAAGTTTACACTTCGCATCATACAATCTTTGATTACACCACCACTCATGTTTACATGACTCATATTTGCATGTCTCATATTACAGTTGATAAATTGTGTTCCCTTTAGTTTAGCGCCTGTAAAGTCTGCATCTCTTAGATGTCCAAACTCAAATATACAGCCTGATAGGTCTGCATCCCTAAAACTACAGTTGTCAAAATACACATCCTTGATTACCTTATCATGCATAACAAGATTGTCAAAATCTAAGTTCAAGAAGTCTGGATTGTCTCTGCCTGTCAAGATATCTGCATCAACGCCCTTACCACCCTCTAGAAGTTCTACTAGTGTCTCATCATATATCTTTACACCCTCAAGATTGTATATCATCAAATATTCTCCTCAAACCAAACGTATCTATTGAATCATAGTTAGGTCGTTTTACTCTTAATTTATCTTTTATTAATGTGTCTTGTTTTAACTTTTGCATTACTTCATTCTTCTCTTCTATAGATATATATGGTCTAGATTCGATGAAGTTAATTGCAGTTGTAGTCATCTTAGGATACTTCTTTTGTCCTTCTTTTAAATATACTAATGCCTTTTCTAATACATCATCTGGTAGATATCTTACGTTGTGGTGTCTAGGCCAAAACACTGGGTGTAATGAATATCCCCCTCTATAACTTTTGCAACCACCAACTTCGTGAAACCATTTTGACATCTCTACGATGTTAAACAGATTAAATGCACTCATTGTAAATTGGTAGTTTAATTTTATTTCACCTTTATACAGTTGTAGTAGTTTTATATTTTGTTGCCACTTTTCCCACGAATGTGGATACCTTATATAATTATAGTTAGCACCAGTGCCATCTACACTCATTCGTATTTGTGATGAACGAAAGTTTAACATATCTTCCCATAGTTTTAGACTTTTGTTTGTTCCATTTGTAGTAATTCGTATGTGAATGTGTTTAGCATGTCCAGACTTAACCATCCAATCCATGACCTCATGGACTTGTGGTATTACAGTAGGTTCTCCACCAGTAAATTTTAGTGTTCTTATGTGTTCTGCATTTGACTTTAACTTATCATAAAAAGCAGGGTCTTCATACCACTGTTTCTTCTCTGTAAAACCACCCAACTCATAATACTTCCGTGTCTGTTTTTTAAACTCCTCATGGTGTGCTGGAAACATTCCTTCCTCTAATTCTCCAGGCCATTGTTCGTCCATATTATCGTACATTTCTTTTGCAATTAGTGAACTAGATGGAGATTTACACATTGAACACATCAAGTTACATTTACTACCAAGTTTTAAGTCTACATACGACCAAGGGTGTATGTTTACTTTATCCTCTTCTTGAAATTCATTACCACAAAGTCTCATACTTTGTATACCAGATGCTTCTAAATCCCAGCACTTTACACACCTTGAGTCTTTTATACCATTGTCTAAGTTGTCTCTTAGTGATGTCCACCATTGAGATTCATTGTGATCTTCACTCCAATGTGGTTTTTCACCTTCACCTTTTTTTATTTGACAACACGGTTTCGTGTATCCATTTGTGGATATACTCATACCACCATGTGCAAAAATACATTTTGTGTTATCTTTGGTGGTGGTTATCATTGCCCGATATCTTTTCCTTGATGAAATGCGGCTGTTCCACCAGTGTGATAATCAATATCCTCATTCAACAAATCATAGAACTCTTTCATGTCAATTTTTTTGAGACATTTCATCTTTCTGACATTGAACTTTGAATTACCCTCTGCACGACATATAATACGATTGTGTACATGAGTTTGTATGACATCTTTGTATTTGTAGGACACCAGAAACAGCTGGTAATCTGGATATGCACCAAGTAAATTCCATTCTCTCAATACCCAATTGAGTGGTGCTAGTGCAATGCCTGAATTGTATTTTGGATCGATTGGGATTCTCACATCTGAATCATCTTGTATCTCTGCATCAAACTCTTTACCCTCTGCATATGTAATCTTGGGATGATAAATGCCCTTACCATTAGCGGCTGCGAGTTTGTAAGCATAACCCACTGACTCTGGATCAAGAACTTCATTACTACCTACCTCATTCCAAAAGAAATGTGGTAAGTCTCCACCAGCATGTGTGAATTGTGTGTCTCTTGTGTTCATACCTCTTAATTTATTAGACTTCCATGTGGTATTTGAAAACTTTGCACCCCTAAGATTTGCTTTTCGTAAATCACTTCCTTCAAAGTGTGCATACTTAAACCATGAACCTTGCATGTTCATATTCACCATATTACACGCCACAAACTTAGAACCATTACCAAAACATTGTGTCATGTTTGCTTCTCTTGCAACACAATTGATAAATGATACACCTTCCAATACTGACCTATGAAAGTTCACACTCCGTAAACCACATTTGAAGAATGTTGCGCCTGTAAAATCACTATATGCAAAGTCTGTGTCATCAAACACCAATCCATCAAAAAACATCCCACGATAATCTCTTTTGGTTAGGTTTAGATTGTTAAATTTTCTTAGTCCATCCCCTGCTTGTCTATTGTGTTGTGACATCGGTAATTTATCTTTATCTTTTAGAAGTTCTGGCAAATCTTCTTCATACCTTAATAAACCTTGTTTACTGTATATCAATCTTTCATCTCCTCATAAAATTTTGCAATAGGATATTCTTTTTCAACTTTCATCTTTTTAACATTAAACTTTGCAATACCTTCTGCATTTATTACATCGCCTGCTTTAAAAGAAACAAGAAATAGTTTCCAAAAAGGATTAGCACCCAACATATTCCATTCTTTTAATACCCAATCAATAGGTGCAACAGCGATACCAGTGTTCATACTTCCACCACGACCATCTGCTTCTGTTTTAAGTTCTTTGAATCCAGTTTCTTGTTGTTCTGCATCTGCTTCCAAACCCACATAATATTTTATCTTTGGATGATATATACCATAACCATCTTGTTGTGTAAGTTTCCATGCATAACAAATAGTATCGGGCTCCATTATCTTATATTGATAAGTGTAATTGATCATCCAATCATGTATTTTCGCATGTTCTAGATGTGTTCCTCGCATCGCTACACCCTTCAACCAACAATTTGTAAAATCTGCATGTGGAAATCTAGCGTTACGAAAGTTAGACATTCTTAAATCTGTGTCGGTAAAATCAACTCTGTGACCCTCAACGCCTGTAAAGTCACATCTAACCATCATATTGTCTGTAAGTACGGCATCTCTAAGAATTGCATTTACAAGCCTACTCTCTCGTAAATTACAATCATGCATTGTAACACCAACCATGTTTGCGCCTGTAAAGTCGCAACCCCTCATGTATATATTCTTAAATGTGCTACCAGATAGGTTAGCACCCACAAAAGAACATTTATCAAAGTCCTGCCCTTGCTGATTGGGTTTTGACACAAATACTTGATTAGATAAATCTTTACCATCAAAGTTTCTATTTTTAGGGAATAAATTCATTAGTCCATCTTTCCTTCCTCTGGGAATAACCACCAGCCTGTTGATATGTATTTAGAATGTTTATACACTGGATTGCCACGATGTTGCCATGGAAAGGCTGCTGGAAAGATTGCCATCATTCCCCTTTTGGGCTGTATCTTGATATCCTCTAATAAAAATTGTGTCTCACCCTCACCCTCATCAATATCGTTTAGATATATTGTCCAAGTTAATACTCTGCGAATGTTTTTATAGTGAGATATTTCCGAATGGAAATTATGAAAACCACCACCTTGTGTGGCAGTTTTTTGTATTTTTGTTTCTTCTGATATTAGTTTCTTTGCTCCCTTATACACATAAGGAAACTCATCTAGGTACATGTCTAGAGTACTCCTCTTGACTTGTTCTATCTTATTGTACAGATGAGTACCCACTGGCACCCACTTCTGCAAATCTTTTCTAGTATCTCTATTAGCAGTTACAGTTTTAGATTCCGTATCTTCACGAAACCAATGTAGCATTTCCTTGACTAGTTCATGGTCTGCTGCATTTGTGTAACATCGACAAAAATCACTTAGGTTCATTTTGCTTTTAGAGTATCTATAATTGCCTTTGACAACTCATCAAAACTTCTCATGTCATTAATCTCGTTGTTTAATTCACTTATCTCATTGTAGATAGCGTCTTGTGTCGCTTTCATATCTACTACTGCTTTCTCTATGGTGATGAAAGCACCACCCACAGTAGCGATAATAATCATCAATAAAGATATTACTATTGTTTTATATATCATATTTTACTCCATCCAGCATTATCACACTTGTATTTAGTTGTACCGATAAGAACCATATCTCCAACCATAGTGCTTCTACAAGCTTTACCATCAAACATTTTTTCTACGTTAGTGTTTTCCCACCAACCACAATCAATATTATTTGTCAACATAAATGCTTCTTCTAATTTATCTTCATCAGTCTTTTCTTTATCAACATAAACAAAAGCAACTACTGTATTGTCATGGATGACGCTCACTCTTTCAAGCTTGCTCTTTTCATAGTTTTCTAACAGTGCATCAATTTTTGTCACATACTTATCCTCTCAATTAAGATTAATATTAACACATAGGAGGGCTGTTGTCAAGTAAAAAATGAAAAATGTTTGTATTTAGTGGTGGATATCACCCATTTTTCATCTCGAAAGCACCAAAGCTTTACCAATCCACTCTCCTCTTGTGTTTACCCCCCTTTTGAACGAGTCTTACTCTGCTTCTTAGGCCACGTTTGTGTGGGGGGGCCGACCTTCTATACGGGCATGCCCGTAATTCCAAAACCACCATTTTCTTCGGGCGTTGTAAGGACAACATTTGCCTCTTCAGGCGTTGCAAAGTAGTCTGTGAACCTATCAAATGGTTCAACAATAAATTGTGACCCATCATTAAAAAGATCAGTCTTACAGACCTTACCGACATACCAACCAGCGGCAGATGCCATCACGATTGGCGCAGAAACTAACATTTCTTCACCATACACACTAACTGTGTTGAACTCGATATCTTCTATTTTATTTTGAAATTGCATTATATTCTCCCTAAATTAACTAATATTCCATTTGACTTGAAGTTTACCAGATTTTAAACAATCTGAAAGATATTTGACGTAGTTTGCAGCAGCATACTTCTCATCAGATGCACCCTCTGTAATTTGAAAAAAGGCATCTCCCAACGATACTGCCATATTTTTCTCTGCAACACCAAAATCCATAATGTATTGCCCACCATATTCGATATGCATCTTTTTATCTCTCCACTCTTGTCCAAACAGTATACTCATTATTGTGTCAACCCCTTCTCATTCATTAAATCTCTAACCATAATCATTCTCTTTTCAAGCATCACCCAAACTTTTTCGTTTGTTTCCATCATCATCATCTGTGGTAACACACGAGCAAGTCTCTTGATTGATTCTGGATTATCCTTGATATTCCTTTTTAGTGCGGCAACTGAAACTGGTTTACTCATTATCCTGCTACTCCATTTACTTCCCAATTAAACACGGCAATTGCATCATTCCAAAGTGTCATTGCATCTTCATCATTTGCAAAACCTTCTTCACTTGCAAAATCCATTGAAGAACCACCACTAACACTCTCTGCAATACCCTTTGTCTTTAAGGCATATGCAATCATCTCTGGAGTCTTACCCCATGCAACCAACTCACCGACTTCTGTACCATACATCTGAATACCACCGTTATGAGCATTGATATATCTAATAGGGTTCTTTTTGTCCGTGGTATCTTGCATTTCAAATGTTTTCATAATTATTTCTCTCTCTCTTGTTTCAACTCATCTTACTTAATAAATATACAACACTTTTTGGGCAAAGTCAACCCCCTTTCTGTAATCGTTGCTCACTAAGGGTTACAGAGACTTGTGTATTTTAAAGATTTTAGGATTATTGCGAATCGGGCGAATCACCCTATTCATACTAGTTAAATGCAATCAACATTAACAACAGACTATTCAATGAGAATCCTATTGCATTTGATACGATATACAATGTATCCTTAGCATATATTGCTCTTATAAGGAATAGAAACAATCCTAACCATACGAGGAATATAAAGTTCAATGGTGGTAGATCAGTTGACCAACCCATTAATACTGATACTGATGTAGGAGCAGTCGCACCATGAATAAGTATCATACCTATCCACCCACAAGCCTCACTCATCTTGTTTGATTTAATCTTTTTAGTTTTCATAATAAATCCTTTCTTTCTCAATTTATACCTTATTATACCAAGTATTAATCGAAAAGTCAAGGGCCCTTCTGTAATCGTTGCTGACTATACGTTACAGAGAATATGAATTTATGATGTTTTGTTGTTTATGAAAGAGTTGCGAATCACCCTAGACCTACAGTGTAAAATCCACAGTGCCTTGTTTATCTTATGTTGTTTGATTAATTTCTCTAATTGGTAAATTATCGTATTCATATCTCTACTCCTTTCGTTACCAAAAGTTTTGAGCGTTCCTTCAGCGATATGCCTACTTCCGTCTGTACGAATAGATGAACGATACAATTATTTATGTATTATCCGCTTGATATTATCGGCGCTTAAGTTCTAATTCTCTTGCAATCCATGCTTTACCCCTAGTATTTCTTAGTTTCTGTCTAGTTAATGCACGAACTCTTTTGATTGCTTGACCCATAATATCCTCATCTTTACTATTGTTATCTACAATAACAAAGTTGCCCCTAAAGAAGTTTTGAAACCTACCTATGTTTTTTTGTACATTGTTCCATGAAGTGGTTACAATAGATGTTGGTACACTTCTTGATCTTTCTGCATTTCTTTGTAGTGCAACATCAAGAGATGTATTGACAAATATCATAAATGTATCGTATCCTAGAGTCTCTAGTGTCCTTGCCTGTCCAGAGATTTTATCATAATCGTGTCCAGTTCCGTCAATCACAAGTCCTAGTCTACCTTCTACATAGTTATCTTGTCTCTTCTTAGTGATTTCTTTTGATCTATCTCTAATTTTATCTCTAGGTTCTGCTTCTCTATCAGGCATTTTTAGAGAAAGGCCAGCGTCTTTGAGTTTTTTCTCAAAAACCTCGTCTGAATTTACAACCTTTAAACCCATACCACCAGTGGTTCTTTTTACAACATAAGATTTACCACTACCTGGCCCTCCTGCTAAAAAGAATGCTTTAAGTATATTGGGATCGTAAACTCCTTCTTGTAGTTCTTTGTATGATTTCATGTTTAACCCTATCAATAGTTTTCAGCTGATATTTATCTTCTTCTGAAAGTGGTTCAAGTGTTCTGTCTCTATTTAAGAATTTGGATCTGTTTCTCATATTGGCTCTTGTCTTTACGTTCATGAGTATTTCCCTCTTTTTCTATTATGATTGAAGCATAACAAATGTACTATTGAATCCCCCCCTTCTAAGTGTAAAATTGATTATTAGTCAAACCTTGAGTGCCTGTCTCAAAATCATCTACCTCACCTACAATTTTTATAGGTGATTCAAATGAGTCTTTTGCAAGTCTCATTAGGATTGAGTGACTATTTGACATGTTTGAAAAAGTGTGTCGTAATGTAGTTACTAAGTATCTACCTTTGTAATATGGATTAATCTCTTCGCCTGTATGGTTTCTACCTTGAATAGGCATGTCAAACTCTACAATATCTCCACACGAAAGGTGGCTTTGTCCAATTATCTGTAAATTGACAGAAGCACCTTGGTTCAGTTCTATAATCTTAGAACGTCTTGCTAAAGTAGAATCGTGAGATCTGTCGTTAGAGTACAAGAAACCCTCTCCATATTTAGCACCCTCTTTAATGTAGGATGCATCTATATTTATATCTTTTGGACTCGCTGAAATGGGTGTAAGTTTAATACTTGCCTCTGGAAAATCACTTATTTTATTATCCCCATCAACCAATGAATCTGGATATATTGGATTATCATTAGAAGTTGCATCAAAATTAATTCTCTTGTGTTTCTTAAAATCCTCAAGGTAATTGAATGTTTGTTTGTTATATTTTTTCTGAAATATGTCATGTTGTAGTAGTGTACTTGCCATCATACCATTTCTATAAGCAGTTACAGTATCAGAAATTGCACCTTGTTCAAAACTAGTAACTCTTTTTAGTTCTTTTTCGATATTAGGTGATTTAGCATTATCATCCTTACTTTGAGTACCGGCCTCAGCAGCAAAAAATGATTGTTTGCTATCTTGAGAATACATACTCTGTAGACTTCTAAAATGTATACCTTTAGTATTTTCATAGAACACATAGTGTGGGGAATTACCTTCTTCGGATATTGCTTCAGCAGCAAGTCTCTGTAGAAATTCATAAGGTCTTTGATTGGGAACTATTACATTTCTATTACCCATAGATGGTTCAATAAAAAGGTCTCTTTTTGTTCTTACTTCATTCCTCAATATTTTTTCTGCAATCTCTGAACATGTTCCAGTGTATGCATTAGATACTCTCATCCTATGGTTTCTTAGTGCATCCTTTGTTATAACAGATATTTCTACAAGATTTGCCTTACCACCCATCTCTTGTTTAGTACCTATTCTATATACTATAAGTGGTGAGTTCGTAAAGTCAATATTCTGTCCTTTACCATCAAGCCCTGGCGTAGAGATTTTAAGTGTAATATAGTCATGTCCAGTAATAGGTAGATTTAAGTCTAGAGCATTTGTATCGTTGATTGTGATACTTCCAGACATTTGTTTTTCAAAAATGTTCTCAAACAAATCTACAGTAATAAGTAACTTACTTATATCAGTTACATTACCACTAGCAGTATGTAACTTAGCCTCTTCAACTTTAAACTCACCAGCAAAATTAATTCCAGCCATTATATCACCGACTCACTTATTCTTGTTTTAAATTCATCTACAAAGTCTGGAACAAATTTAGGGTCGAGTAATCTAATACTACGTTTAGTGTCTTGTTTCTTTTCTTCATATTCAAAGTTAGTTATAGGTGTTGCATTAGGATATGTATCTAAATCATTTACCTCTATGTTTACTGTTGTTTTGCCAGATGTTTGTGCTATTTCATAATGGTGTATAGAGTTTGGGTTTACATACTTATCTTTTACATATGCTTGGAATTGTGGGGTAGTCATAGGCCATCCATGATATCTATCTGTAATATTGTTCATCAATAAAATAACCCAATGTAACTCTGGATCATCGTAAAACTTATCAGCAAGAATTTCTGGTGAATCACCCTCTTTGATATCATATGTATCAAACATTGCAGAGTTAGTGGATACTTTTGACCTTATGGCAACTCTTCTCAAAAGATTAGTCACATCTTTTAAATTACCATTACCTTCATTGTCATAGGGTATTACTGGAAATGAATTAAAATACATCTTCTCTCCTAAACTGCAAAACTCTCACCACATCCACACGATGCAGTAGCATTTGGGTTAATAACTTTTAAATAAGAACCACCTAACTCTTTTACATAATCTACTGTACAACCTATAACATACATTTCTGCTATAGGGTCTAGAACTAGTAAATCATCAATAGGTTTACCCCATTTGACATCAGGCCAGTTTTTCTTAAAATCCCAGACATATTGAAATCCAGAACAACCACCCCCATTAACACCTAAAGTGATGTGGTCATTTTCTTTAATACTAGTGAGATATTCTTTTGCATTATCTGTAAGTGTAACCATAATTAGAATCCTTCGTGTACTCTTTCTCTGGTGATAAGTTCTAGTTCTCTAAAACTCAATGTTATGCTGGTCTCCACTGGTGGAGCACCATCTTCTTTTGCAGTAAATGTTTTATATCTACTTCCACCTTGTGATACTTGTAAATCTTCTAATACGCATGTAGATATCTTATGTAGGTAATCATTCTCTTTACCATTATACATATACTCTATATCAAATGTATTAGGCATTATCATCTCTCGCCCATTTCTAACACCATCTTTAAACTCTGGTAACATGTTTGATTTAAAAGCAAATATAATTTTGCGTATTTCTTCTGATTCTTTGTCGTTTCTTGGTATCATCTTGAATGTATACTGAAAGGCTCTTTTATCAATACCTTTAAATGCAAGTTCCATTCTGTCTGATTGAATAAATCCTTGAGCAATCTCAAATGCTTCTGTTGCACCACCCATACCAGGCAATGCACCTACCATTGAAAGTATAGTACCCTTTACACCCTCTTTTAATGCTTGTCCACCTCTATTAATCGCCGTTTTCATAGAACTTTCAGCACCCCTTCCAGCCATAACAGAAGAATATACATCCATTGCGGCTGCAGTTCCACCACCAATTGGAGTATCGGAATACTGTGATTTATATGATACTTGTACTTGTGGAGGCATGTACAATGCAATTGCTGTATCTAATCTTGTTGTTGGTGGTCTCTTTAAAAATACTGTAGAACCAGAAGTTTTTTTTGCACCGACACGGCTTGTCGCTGGTTTGATGTTAGTGTTTCGGTTTGGAGGCCCACCAGCAAGTGGGATATCAGCGTGTACTTGTTTCTGTACTTCGTTTGATTGTTTTGTATCAGTCTTGCCAGAACCATCTGGTAGCATTTCTTTAATGTATTTTGGAATATTTCTACTCTTCTCTTCTCTCTTCATTTGGGCTGAACCAGATTCTGGCGTTCCAAATTTCAATTTAGCGTTTGACTGTTGATTGACATAAAAGATCATGTAATGTCCATGATTACCCAATCCAGGCGCTGCTGTAACATCTATCGGAAATGCATACATCTTCGGTGATTTCGCTTTTCGGTTTAGTCCAGCGAAATCAGAGCTATCCCCACCTCTACCAGATATAATACCAGCAAGGCCTGGTAAGTTGCCAGATACTTTTCTTAATGTTTTTTTGAGCGTTGAAACTGCTCTTGATCTACTAAAATCTATTGCCATGTCTACCCCTAAATAGTTCGGAAGGTTATAACTATTTATAATGGCTTACAAAGGAAAATACCAACTAAAGAACACTCACAAGTATATTGGCAATCCTATGAATGTGGTATACCGTTCCCTTTGGGAGCGTAAGTTCATGGTATATGCTGATAATAGTAATAACATTCTAGAATGGGGAAGTGAAGAACACATAATTCCCTATGTATCTCCGTGGGATGGAAGGAAACATAGATATTTTCCAGATTTCTACATTAAGGCAAAACAAACAGATGGTTCTATTAAGAAGTTTATTATTGAAATTAAACCAAAAAACCAGTGTAGTCCACCAGAAAAGAAACCTGCTCGAAAGACAAAAGCATGGTATAATAAGGTAAAAACATGGGGTATTAATCAGGCAAAATGGCGTTATGCAAATGAGTATTGTCTGGATAGGAATTGGGAATTTAAAATACTAACAGAAGAACATCTAGGAATAAGGTATAAATAGTAGTATGTATGAGTATAAATGTAAAATATTAAGAGTTGTAGATGGCGACACAGTAGATGTTGACATTGATTTAGGTTTCGGTATGTGGATGCACAAAGAACGAATTAGACTATATGGTATTGATACACCAGAGTCTAGAACCAGAGATTTAGAAGAAAAAAGGTATGGGAATATAGCAAAAGAAGTAGTCAAGTCTCATATGCCCGTTGGTTCTACACAAACACTAATTACAGAAAAAGATAAGTCTGGAAAATATGGTAGAATACTTGGTAAGTTCAGATTAGAAGATGGTAGTATCCTTAACGACTTCATGATTGAAAAACATTATGCAGTTGCATATCATGGACAATCAAAAGATGACGTTGAATCAGAACACCTTGAAAATAGAAAGAAATTAGATGGCAGTATCTAAGTACATTAAAGCAGTTCAAGACGCGGCAAAAGGTCGTCCAAAGTCTACTGATTGGTATAGAGAAAAAATAAAAGAGTTTGGCACACCAACCACTATGGACTTAATCAGAGATGGTAAAAGGTCAACCAGACCACACTTTGGGCGTTTAAATATGTTTATCTATTCACCTAGAGATGCAAAGAAGTTGCCCTACTATGATACATTCCCTTTAGTTCTACCGTTAGAACTATATAGTGATGGATTTTTAGGTATCAACTTTCACTATCTACCAATACCACTTAGAATAAGATTGCTTGATAGAATAGTAGACTTTAGTAGTAATACATTGTTTAATGAAAAAACTATACTAAATGTCACATATAATAAAGTAAAAGGTATTAGATTAGTCAAACCAACTATACATAAATACTTGGCAGGATATACAAAAAGTCAATTCAGAAGAATTGATGCAGATGAATTAACTGTAGCAACTCTACTGCCAGTGCAAAGATTTAAGAAAGCCTCTGCAGCAGCAGTCTGGTCAGATTCAAGAAAGATGGTATAATGAGTATTGCAAAAGATATACTAAGACAATTAGGTGTTGTATCAGATGACATTGAAAGCGCAGCCGCTGGGTTTCGTAACGATGGTGTTGCACAACCTAACAAGTTTGAAGTAATTCTATCATGTCCAACTGGAACTAGAGGTTCACAGACAGGCGGCAATGCACTAGATAACGTATTTTCCCTACTTATGGGTAAAGTTAATAGTGATGGAACAGCAAGAGCAACTGGATTGAGATGTTCACAAATATCTTTTCCAGGCAGAACTCTTGATACCGAAGCAGACACAAACATATATGGCCCGACAAGAGAAATTGTTCAAGGATATAGTTATCCAGAAGTAACAGGCACTTTTCAGTGTGGCCCAGATATGAAAGAAAAACAATTATTTGAGAGTTGGCAAAGACTCGCATATAATCCACAGACTTGGTCTATGGGATACTACGATGACTACGTTGGTAGTGTCACTATATACCAATTAAACAATTTGAACGCCAGAACATATGGCATTGAATTAGTTGATGCATTTCCAAAACAAATTGCAGAACAAGCTTTGGACTATGCAACCAATGACTCCTTTCACACTGTAGGTGTAACATTCTCCTATAGATATTGGAAGTCTTTAAATTCTGAAAGTTCATTGCCTGCACCAATAGAAGAAATGCTTGAATCAATTGGTGTTGATACAGTGAGAAGGACGAATTTGAAAAACGTAGCATTTACGAAAAGATAATTAATAAAGGATGAATAATTATGGCACTACCAAGACTAGATACCCCTACCTATGAAATAACAATTCCTAGTTCAGGCGTAATAACAAAATACCGTCCATTCTTAGTCAAAGAACAAAAAGTTCTTATGATGGCACAAGAGAGTGACGATGTAGGCAATATAGCAAATACAATTACTGAATTAGTTGCATCTTGTACCGATGGTGGTATTGATGCACAGAGACAACCAGTATTTGATATTGAATACTTGTTTATGAAAATTCGTGCAAAATCAGTTGGGGAAACTGCTAAAGTATCTGTACTTTGCCCAGATGATGGAAAGACAAAAGTTTCAATTGATATTAAACTAGATGAAATTGAAACTCAAATGTTTGATGAACACACAAATGTTGTTTCTATAACAGATAAAATTAACCTTATTATGAGATACCCTACACTAAAGGATTATGCAAAATATTCCACTGGTGGGGATGCAACAATGATGTTTGAGATGATTAATCATTGTATTAATGAAATGCATTTTGATGATAAGATTTACAAAAGAGTTGATGTATCAGATAAAGAGGTACAAGAATTTGTTGATCAGATGAATACACAACAATTTCAAGCAGTAGTTGGTTTCTTTGAAACTATGCCTAGACTTAGACATGAAATTACGGTAGTCAATCCAAAGACTAAAGTAGAATCTACTGTGCTATTGGAGGGGCTGCAAAGTTTTTTAGGGTAATCCTTTCTCATGAAACACTAGAAAACTATTACAAGATGAACTTCTCGTTGATGCAACATCATCAATATAGTTTGAGTGAATTAGAAGATATGATACCTTGGGAAAGGGATATATATACTGGATTACTTGCAGAATACATTAAAAAAGAAAATGAAAGAGTAGAGAGAGAAAACAATAAGAATAAATAGATGTAAAGGAAATACTTATGTTAATTAAATTAGTAGGGGGAAATGATGAAGACCCCTTTAGTATCAGAAGTAAGGAAATGGGTGTTTAGGGCATATATTGTTTGGAGTATATGTGCTGATATCGCCTTACTTAGCGGCCTAATTTATTTGATTGTATTTTAACGAGAGGAAGAATAAATGGCAGAAGAAATTAAAAAGGCTGGATTCCATCCAGCAGATAGTAACGGTGATGGCAATGTTAGTCCAGATGAACATCAGATGTATCTGGAATTTAAAAGAAAAGAATTAGAGGATGTAGATGCGAGGCGTGATGCAATGAGATATATGACATGGTTTGCTCTAATGGGTATGTTATTCTATCCATCAGGCATTTTGATTACATCACTGTTAGGACAAGAAGTAGCTGCAAAGTTGATTGCTAATATTGCACCTACATATTTTGTTGCAATCTCAGCATTAGTTGCTGCTTATTTTGGTGCAAATGCATACGCTGATAAAAAGAAATAGGAAAAGTAAATGACTCAAGAGACAGAACGAACTGCTATAGAGTTTAGTGAAGATGGTAAAGTAGAACAAATTATTGTTGATCCTGCTGGTAAGGGTGATGTTCAAGCAGGTATTGAATTTATATATCACATGAGAGAACACATATTAGATGTAGGTGTAGCAACAGCATACTTATTTGGTTGTTATGCATTGTATCTATGGTTAAAGAAGGTAATTAAGTAATGGCTGATAAATTCGACAGAGATATAATTAATGCCCTAAAAGCAAACAATGCAAAACTTGCTGAATCAATTGAATCAGATAAGAAGAAAGCATTAGATGACAAAGTTTACAGTGCTGATCAAGTTGCAGAATTGAGGAAACTCTCAAAGGTTTCTGGCACCGCTGCAAAAGGTGTATCTAAAGAAGCAAGAGCAGCTGCAGATAGGGATATCAAAGTCTTAGACAATCAGGCAAAACTCTTAGGTATATCAGCAGAAGAACTTGCAGGCAGACAAGCAGAAAAATCAGATATTGAAGCACAAAAAGTTGCACTACAAGAAATGAAAGATGCGATAACAAAAGCTGGTGGTAATGCAGAAGAGAATATTGCACTACAAAGAGATGCAGCTGGTATTGCACGACAAGAAGCAAGATTAGAAAAAAAGAATAAAATGGGTATCGCTGGTAGAATGAAAGAAGAAGCGAAATCTAGAGCAGCAAATATGGCTGCAACATTTAAATCATTAGCGAGTTTAGAAGGTATCAAAAATGGATTAAAAGGTTTAGGTGGTGGTGTTGTAGATGTGGCAAAGAGTGGTGCTGGTGGATTAATTGGTATGATTAAGAAAGGTGCTTTAGCACTCTTACTTCCAGCAATCTTTGCATTTGTTAATAGTAAATACTTCGACCAACTAAAAACCTTTTTAATAAACAAAGTAATACCAGCAGTTATGGCACTTGTTAAGGTATTCAAAGAAGATATTTTTCCAGTAATTATGAAAATAGTAGATTTCTTTGTAAAAGAGATATACCCAATTATTGAAGATGTATTCCTTAAACAGTGGGCTAATATTAAAAAGGTATTCAGTGGAATTGGTGATGCATTTAAACTATTTCAAGAGGGTGATATTCTTGGTGGTATCACAAAACTATTTGGTTCAATTGGAACATTCCTAATAGATACCTTAGATAATGCTGTCACTGGTATATTTAATGTAATTGGTAAGATATTTGGATTTGAGGGAACTGATTCTATAGGTGGATCTATCAGTAAATTTTTTAGTGACATATACGGTAATATCACTGGGTTCATATCCAAAACTTGGAATGGTGTAAAAGACGGCGCAAAAAATGTATTTAAGAGTGTCACTGGTGTTTTTTCATCAGCGTTTAATTTTGCAAAAGATAAGGTAACTGCTGGTTGGAATGGAATTACTAGTTTTGTTAGTGATAAGTTTGCAAATATCATAGGTTTTTTTAAGGATCTGTTTACATTCAAACCAGGCGATACTTTTGCCACTAAGTTTTTAGATATAATCCTACTACCTTATAATCTTGCAATAAACTTCTTTAGAGATATATTTGGTTTTGGTAAAGATGAACAAGGTAAAACAACACCATTTAGTCTGGGTAAGTATATTATGAGTGTTGTTGATGATGCTATAGATTTTGTAAAAGGTTTATTTGACTTTAAAGTTCCTAGTATGGGTAAAATAGCTGGTGATGCTGGTAATATGATAGCTAATCTTCTAAAGTCTATTCTACCACCCCCAGATTTCTTATCTTTTGATTTACCATCTATGACTTTATTTGGTAAAAAGTTTGGTGGTGGTGAAGTGAACCTTAACCCTATACCAGATGCAGTTTATAAGTTTGCTGGATTAGATCCAGCAACAGGCTTAGATTTAGTTAATAATGCAAATTCTGTTGAGGCAGGATCAATTGATCCAGTTGCAGAGGCAGAAAAGAAAAAGATGATTACTGGTTCAGAACAAATGTCTAATCCAAGAGGTGGTACAACAAACACCACAGTAATTAGGGATGAGAGAAAAACTATTGATAATGCGAATAAATCCACAACCTACCAAGGGCAGTCGTTAATGCATAACAACAATGCCCCTGGCTTTGATGGTGTATTTTAGTTACTTGCCAACTTCTCAAAGTATGACATAGTATCGTCATCTTCTTCACTGACTTGTACTGGTGCTGATACTTCTGTAGTATCAACAATCGGTGCAATTGGGTCATCCATAATGGCTTCTGCTGTTTTAGCAACTACCGTTCCAGACAATACAATATCTAGACGAGTTTTAAGTTCGTCATAAGACTTGAAGTTAGTAGGAGCAAGAAAACTCTGTAAGTCATGTTGACTAGAAAAGATTTCTTCCAACTTATCATCTTCTGCAAGTTTAGTTGGTTCAGCAAACTCTGACTTATCATAGTTCCAGTAACCGTCTACCTTACGAATCTTTAATTTAAAGTCTGCACCTTCATCCAAATCAAAAGCATTTAAAGGTTTCTCATCTTCAAATGCTGGTGTTGCAGCTTCGGAAATCTTATCCCAAATCTTCTTACCATATCTGAACAAGAAAACTTTACCTTCGTTCTCTGGATGTTTAGGGTCACTTACCACATAGATGTTTGAGTAATAAGATAATTTCCTCTTTTGTTTACGGGCAATTTCCTTATCGGACTCTACACCACTATTCCACAATGCAGTATTGTGTTCTGACACTGGGTCTTTACCACCAGGCAAAGTAGTAAGAGAGTTCTCAATAAACCACTGTCCAGTTGGCCCTTGGAAAGCATGTGAATATAACTTCACCCATGATTTCTCAATTTGTGCCGCAGGCAAGAAACGAATAACTGCATAACCATTACCAGTTTTATCCAACTCTGGTTTCCACATTCTTTCGTCTACATATGATTTTTTTTGAACTTGTGGTTCATCAGCTTCCGCCATGGCACCAAGTAATTTGTCCAATGATTTGGACTTTCTATACTCTTCTAAAGACATTATAATACTCCTTTTTCGTATGTTTCGTATGTCATTGTTTTCTGATTTACGCCTAGAGTTTCATCCTTATCACCAATCTGAATAAACATGACGTTAGGAAATTCCTTGACTATCGTGTTAAACTGATTGTTCCAAATTATAGGATTGAAACCTTTGGCACTTTCGGATACATAATTCTTTGTACCCTTATACATGTTATTTATAGGTTTGTCAAACTCATTTCCGTCAAACCCTACCATGTATAATTCTTTAGCACCTTGTTGACATGCAAGGTGAATAGCAGTATTTCCAGTAGACCATCCTTTTGGATACCCTATGTCATTTACCATATCTTCACCTAAATGTGTTATAAACAAGCCCACATTATAAGACATCTTGATTCTTAGATCATTTTCGTCTGCATGTGGATTTTGTGCCATAATCTCTTTTATGTTTTCTTCTACTGATTCTTTTGTTTTACCTTGAACGACACACCCCCTTTGTTCAGGCATTTCTGTTGTTTGATGTACTCCACCATCACCCCACCCCATAATCAAGGATTCATAACCAAACTCTGGTGGTAGTATATCCCAATCTGCAAAGTGGCATTTATTGTTCTTTACATAACCACTTTCATATATCTCTTGTTGCATATTATAGTCTACTGACACTAAATTGTCAACAGTAAAATCACGATAAATTGCATTACACCCCCAAGTGGTTGTCCACTCGTTGTATCTTACTTCTCTTCTTGATTCACCGTTACCGTAAACTATGTGTTTCATTTAGACATCTTTCTGGCAATAGCACTATCTGATGTACTACCTTGTATTTGGTACTCTGATGTTTCGTTGTTAAAGAATCTCTCTTCCTTTTCAAACTTTAGTTTGTAATGATCTCTATCAGATAAGTTTGCAAGTATATTAAATGCAAGACTTACTCTTTTATGATCTGTAGTATTCTTTCCAAATCCATGATACAAATATGAATTAAACATAATCAATGAACCTTTGGTACATGGAAAAGACAATTGATTTGTAAAGTTTGGATTTGCTCTATTGTAATGTTTTCTCAAAGACATAAATGGGTCGGTATTGAAAGCAACCTTTTCAAAGTTTAGTGGTGGTTGATTAGGATGACTGTCAAAATAATACACACCACTGATTATAGAATTACCGTGGTTGTGCATATTTTGTGAACTGCCTGGATGTGCTTCGTTAATCCAACTTTCATGTATCCAAAATTCATCATATGCAATAGTCATTACGTTATCTAAGTAATCTTTTACACATGATTCAAACCATGTCTTTAATTCGTTCATTTCTGGACGATTTACTATGTTAGGGAGTTCATCACCAAACTGTGTTGTGTTTGGATTGTTACCACCTTGACCAGTAAACTTAAAGTCACTCTTGTAAACAGGCGGATTAGGATTATTGTAAATCTGAATCACACCCATTGGAAATATTGGAATACCGTTATCCATCTACTTCTCCATCTTAGATATATATTTGTCTTTTATAATCGAAAATGGAGTCATTATATATTTGTCTTTTAGATAAGCATCGACATCCATATCTTTCTTATTAGCACGTTTAGTTATATATGCTTTACGACCTTCACTTAGTGTTTCATAATCTTTTGAAAGGTCTTTTGAATAATTTAGATTCATTATATTACTATTCCACTTACTACTTCTGTATATGCTTTATTTATATCTGGATTAGATAATGTAACTAACACTATACCACCAGCACGAAAGATAGCACTCTTAGTGTTCTCTTCGCCTGTCATACAAACACCCCTTGCAAATCCCATTTTACCTTCTGGTGTATTTACAATCATCTTAGGATTATCAAGATGAACGCCTGTTTCATCATTGATATTCAATCGACCAACAAACTCACCGGCATTGGTCAATACTGTTACTAGATCACCTTTTTTCATATTATTTCCTCTTAGTTGGATATGGTTTACGAACAGAGAGTTCAGAGAGCCTCTCCACTAATTCTTTATTTTTAACAACCAATTCAGCGTTGTTAAATTCCAAGTTTTTAACACGGGCTCGGAGACCGTCACACCTTGCTTCAAAGAAACCTTCACTTGATTTTGACATAATTTAATCCTTCAATGTCTGTTTTAGTTTTAATATACTTATATTACCACAAAAGTTACCCTTTGTCAACACTTAATTTAATATTTTGTAATATTTTTCCCACTCTGGTACATGATCTAATAGACAAGTTCCTCTTGCTTTGTCTCTAGATTTAACGTGGCTCATGAGTGCGATTGTACCGTTGTGATCCCACTCAGCCTGTTCTAAAAATCTAATTACTTTTTTTACTTCATCGTGCTTTCCATTTTGATATAGTGTATCCAGATAACAATCTCTTACCTCTGGTGGTATTGATTCAATTCTGTATACATTGTTAACTACTGGACTAAAATTGATATAATGAAACTCTTCACACAACTGATGAACCTTTCCAGCATTTAGTGCATTTATAGTTGCGGCCATGTATGTCTGAATATGTGGAGATTTTTGTAGTTTCTTTATGTTAACATTTACTACATCCCAATCTGAAAGGTATCTAATATAATTATTAAAGTCACCTACACCATCAACTGAAACATTCACTATAACTCTACGAAACCTTTTTGTCTCCTCTATAAACCTATCTACATTCTGTGTACCATTTGTGATGACACGAACTATCTTTCTATCAGAAACTACAGACAATATATCATAGATATTATTACCTATGAGTGGTTCGCCACCAGTAAACTTAATCTCTTCTGCATTTTCAATTATATGTTTCAAATCTTTATCAAACTGTGGATTAATCTTTGCTCGTTTAACCCTCTTTTTAGTTTCTCCTAGTTCAATTGCCTCTTTATTAAATTGAGATGAATTACCAGATGAACAAAAGTTACACCGTAAGTTACATATATTTCCTCTTACACCATTCACAATAGCAGTATGCCAAAATGTAGGTTTAGAATCTGTCTCAATTATTTTTTCTAATTCTTCTTTCTTATGGGCAAATTCATTTTGATCATTAAACCTAGATAGGTAAAACTGTCTGTGAGAGCGAGAACCAGCTTTTTCTTGTTTCTTACACACTCCACAAATATCGTTAATAAATTCTTTATCATCATTATTCTTTAGTGCTGATCTCCATCTTACGTTTTGTGGGGCATTATAGTAGTCATCAAAAGTATCTCTAGAGGAATTAAAGGTTCTAAGATTGTACTTATCTTGCATATCTTTTTTATTAACAGCAGTCGTAGCACAACAACCTCGTATATCTCCAGGCGCCGAAAACATCAAATTAGTAAACGGTTCTGGACATATCCAATCGTATTCCTCTAGTTTCTTCATATGGGTAATTTTGCATGCTTTGGTAAGAAGTGTAAATCTCTTGCATTTGCTTCAATCTTCTCTTTCAATCCTTTACTAATTAAACGTCCAACTGTATCGGGCTCAATTTCATTTTTATCACAATAATCTAATACAGCATCCATGTGCGATATCTTCTTTTCTTTTGCGATTGATTCTATTTTCATTGAAAATGATTTAGAATTTTGTTTGAATTTTATCACTTTAGATCCTCATAGTTAATTAAATGGAGGCAGGGTTATTTTAGTTCCCCCAGGCGTCCAGCGCACCCTGCCATTGTGGAATAATACGGCCTTTTATATCGAGTCTACCTTACTTCTTCTTGGTAGTCCATCCCACGGTCGCCGATACAGTACACCATAGCTACAGATGCACATTCAAATAGTATCGCCTGCGAATCCTCGTTTTACAGAGGAAAAGGTGGTAGGTTTCTGTTGCTAAGTACCTACCGAACTCCGTGAGATTAAGCAGCTAGTGCATAATCCTCGATTGCAAAATTATCGTTTGCATTTGTAGTCTTGACCAATTACGGAGTCATCCGACAATATTCCTCGCATCTATCCTTGCCTGTCGATCCTATTTCACCCCCATAGATTTTGGTGGAGGTGATGGGTACTGCCCCCATGTCCAGTTCAATCTTCAATTTGTATCAACACATTGTATTATATTTATACCACACTTAGATACCATTGTCAAGTAAAACTTCTACTTTTGTCTTACTATTTTTTGGTATATGCATTTCCATACCCTTACCAGACCCCAAAAGACACGCCATTCCAGTTGTGTAATGTAATTCAATCAGAGTAAATCTACTAGTTTGAGGATTCATTGACCACATAATCTGTAGAGGTAGAGTTCCACCTTCTCTTGTTATTAAAAATGCATCACCACTAACAAATGGTATTTCACCCAATTCATTTCGTAACCAAGAAACCATTGCATTTATTGGTTTACATGTCATTGGCCTCATTATAACAAATTCTGATGGTACTTCTGGTACTATCTCTTTTTTTTCTTCCATATCACAACACGGAGGTTCTTGATTCGGTTCAATTGCAAATACAGTAGTAGTTAAAGCGATACCGATAAGAACACTAAGCAGTAAGTTTTTCACTGTTCTGTTCCTTTGTTCTAAAGACGCTGACTGCTTCTATTAACAAAGGCAAGTAATCCGTTTTGTCTTTGATAAACTCTTGAACAGTACCATCTTCTGTTACAACAAGTATAACCACTTGACTAATAGGTTGACTTGTTCGTTCTTCAAACATCTCTGCATATGCAGATCCTTGAATGTAGTAGTTTTCGTTCCAATCATCACTACGTTCTCTTTTTGATGTCTTGAAATCAATAATAGATAAGACTCCATTGTATTCTGCAATACAATCTACTCTACCGGCTACTTTATATTTATCAGAATAGAGTCCACACTCTTGTGATCTAATATTATCAATTTTGCATAACAGTTGTGCAGATAATTCTTTAAATAAACAATATGGAAGAAAATCTTTTTTATGTTTATCTTCATCAAAGTTATTGTTTAAATAATCCTCACACATCTGATGAACTTTTGTACCACGACTAGCAGCAGTTCGCATAACATGATTAGCAACATCGTTACCAACCCTCTTACGCCATTCAAATAGACCTTCTGCTTTTCGTCCATTAAGGACAGTGGTGATAGATGGGTACTTATTGCCCTCTGGTGTAAGATAGAATCTCTTACCATTAATATTTTTCGTTGTAACTTCTGGTAATACTACCGTTTCATGATTAAACATTATATATCCTTCTTAATTATATAACACAGTATAACACAACATTGCCCCATTGTCAAGAGATATTATGATTTTCTTTTACTACATACATAGTCCAATGTGGGTGTTTCTTTGATAAATGGACTGCTTCTTCTTCTAGTTTTTCTCTTGATGGACTGTAACTTTTTACCCATGTTTTGTATGTGTTTTTTACAACCAACTTGTACTCATCATTCTTCAACCAATTTGCCTCATTCTTTCTACTAATCTGTCTGCCCTTTTAGTCACTTGACGATACCATCTGCTATCAACCATTTCGTCTGCAGCTGCGTTCCAATCTTTGGCATCCACTCCTCGTTTCATACCCTTAAATTTAGACAATCTTGGTCGGCCCATATTGAACATCATGTTTGCGACTATTAATTGCACTTCTTCTGGTAAATCATCAAAGTCTGGATATAGTTTGGTACAGTCTGATAAGACATTCTCAACATCTTGGTTGAAGGCTTCAGCAACTCTAACTTTTGTGATAAGCGTTCCAACTTCCCATTTATACTCTGGGTCTGATTCCAAAACAAGGTGGCCAATACCAAAAGTAGGCAGACCAAGATGGTCAAGATATATCTTTCCTACACTTCCCTCATCATATGCAATTTCCTCTCGTAGTTTATCTATATTCATTTTATACTCCTTAAGCTGCAAGTGGTTGTTTTGGATCAACATCTAAATGTTTACCCCACTCTGCATAGTAATGTCTCATACCCACTTCATCGTGGATAGTAGAGTTCTCATGTCTACCATGCAATATATTTCTCTTCTCTGTACCTTCTCGCATTGTAGTTCCTTGTCCACTAACCCCAATCAAATCTTCATGAAGGTTACGTCCAATTCAGATGATTGCGTGGCGGCATTGGTTTACTCCATTCCTATCCCTAGTTTAGTTTTTTGTATTAAGTAGTTTCTTACAAATCCACTTCGTACAATATCTCCGATTGTAAATTCTGTACAATTAAATTCTTTCATTTCTTCTGCGATTCTTAAAAAATCCCAAAGTCCATTTTTCTCGTTTGTTCTTACCAAATCACTTTGTGAAAAGTCTCCACAAAATGCTATCTTGGAGTCTTGTCCAAGTCTGGTTGTAATCGTATCCAACTCATGGAAATTTAAGTTCTGACATTCATCAACTATAACAAGAGCATTGTCAAATGTTAATCCTCTTAGAAAAGATGTTGACAAGAAAAACAATGTTCCTTGTGCTTTTAATCTTTCATACAAAGAAGTAAATGATTGTTCGTTTGGCATTTCAAACATGAACTGAACCATGTTAGAGTATGGAACTTGATACAATGCTGATTTATCTTCTTCATCGCCTGGTAAGAATCCAATCTCTCTTGTTGGTATAAGTGATCTGACTATAATAACCTTATCAATCTTTGATGTGTTATCTAGTGCTTCAGATAGTCCATTGAACAATGAAACAAAGGTCTTTCCAGTTCCTGCTGCTCCATATAGAAACTGACTTGCACCAGTTTTCCAACTTTCAAATACCACTTTTTGGTTATCCGTTGCTGGTTTAATAGCAACCATATTCTTTTTTGTTATTTCTAATTTCTTACTCATTTTCTACTCCACTTTACATAGTATCTTTTAGGGCCCTTCTTTCCTTCATTATCTAAAACTGGAACACTGTCAACCTTGAACTCTACCAAATCAAACCCATAACGATCTGTAAAGTATTTATTATGTTCTATACTCCAAGGAAAATATTCTACATTACTTGGTGTCAAATTATTAACCCCTCTTCTAAGTCTATTGCCAGTATTTTGTCTCCAAAAAATAACATCACCACTCTTAGTTATTTTACTTAAATGTTTTATTTGCATTTCTACATATTCTTTATTATAAAAATTTAAACTTCCTAATGCCAGAAAAGTATCAAACTCTTTATGTGGTGTGTAATCTTCAAATTTTATCATCTCGTCTGCAGCTTCATTGTATGGATCAATCCCATATAAATCATCAAAGTATGGTTTCCACATATTTATACCACAACCTATATCTAATACTTTTGCATCTCTAGGAATCTTTCTTAAAAGTTCAAATCCAGTGTGTCTATATTTGTAATATAAACTTCTGATTCTAGCATCTCTTGTGTGTCCATCTTTTCCTAAATGAAAGTTAGATGTATTCATATTTTAATCCACTACTTATATGTGTGTCTACCGCCAATAATTTCAGCTTTATTTAGATTGTGTGATGTTCCACCGTCTGTTACTTTTGCACCAGTTCTTTTCTTTATAACTTGTCTTGCTTTCTTTTTCGCCATGTTCTCATTACTACCGTATCTAGAAGCAAGGGGCGAGTTAGGATGTGCCTCTGCAATCCTAGACATGTTCTCTTTGAAACCATCGTCTACTTTGTGTGTTCTTCCTTCAATACCACCCACAATCGCAATTGCTACTGGAACTTGATTGATGTCTGGATTGTTCTCTAGGAATGTTTCTTTTTCAGACATTCCCATAAACTCATCCCAAACCTCACCGTCTTTATTAAATCTATATGTTGGCATAATTTTCTCCCATGTTTATATATGTGTCCATCGCCAAACGTATCTAGGATTCTTTATCAAATCCTCACCATCTTGATACATCCCCATACTTTCCCTATGTTCTGGCACTTGTTCTTGTATTCTCCAATGATCTTTTGTCATCAAGTTTGTATCCGTGATACCAATACCATCTATCTGTGTTTTAAATCCAACTTCATCACCTAACATTGTGATGTTCTTTTCATTCCATATTGTTCTTTTACTATTTGCATGTAATATAGCAGTTCCATCTTTTTTTAGTAGATACTTTATTACTTTAATGACTCTTCTATTATATTCCCAATCTTCTGGCGCATTTAGTTCATAAACTGACCATGGGCCAAAACAAAATACAAAGTCTGCAACATTAGGTTTGAAGATATCAGGCAAAGTATTTACATCTCTTTGTAAATCTACTTGTGGTAAATGTGTAAGGTCTACACCAATAACATTTCTTACAATCGGTTTGAAATAGTTAGCACCACACCCCAGATCAATAACTAAATCTGGTTTATGTGCCGCTATCTCATTTGCTAACTTTTCACCAGAGAGAGTTCTGTATTTCGGTAGGTTTTGTCTAGTGTCAAAATCTACTTCATTTGTGTATCTTTCTCTGACATCATCTATTTCTACACCACTAATATTTCTTTTTTCGTGTAGTCTGGAATCATAATCACTCATTTTGCAAACTCATAGTGTAACCTTGGTCTAACTTTTACGTCTATATGATCTATATAGTGAACTTTGTCAAATCGTCTATTCCATTCATTCATCACTTTACCTTTTAAATCTTCACCAATACCCTCTGTATCAATATTCTTTAAATCTGCCAAGTCATTTGTATTCATACCAATCATACCATAACCTTTAAATTTAGATGCATCTTTTACAGCATTTTTGTATAGTTGAATATGTTCATCTGACATCAAAGTTAAATCTGTATGTTCAGTTGCCATATTGACAACATCAAAACCAAACTCATCTGCCCATCTCTGAATCTCTTGTGTAGTCCAAGGGTAATATGGATATCCAGATTTCACTCCTCTATCCTCATCACTTAAATGTCCAGGCCTTACATGTCCAAATATTCTATTTGACATCTTACGAAAAATATCAAAGTTTACATAGATATCTTCCACAGTTCCAAAGTTCATTGGGCCTATGCAATAGATTAAATCGAATGAGGGATGCATTTTAAAATACCACTCTCTGATATTATCTATAACATCAGCGCCTGTCTTGTGTCCTAGTTTCCGATAGTCTAATAAGTCTATCCCTACAACACCTTCCAGATGTGGTTTAAATAGATTTGCACCACAACCAACGTCTAACACAGAGTTGGGTTTTAGTTTTTCATTAATGTATTTTACACCAGCCTGGCCAGTATGACTTCTATATAAAGAAAATGCTCTTAGTTGGGGATTCCCAGCAACTGAAAAGTGTTCTTTAAGTGCTTCCATTTCGCTGTAATTCATGTATCTCTTCCGTCAATTCTTTGATTCTTTTAATTAAAATGTACTTCTCTTTTGTAAGTTCGGCAATATCAAGCTGATACATTTCAGCTTGTGACATACCAACTTGGTTTATCTCTTCCATTTATTTTACCTTTCCATGTAGCAAAACCCTTCTTCTCATGTATATAGTAAGTATGGTAGGCCTTAATTGGATTGCCTGGTACTTTGCAGTACTCTGGCATACATTGTGGCATCTCTGTTAACCCATTCTTATCACATAAATTATTAGGTGCTCTTTGTAAGTAAATAGATGGTTTGCTTGCACCGTGTATTTTGCCGTATCTAAAACTGTATTCTGCAAGTGTTGCCATGTACAAGAAATAGAGGTAATAATAATTACTCCTACTTACTCTTGTCCAAATGGCAGAGGGATGATTTACATGACCTGCTTTGTATAAAACATTTTCTCTTTTGTCATGTAATTTCCATCGTTTGATTCTATGATTATTTTTAGTCCTACCTTCATAAATTTCCCCATCTATCAACCTATGGGCTGTAGACAATAGTTGTGCATATTCTGTACACATCTTGACAACATGTTTGTCTAAATGCATAGAAGCACTTACTCTTGGATCTTTATCTAAGTAGAAAATATTCATATCACCCTCTCACATTAAATAGAACTTGAGGACTCTCAATCCAAATATCTAGTATTCGATATCTCATATTATAACTCTCATCATCATATACCCCTAACCATACGGTTATCGTCTATTTTAATTGTATTAATCATACCACATGTTTTAGCAAATGTCAAGTACTATTTTTCTTTTAATACCCATATAACTGTTTCTTTGCCTGTAGACTCATTTATCAATGGAATTGCTGGTACATTTGGATTTCTTTCCTTGTACTCATATTCCCAAACATATCCTTGTTTCATTTGATTCTTGGATGTGTTAAAAAATTCTAGATTGTCGTAAGCAAAACTGCCCAACATAGATATGATTAATGTCTCAATCATTTTGTACTCCTATTTCTCCCATCTATAAAAGATGTGGGTTTGTATTGTTCTTGTTTTTGTTTTTGCTGCAGCCCAAGCTGGTAGTACATAATCTGCATGGTAGTGAGTTGCACCCTTGACTGTAGGTTCTAACGTACCAGTGAGGACACCATTCGCAACCCATGTAGCGATTACAAATGCATTGTGTTCTTTTACCTCATCACTTTTTCCGTCACAATACCAACTAAATTGGCATCTGTTTTTTACTGGAAAGTATTTTCTTTTGTATTTAGGAAGTGTTGCATCTTTTCTTGTTTTCCAAGATTCTCTAATCGGGCCTTGTTTTACAACTTCGCACACTGTATTGGGATATCTTGAATCTGCAACTCTATTCATCGTAACTTCAGCAACTGCAATCTGTCCTTCTATACTTTGGTTTTTTGCCTCGTGATACACATTAGATGCTAAGCAAATAAGTGCCGTACTAAGTAGTTCTGTTACCATTATTTTTACTCCATTGTTTATATTTGATCAAAAGGGTTTCTTGCATCCTATATGCCTGTCTTTCCCACGGTTGTTTACTATATGCATAGTTACTATAACAGTAACCTTTCCAATATACCTTTGATCCTGCTGTGTTATTATCTTTCAGCATTCCTTTAGCGTATTGCATAACATGTACCATTTCGTGAGTGACACAAGTAATTAGGTCATCTCCTTTTAAACTTTTTTCAATATCAATTTCAAAATGATTTCTATAATCGCCAGGCGAGCATAGTCCATCACAATTTGTTTCGTCTTTCAATTTTATGAGATTTATTTCAACATCAAGAGTTCTGAACTTGGGGAGCATTTCGTCTACACAGAAATATGCTATCTCTCTAACAAGTTGTCTCTTGGTTTTTGTACTACCCTCTACTGTAACACAATTATACATTCATCACCTATATTTAGTCATTATATAAAAAGTGGCAGAGGGGAAATGACGCCCCTCTGCCTGACACAACCTAATCACATTATCATCATATAGTGATTGTGCCTTCTTGATGTCCTCTTTTGATGATGAGATTTGAGAGGCGAGGACATAAGAATCCATAAATTAGTCCATACAACCTTGCATCAAACCTTCTGTAGCGCAAGGGTCTTCCACATATCCAACTAGTGCGATACATGCCAAAATCATAATAAATATTCCATACTTCATAATAAAACTCCTAATAAGGTACATAATCTAAATCTATTCCATATTCAAAATGTCCATTGTCCATATCGAATACACACTGATTGACTAACTTGGCCCAAATCTCTGGAACAGCAATACCTTCTTTCTGTCCAACTTTTTCGCACAACTCAATCTTTGTAATTTTTGCAGAACCAAACTTTCCGATTACTGCATCACCAATTTTCAATTTAACCATTTTGAACCTCACTGTAAAATTCTTCTAGTTGTTCTTCCAACCCCATGTCGGAATCAAACCCAACTAAATCTAAACAGATATCACCTTTTCTTTGTGAAACCATTGTCATTGCAACAGCATCTGAAACTGAAATGGGTGTTCCCATTTTTAGATAGTTAGTCATCTTGTCCATGAATAACTCTGTTAGTGCCCAATAGTAATTTTTAACTTTCATATTATTTCCTCTCATCATTGATTATGTATATACTATAACACGATAAGGAGGCGTTGTCAACCCCTAAAATAAACCCTTGATAATACAGCGTTTTATCCTACTCCGTTTGCCGCACCTTTTAGTTGTGGGTACGAATCACTTGCAACGATTCGGTTTCCTTGTCTATCAAATGTTTCTTTGGGAGCATTAGGGTCTGGAACTACATAACCATCATTCCAACCAAACGCCTCTTTGACTACAAATTCTGATAAACCTTTGTATATCTTATGCAAGGCTTTGTCTTTAGCACCGTTTAGTACTCTTGCTTCTCCAGCAGATAGTCCTTCCAGCATTTGGATATACATATTTTCTCGTTTGTTTTGATTGATATTTTTATCTGCACCTTTAATGAAGTGCCACAACTTTTTTGATTCTGTAGCAAGTCTAGTATGTTCTGTACCATCTGGAGCATCATTCACTCGAAATGGAACATCACCTTCTGGAACTGCCCAATGTATGTTAGGATCAAAAGATGCTTTAATAACCATCCTCAAACCATCTGTATTGTATTTTTTCAGAACTTTTACCTTCTGTTCTTTAGTTTTTGCTTTATGCACTTGATCTAAAATTTCGTGATAAAGTAATGTGAAATCATCGGCCATTTTAAAATTCTCCTATATTTTCTGTTAGTTCTCTTAACCGTTTTGTTGTGAAGTATGTGTAAAGTTTAGAACGGTCACCACAAGGCGCCTCTGAAAAATCAACCATGATATCTTTTGCAAGATTCTCTGGAATCATTTTTAGGTCTATCAACTTTTGATTTCGGATATAGTTTCGTCTAATTTCTTCTTCAAAGTCATCTATATTCATATCAATCCATACTTCAATTTTTTTCTTAGTTAAAGGTCTTTGTCTCAACCCTTCCACAAAAGTATGATCTGGCGATAGCACATTTGGTACACCGTCACTTGAATCACCCTTCAATATGTGTTGCTTTATATATGTCTTTGGGTCTTCACCATCGACATACTTTTTCAAGATTGGACTATACTGTTTAACATTAGAATAAGTTTGTAACTGAATGAAATCTTTATCACCACTTATAATCATGATCTTCTCTTCTTGAAAATTCTCTACAAGAGTAGCAATTATATCGTCTGCTTCTGCACCATACACTTCAACAAACTTGTATGGTAAGTTCTCTTTAAATTCTGCTTTAATAGCATTAAGACATTCAAAAATAGCGTTCCAATCATTACTGTCTTTCTCTCTACCCTTTTTCCTATTATGTTTATACTGTTCAAAATAATCTCTACGCCAATAGTGTTTGGAATCATATGTAAGAACAACTTCTCCATACTCTTCATGAAACATATTTCTATACAATCTGATAGAGTTTAGTATCATGTGACGTATCATCTTATCATCAACTTCATCACTTTTTGACATTTGCTTTGACATCATAACTGATGCTAAACAAATTTGGTTCATATCTATAATAATCATTCTTGTGTCGTATCCTTCACATATTTATTAATTGCTTCTCGTAATGGATGAACGTAACCCAATTCTCTCATGATTGTTGCCTTTACACATTCTGTAATAAATCTTATGTCACCCAACATCTCTGGTGATTCAATATTGAATCCTTCTTCCTTCAATGACTCCATAAATTCAATCAAATAATCTTCGGTTAACTGATCCATAAACAACATATCTTTCTGTATCTTAGATATCTTATTTCGTTTTGCTTTAGATATCTTTTGATAAGAATCGAACCACTTAGTTGGCCCCTTTACGATTTTTGCTGGATCTACCCCTTCGGTACTATCGTCACCCATTTTATTTTTCTCTCTTGTTCACGACCATAAAAATTGTCCATCCACTGACCACCTTTTAAATATGATCTAAGATTTCTAAGATAACCCTCTATATCGGCAAGTCTAGAGATAGAATGTTTTTCCTTTAACCTCACTTGACGCTTCAATTCTGGCAACTTATCTTGATTCCAAGTAATCCAATCCTTAACATTTTTGGCACACAAGGGATGTTCCTCATCTAACTCTAAAACATTTGGGTGAATTGATTTGTTCTTTGCTGGTTTTTTAGCAGCACGAACTTTCGCCATTTTATCATGATTATTCAAAACTACATCCTCTCTTCTATTTCTCTTTGTTTCTTCTGCCATCTCTTGACACCTGCCTTTTTGGCAATCCTTCTCTTTTCAGATGGTTTTTTATAACCTTCTGACCTATCTCTAATCTCTTTCATAATACCTTCTTGAAGCATCTTCTTCTTCAAGATTCTAAGAGCTTTGTTGACATCGTTATTTCTAACTGCAACAGTCATACCACTATACTCTTTAGGTTTATCTTCTCTAGGTCTTCGTTGAAAATCGCCTTTGGGTTTCCACCCTCTACTGTTATCTTTTCTCATATATACCTACTTATTAAAGTTGATTGATTTAATTCTACCATTGTATTCAAATGTAAGAATTGAATGTGAGTAAGAAGTTCTTTCAACTTCATTATACCTAGTAACATTTGAACAGACGTTTCTAACCTCATGTTCTTTACTACCGATATTTGAACCGATAACAACACCTAGTACTTTACCGATATCATTACCATCACCAACTTTGTTACCAATGATACCACCGATAATAGCACCTAGTAGTGCATCACCATTACCTTTTAGAGCATTGGTTGTACCACTCATAATGCCGCCGTTATTAACTTTGACATCTCTACATACCGTAACTTGGTATGGTACTTGTTGGATGATTGTTTTTTCTACATCTTTGACAGATATAATTTTTGCTCCTGCTGGAATTGATTGAGCAGTTGCACTCATACTTGTAATTGCAGCCACTATGGCAGCACCTATTATTACTTTTTTTAACATATTTAACCTCTTGGTTTGTTATTGTATATATAGATTAACACAAACTTTAACCATTGTCAAGTGTTTTTTTATGTAATTCTACAAAATATTCTGCATCTATCAGAACCAGAGGCCTTGATTTGTTACGTTTTATTACAACTATAGGCTGATAATCACCAGAGTTTTCATTTGCCTGTTCAAACGCCTTCCAGACGTTAACTGATTCTTGATTCTTACACTCTATTGAATATGGAAACTTTGCACGAGCAGCACGGGCCATAATCAAGTCCTCACCACCAGCACCCATACTTCTGGATTCTACATCCTCTGGGTGTACCTCTAATTTCTCAATCAATTGGTCACGAACCCATTGTTGTAATCTTCTACCTTTAGCTTTCGCTGATTGTGTTTTCATAAAAATACCTTGCTATCAATTCATGTCCTTTTGCATTTGGATGACTATCTTCTTCGGATATAGTCATACCTTTATTTATATCCCAAAAAGTCATACCCCCAAGGTCACTTATGAAAGGCCAACCTATGATATGAGTATCATCTATATTATGTTTTTGTAGTTCCTCGTAAAACTGTTCTATTAATGGTATGTTTGGTTGGCCAGTGCGATATTCCACTAATCCAGTGCCACACCACTGCAATAGTTTTATATTATAATCATCACATAGTTTTTGCAAGGTAGTTATATTTTTTAAAAAACAATTTATTTGGAACTTTGTTGCTTGATTAGGATATTGTAATTCTTTGAGTAAATGTTTATAAACCTCATAGTCCAAAAGTTTTGACCAAGAACTATCAGTAGTAAGGACGTTAACTGGATTAAAATTTTTACCATAAACCCAAAATCTCCACATCGCAGACCATAATATCGCTACGGTGTCAATATCATTATGATTATGAACTATCTCATTTACAGCATGGTAGAATATCTGGTCATTACCAGAACCACCTACTCCAAAATTCTTATATTCCATACCTAAATGCTGAGATAATAATTTAGGCCATTTGGGAAAGTAATATGTTTTGCCAAGATGATATACAACATTATCTTTTAAATGTATTTCACCTTCATCTTCTGTATAACTACATCCAAATGTGTATAACATCAATCCCACTCATCTTCATCATCCCATGCTTCTTCACTCTCGATTTCGTCTTGTTGTTCTTCTTCTAGTTTTGACCCACAGAATGTGCAGAATCCTATTTTGTAATGTCTAGTGCTTAATGAGTGTGAGACTTTAAAATCAGCCTCACACTCTTCACAATTTATTATTTTTGTTGTCATATGTTTAATGTTTCGTTTCGTATGCATCTTCCCAACTACCAGACAATCCAGCGACTTCGTACTCTGTCACTCTATTCTCAAAGAAGTTAGTATGATCTGCAGCGTTAAGTATCCACTCCAACCAAGGAATTGGATTTTCTTTTACCTTAAAGTTAGTTTTCAATCCTAGTTGCAATAACCTTCTATCGGTAATATACCTTATATATGTCTTTACATCCTCGGCCTTTAAACCCTCTGGTTCACCTAGTGCATATGTCATATCTACAAACTTATCTTCTAGTTCAACTATTTTATCAGACATCTTGTAGATTTCTTTTTTAAATTCATCGTTAACAATTTTAGGTTTCTCTGAACAAAATGCTCTGAATAGTTTTGCAATACCCTCAACATGCATTGATTCATCTCTTACTGACCACTCAACAATTTTACCACAACCTTTCATCTTACCAAACCTTTGGAAGTTCAATAACATAATAAACGATGCAAACAAAGATACACCCTCATTGAATACAGATTTTGCAAGAGCAAGTCCTATACCTTTGTGTGTAGATACATCTGAGTCCATCATGAAATCTACTTTATCTGCCATTTCTTTATACTCTAAGAAGGCATGGAAGTCACTATCTGGTAAACCTAGTGTCTCATTTAATAATGCATATGCTCTTTGATGAATACCTTCTCTTGATGCAAAAGAACCAAGCATATTTCGTATTTCATTATTCTTAAACTTAGGTAAGAATTGGTCGAAATAGTTTTGTCCAACTGCAACATCTGATTGTGTAAACAATCTTAGTACGTTTGTAATATAATCTCTCTCTGAATCAGATAACTTATTACTCTTCCAATCTGAAACATCTTCTGATAAGTCTACCTCATCTTCTATCCAATGAACTTTCTCATGTCTTACGACCATTTCAACTGCCCACGGATAATAGAATGGTTTATACGCCTCTGAAAATGCCAAAAGACTTCCCCCACGGATTTTTAGAATTTCATCTGATTTTTCTAATAGTTGCGAAAAACCACCAATCCTAGAACCGTTAACAAAAATCTGTGGCACACTTTGGATGTTACCTTCTTTTCTATTTAATCTTTCTTCTGTATTATTCACTCTTTGATAAAACTGTAACCTTTCATCATCATTTGACATGCTATGTTCTGTATATTCAATATTATGTTCATTAAACCAGTTCTTAGCATTGACACAATATCCACATGTTGGACTTGTATATATTTGTACATCCATTTATCTTCTCCTATTTCTTTTTTAACCTTGACAGGCGATACATTCTTCTTCTTCTTGTTTTAATTCTGAATAATCTCTCAATTTATCTAGTGCGACTTTATCTGAAACCTTCTCTGTTTTTGATGTTGTTTCAGTCCTTAAATAATATAATCCTTTACACTCATCTTTCCATGCTTTAAAATGGGTCTGATGTATGTACTTCTTGGATGCACCAGCAGGAAAGAATAGATTAAGTGATTGTCCTTGACACAAAAACTTTTGTCTATCGCCTGCAAGTTCTACTACAAACTCTTGTCTCAATTCTGTAGCAGTCTTATAAACTTTCTTTAACTCATCTGATAAGAATGTCAGATGTTGGACACTACCATTGTTTGTAACGATTGAAGTCCAAACTTCGGAAGTGTTCATATTTAGTCTATTCAATTCTTCTTCTAAAAATCCATTCTTAATTAGGTGTGAACCAGCCCTAGTTCTGTGAGTATAAGCATTTGCTTTATTTGGTTCGATTGACGGTGAAGTGCCCACAATCATTGAAGAATTTGCATTGGGGGCAATCGCAAGTAAGTGAGCGTTACGCCTTCCAGTGCCCTCCATATCTGGAGCTACGCCCCGTTCAGCACCAAGTTTCAAGGTTTCCTCTACTGCTTTCTCTTTGATATCTTTAAAGATTTTGACGTTCAACTCTTTTGCTGTCACACTTTCAAGTGCAATGTTATTCTTCTGCAAATATGAATGAAACCCCATCGCTCCAAGACCAAGAGACCTTTCTTGTTCTGCTGAATATTTCGCCTTTGGTAAAGTATCTGGGCAGTTGTCAATAAAGAATTGTAATACATTATCTAAGAAACGAATCAAATCATTAACAAGATTTGTATCTTTCCACTCGTCATATTTCTCTAGGTTCACAGATGATAGACAACACACAGCAGTTCTTTCCTCGTTAGTAGGTAAGTGTATTTCATTACACAAGTTAGAACCATGTATCTTTAAACCTTTATCTTTCTGTGTTTGAGGCATATATCTGTTTGCAGTATCAATAAAATTAATATATGGTTCACCAGTTCTAAATCTAGTTTCTAGTAACTCTTCCCATAACTTTCTTGCATCTACGGTTTTCCTTGCAACCTTTTCATTTGGATCAATCAAATCCCAACCCAATCCTTCTTCGACTGCTTTCATAAATGCATCTGGTACATTTACAGCGTTATGTAGATTCAATGCTTTTCTTCCAACATCACCAGTTGGAATACGAAGCTTTAAAAACTCTTCGATGTCTGGATGTGAAATATCAATATAAGCTGCATACGAACCTTTTCTGGTTTTACCTTGTCGGTAGGCAATCATATCAGCATCTACTGTGTGTAGAAATGGAATTGGGCCTGGAGCAATATTTGATACTGAACGAACAGCATTCCAGTGACCACCAACCCCACCACCTTTTACTGATAACCATCTTAATTCAGCAGTGTGTTCAATAAGTCCTTCTAGACTATCTGGAACATATGATAGGAAACATGAAATGGGTAATGCTTTAATCTTTTCTTTTGGTAATACTGCATTTGATAAAACTGGCGATGCATACATAAACCAATTTTTACTAGCAGCATCATAAATTCTTTGTGCAAGTTTTTTATCTCCGAATGAATAACATGCAGCCGCTCTTGCAAATGCATGTTGAGGTGATGGTTCATCATCTCTACAATAATAATCTAATAATAGTTTTGATGATTGGTCTGATAAATTATCATCTCTTGATAGATCAATGTTGATCCCTTGATAAACTTTAGACATTTTGTTTACTCCATTGAGAAAATTTGATCTTAGCGGTCAAACCTTGATATGTGTTATCCTTAATTATTTTCGTGATTTCTTCTTTTGTCCGTCCTGCTAGTATCATATCGTTTATATCCTTCTCTCGTACATTATCTGGCCACAAAACAACTTTGTAATCCAAATCTATTATCTTTCTAATTCTTTTTAGTATCTCAATGCCTCGTCTTTCATTATCAAATATAATTACTTTATTGTCTTTGTCTAACTTCGTAAAATCAGCACCAGCAACAGCAATACAGTTATCTAAGAACAAACTATCTATGGGGCCTTCAACTACATAAGTTAATTTATTTTTTTGTAGTTGGTGCAGTCCATATATATTATCCTTATCTTCATTCAAACTGATAGTGATATACTTAGGTGTCTCATTACCAAATGCTCTTCCTTGTAGAGCAAACATATTATTTTCTTCATCAAAGAATGGAATGACCAACCGTGGGTGGTCTCCACCTAAAGATGAAAACTTATTAGGAATTAAAGTATTAACCCATGTAAAAAACTTAGGTGCATAAAACAATTCAAAATGTTTATTAGTGGGTATCTTACGACTTTCTACCCATCTCTTAACTGGATGATTAAATCCAAGTTGAGAAATCTTTTTAAGTTTAGTCAGAGGAGGCATACCCTCTTTAGTTCTCCTCATAAACTTAGGTTTTTGGAACTTACCTATATCATACTCTTCTTTGTCTGGAGTCTTTTTGTAAGTCTCTAGTATATAGTCTTTATGAACGCTCTCATCGACAAAAGATAGGAAATTTTTTAAACTTTTTCCAACCCCACAGTTGTGACACTTGTACACAAGGTTTTGTTCCTTACGGAATATGAAACCTCTTGCTTTAGTTGTAGATTTATGAGAATCGCCACAATATGGACATCTAAAATTCCAGAGAAAATCCCCCTTCTTTTTAAACTGTGATAATTGGCTAGATATAATATTGACGTATTTAATTTCATTGAACATAGTATGACTATACACCAAAAACTATGCAGAGTCAAGTACTATTTTGAATTTTGTTGATTAAAAAGTTCAAACAGTGTCTTAACCTTCTCACCAAGTACAATTATAGCGTAATGCATCTTTGCAAGTACTATTACCAATGTAACAAACCCAACTAATATGGGCCATAGTTTGATGAGCAACTCGAAAGAATCTGCCATGTTTTTCCTATAAATTTAAATTTATTAACTTATGTAAAATAAAACCAGCAACAATAGAACCACCAATTAGTACATGTCTCCACTTCTCCAGAACACCCACTCTGTCGTTAATATCACTCTTTAATGTATTAATCTTCTCTGTTTGTTCTGTATGTTGTTTAGACATTAAATCCATTGTTTCTCTACTCTGATCAGATATCCTCTTATGTAAAAGTTGTATCTGTTCTGAAAAGTCATTTCTTCTGGATTCTATCGCTTTATTTAATTCTGTCTGTTCTTCTTCTTGTCTGGATAATTTCTCTTCGTGTACAGCAAGCATACGATTTATGCTGTTAGAAACATCTGAAATTTTGTTTATTGCTGTATCTAATCTCAAATGTATTTGTTTGATATCAGATATCTCTTTTTTTAGGATTTCAACCTCTGTTTCTAAGCTCATTTAATTCTCTCTCTAATCTATTTAACCTCTTTGTGAGATTGGGGAATTTTTTCATCTGTTTCTCTTCAACTGTCGCTATCTTAATATCATATCGTTTCGCTGCCCAATTATATACTCTTTCTACTTTAGCATAAAACCACAATCCAAATTTAGTTTTCTTAAACCATTCGGCAGATGCATCTCCAATAACTGCACCAGCAATCGCTTTGAATAGGAAAAACCACACTATTCAATCTCCAATATCTTAATTGGGTGTATGTCATCACCCACTCTTTCTATTTGTAACTTACCTTGTTTACACACCCACCTAGGCCCATTCGCACCTTGGTTTCTTTTTATTATTCTTTTTACTTTCAAACACTCACCTAGTGTTTCTCTAGGTGTGAACTCTGTTGGTTTTATATCACCAGACATGAACATCATCAATACAAATCCACTGAAAATTTCCATCTCTTTCTTCCTATTTTATTTGTCCAATCTTGTCTTTTAATTTATCAAGATTTCCTTCTAGTTTTTTAATTCTTGTTTCATAAAAATCTAGAGTTAGTTTTTGTTGTTGATCATAAGGGGCCTTGCCGGTTTCTATATTTTGTGTAAGTTTTTCCAACTGTCCAGCAATATGCTCAATTAACATAAATTGTTCTGCATCAGCAGGTAAAGAACCCATATCACCTCTAGGCCATTTAATACGAAACTCTGTATTCTTTTCTAAATCAGATGTCATCAAGGTCTGTTCCGTTTCAATAGAATTTAGTCTTTCTATGATACCGAAATAAGCCCAAGTTGCTACTGCAACTGCTATGATGATTGACACCATATTTCTAATGGGCATTGCTACATTAGTATTATCTGAAATCTCTGCCATTTACAATCGCCTCTCCATACTATTTATAAGTTGTCAATCTTTTGACAGTCACTTAAATTTGACATAAACCAAAATATGAATTTTGACACTACTCTTTTGCAGAGGCAGGCCATCTTCCAAACATTCTTACTGCATAATACGAGGCATAGATTTTCAAACTAGATACCTCTGGTTCAGCAGATTTCATACCATCTAAGAATACACGATCTGAAAGATACCTTGCTCTTTTCCATGTTTTCTTATCTACCTTACCACCACCATGCCACCAGAAATGTCTAAGTTTTGCATATAGATGATCGTGGATTACAGCTGCTCTTGCAACATCCCACGGTGAAATAAAGGCCCAGATTGCTCTTGGAACAGAGGCAAGGTCAGTTTTCATACCTTTACCACATGATACTCTGCCTGTACCTTTACCAGTATCGACTACACTTGCGCCACACTGTGACAAAATTGCAACATCAGCATCGTTTAGTTCTTCGCTTTCAAATGATAATTGTTTTTCTAAAACCCAACTTTTAGGGGGTGTAAATTCAGCAACTAATTTACCATTAAACTTTCCCATAGTTAGTCCTTTCCCTTTGGTTCATCCGTTACAGCTTTCTGATAATAGATGATTATTTCTTTTTGTTGTTCAATATATCTTCTCAACTCTGCCATGTCTAATGCCAAGTTCTCATATGATGGAACAGACACAGCGTAAAAAACGTAATCACCATTTTCTTTCGTAAACTTCTCTTTAAACTCTTCGTAGTTTTTTTCCGTAACCACATAGAATTTAACTGGAAGCATTTTAACTGGTTTAGGCATAGGTTTTACATCTATTACTGGTTTAACAACCTTAGTAATAGTTACTATTTCCTTTTCAGGCATCCAACTACAACTACTTAGTAGTAGTAATAGACTCAAACATGTCAAGAACCTTTTGAGATGCATCATTTATCCTTTTTTGTGTTTCTTCTGGTTTGTTAAGAGATGCGGCTGGTAAATCTATTTTACTTAGTTTTTTCCTAAGTGTATTACCATATTTCTCTGCATCTATTAACTTTGAAGATAATTCTTTATTCAATTTACTTTGTTTTTCAAAGTTGTCTGTCATTGCTTTTATAGTCTCTTGGTTCTGTTGGTTTGCTACTTCTAGTTTTGCATTACTATCACGCAATACACCAAGTCTCTGTTGTGTGTCATTGTAGTAATAATATGCACCATAACCCACACCAGCGAGTAAACCCATAACTATTAACAATCCATATACTTTTATCATATTTTACCTCTCGTACTATTTATAAAGTTTCTTTTCTTCTGGCGGTCAAGTTTTTTTGTGTACCACACTGTGAATAACATTGTCTTATATTATTTTTTGGGTCATTACTCCATAGTAATTCTATATAATCTCCTTGTTTTTTATATTCATTTATTATCTCATCCCAATCATATTTTCTTAAATCTATTTTCATGTTTTTTAAAATTTGTACATGTTTAGCTTTATGCCCAACATGGTTTGGATTGTATTTAGATGCAAATTGATAATTACCCCACCAACAACAAGGTAAAACATCTCCATCACATGATACAAATAATTCCTCTTTTTTTTGTGATTGGCACAATATTCCAGATCCAGATGCATCCCAAGTTGATTCTGTCCATTTCTTTAATTCATTATTTTGTGGAACATAACTTGGTGTTCCACCAAATTTATCTAACATTTGTTGTTGAATCTTTTTTACTGGTGGTACTCTTGGTTCTCTTATTATACCATCTTCTAAAACGGTACGATTATTTCTTCTAAGTTCAAATTTTTTAAACCCCATCTTTTTTGCAAGTTCTCTTGCCTCATCTATTTGATGTTCGTTATGTTGAAATGCTATAAATACCCACTCTGCTCTACCACCATTATCTATAAATGTTTGTGCATTTTTAATAATCGCATCAAAATTAGTATTTCTTCTATATAAATGATTTGTATCTCTCAACCCATCTATACTAAATCTTACATGACTCTTTCTTCTTGTCATGGTTTTTGCAAGTTTTGTCCACCACTCTGTATTTCGCAAAGAACCATTTGTTACGACATGTATCTTACATTCAAATTGTTCTATGTATTCTACTATATCTATGAGTTTGGGATGAATTGCTGGATCACCATAATTACCACAAAAATTAACACGCTCCATAGTTTCCCAAGGGATCTTTTTAAGAGTCTCTAATTGCAAATCTATCCAACCAGAGTTCTCTATAAATTCTGTAACACCACTAGGTCTACTAGATGTTCTTCCACAAAGAGGACATCCAGCATTACACCTATTAGTAAGTTCTATATGAAGTTTTTTAATATCACTTTTTATCATTCTCTAAACCATAATCGCTTCTATTCATTATCATATACATTTTTTCTGCAAGTAAATTACCGACAACATAATCTTGTAAATAATGAAATCCAGCTAAAACTCTACCATATCCACATTCTTTTGCAGCTTCAATGATACCTTTTCTATGTTCTGGAAATTTATTAGATATATACAATGCAACTAACATAGATTGTGTTGCATGTCCACTAGGATAACTCTTAGTTTTATTAGTTGTACTTGCCATTGGTTTAATTTCGTTATCATGATCAAAAGGTCTTTTTAAGTCAAAAATTTCTTTAAAATATTTGATTGTTGGTCTTGCCTGCTGAACTATATCTATCATCTCATTTTCGTGAAATGACATACCGTGTTCAAGTAAATATTGCTCAATCGCATAATAAGTCTGTTCATCATGGTTAGCAATAGACTCTTCATCTTTGTCTGTTCTTTTTGCCATAAGGGATTTTAATTTTAATACTTCCTCATCCAGATCAGTGTTGGGTTCTGGTAATGTTATTTGAAGGTGTAAGTCTTTTGGAAAAAACTCCATTGCTTCATTAAAACTTTCAAACTTTAACTTAGGCCCAGAGGTTTTAAAATCTTTCTTTCTCATTACTGTCTTTGCAACAAGTTCTAACTCTCCACCCTTTAGGTTTAATACAAACGGCATATTGATATCAGTTTTCATATCATTGATAACTGCTTCTGCATCAGGCCCTAGTTGTGCGATAGTCTTACCAAATTTCTTGTGTGACTGTTTGAATAGTCTAGTAAGTTCTGCTGGTGTGATTTGTTTATTGTTTCTCGCATCATTTACTCTGTCTAAGAAATGTCGTGTAAACTCTACGTCAATACCAAGAGATGCAAATATTCTATCTGCATACTTCTCTATTTGATCTAAATCGGATTTCTTTAATGGTTTTTCTGATTGTGCATTTAAATTAATGATTGGAACATAGGTATCTAACCCAGGCCCAAGGCTACCATCTTTATAAGATACACCAGACAAAGACTCTTTAATATGTGTTCTAAAATCACGAGGCATTGTAAATCCTCTACTGTTACTTTGCAACTTTAAAAGCGATATTTTGTAGTTTCAGAAAATCACCTTTCTTACCGTTCATCATAGGTTTTAACTTTGCTTTATTAACATCATTAACCTTATCATAAACTTGTGTAATTACGGATGCTGTCATCAAGTCGCATTTCATAGTTCCATCTTTGAACTTTAAATTTTTAGCCTGTTTACTCTTTACGATTGATCTCATCACATCAAGATTTTCTTCTGCAAGAAGAGACTCGATACCAAACTCTTGAACACTTGCAATAACACTACTTTGAAAAGAACCCTCTCTCATGGATTTCTTTTCTCTTTTCATTTGCAATTGTTTTGCATGAGCTCTATATGCTTTTGTTCTTGCATCTAAAAGACTTTTCTTTTTCTTTTTCTTCATCATAGCATCAGGCGGCATAGCAACTCCACCAGCAGCATTACTGTTAGTTGGAGCATCTTCTTCTATGTTGTTGCCTGTGTATGGATCTACTTCTGTATATATTTTATTTGGCATTTTTAATATCCTCTACACTTACATATATTTTTTCTTGGGTTCTAATATGAATAACTGGAAATATCTCAACACCCAAAACTGTATCAATAGGTGGTTCGTCATCATATGTGATAACCTTATCACCTTTTTTAGCAGTTAATTCTTCTTCTTCTTTATTTAGTATATCGTTGATTAGCACATATTCACCTTTGGGTAAAACCTCACCAAAACCGGCAATCTCTTCTGAAATTGTATCGTCCAACTGTATTTCGTTCTCATGTAAAAATTTGATAAACTCTTTTTCAAACATATCTTTATCATCAACAGATTCTTTGAATGTATCTTTTAGTAGAAACAACGCTGCAGCATATGTACCAACCTTACTTCTAAGTCCAGGCACTTTGTTAAAAATCTTTTTGATGTTGAATACAAGTTTGTGTAGAATAGTATATGCATTTTTTTCTTGTGATGAAACCAAGGGAACTTGTGGTTTCTTTGCTTTATCTTGCATAATACGATTGCCCTTTTCGTCAATGATACCCAACTTATAAGCATCAGTGTCCTCAAAGGGTGTTGTTAGTAACCGTAAAAATCTATACGTTACAAATAGGTCTATCGCTCTTCCCATTATAGTTCCTCTAGTTTTTCTAGAACAAAAGAATCTGTTTCTATAATCTTTAGTTCATCTTCTCTAATTATATTTAGGTAAATACAAAACGCCTTTAGTGCAGATAAGTGTTCGTGTTGTATTTTGTGTATAAGAAGAGTTGCACAGGCTTCTGGGCCAAATACATTTGATAAGACTATAATGTGATTGATTAGTAGACGTTCTTTTAAAATACCACTTTCATAGTATTTTCTTAGAAGCCTTTTAATATATTTAAATCTTTTCAGATCGTCTTGAAATTCTTTTTCACCTTCGCAATGTGGGTTGTTGTAATGCCTTATGGCATACATCATTACATTTTCAGGCGTTATCTTTTCATACATGTACTATACAATGGAAGCGTATAGTTTACATGAATTATTTCTTCCTACCATTTCATAATCCACTTTCAACTTCAATCCACCCTCTACCATGTGAGAAATCCCATCATCGTCTAAAAACTCATCAAATGGTGTATTCTCATCTTTACCAAATCTTCCACCCATCTTATTAAGTTGAAGTTCAAATGAACCACTCTGTTCACTCATACTTGGTGTTGCTTCCATACCAAGACCAACAGCTGCTAATCTATTTCTTAAAGTATTAAGAGCGTGTTCTGGTAAAATAAATTCTTGATTTCCTATCAGTCCAACAAATGCATTAAGTCTTTTTACGACTTCTGGATTTCCTAGTTCGGCAGGATTAATATCTAAATCCACAGCAACATTATGGTGCATATTATTGTGAACTTCTTTTATGTGTTGTTTAAAACTTTTCATGAGTTACAACCTTCGCAGTTACAGTTATCATCACATTGTCCTTTACAAGCACACGAACTATCGCACCCACAAGGATTAGGAGTTTCATCTGAACCATCGTATATTTCTTTCAACTCTTTTCGTTCCATTTTTAACTCCTTTAATAGTATATAGTAGGGGAGCAGAACCCCCCTACTATATTTAATATTACTTCTTTGCAGCCCTCTTGACTACCTTTTTAACTGCCTGAACTGCTTTAGGAGCAGTTGTACGAGCTACTGGAGGCACCATCATTTTGCCTGCTTTTGACATGAATCTTAATCCCATTGTAATCTCCTTTATCTAATATGGGAAATGGGGAGGCGAACCCCCCCAAATCTAATTATTAGTTAGCGATATCAACAAGTCCACTATCAGCACCAGCATCATGCTGTCCGATAACGGCCCATGAAGAACCAGTCCACATTAGTATAACAGCATCACCGTCATCAACAAAGTTGATGTCTGCATAACCCAATGGGTCAGCAGGTGTACATACAGATGTACCACCATCAGTGTCGTTAATGATAACTTTCAACTGACCTACGATAGTTCCATCAGCAATAGTAGTAGCGTTAGAACCAGCAGTCTGAAGCAAAGTAACAGCAGTTGTTACAGACAATGCAGCCTGTGTACCATCAGAAATATCTTCTACAGAATTTGAAAATCCGATAAAAGAAGGAAGGTTGTTAATAAAGTTAGTTACACTAACCTTTTTGTTAATAGGTGTTCCAGTTGGATCATCTACAACGTGTAGCAAGTCTGCGCCTGCGATGCCTGTTGAAAGGTCAGTCAGTGCAGTAATTTTCTTATCAGCCATTTTTATTCTCCTTAAATAGCGTTATTAAATACCTAGACAATTCTAGGAATATTACTGTAGGTACACACTCGGCGTCCTACATCACCCATGTTATTCTTTTTTGGAGACTGTAGATAAATCTTTATCTATCGACTCTTGACTAACATCAATTATATAACCGTCTAGAAGATCTTGGGTTACTTGTTTTGCACCAGTAAGTGCATTTATCAACCCAACATATTCTAATCTCTTCTTGTCATGCAAATCTAGTTGGGATTTAACCTTTTCTAAATCTGCATCTAGTACCGTATCCTTTTGCAACAACTTGTTAAACAATGCAGCTGCTTTGGTGCCAGGCACTAGTACAATTTCTTCTCGTTCAGTGTTATCCACTCTCTGTTTCATTACCATATTATATTCACCTTTAATTTATAATATTATTTATAAGACTTTTTGGCCCTATTTTTTCACTTATTATGTAGTAGTAACTCCGTTTAGGATAGAACCAGTTCCACTTGTAGAACCTACTTGTGAGTGTAATACAATATCAGAAGTCTTATCTTCTGCAAGTATAGCATCAAACTCATCAGCACTTGAACCGTTTGTAGCATCAAAGATGATTGTACCACTAGTATCTCTACCTTCTGTACCATCTTCAAGCAATCCAATTTTGACAGCAGTATCTTCACCAGTTCTTGTAATACCAGTAATATCTGTAGTTCCACTATCTCCTTGAACAACTAAGTCTAATCCCTCATCACACAAACTGTCGTGTCCATCAGCAGAGAAGTTTAGAACTATGTCGTTTGCAACTGTAACTGGTCTTGAAAGTGTGACACTTGTTGAACCATTTGTTGCAGTAACAGTTAATGAACCATCTTGTGATAAGTCAGTTGAACCATTTTCGTCTGTCAATGGTGTTGCATTTGCCTGTCCGTAAACTTTCATACCTACTGCAATTGTACCAGAGTTACCATCTAGAACCAAAGCAGTTGTTGCTGTTGTAATTGCACCATTTACCGTTCCAACAATAGCAGCAACGGAGTCAAGAACAATTCTACCAGCAGGAACAGCGTCAGTACCACCTTCTTGTCTTATTGCAAGGATAGATGTTCCATCTTCTTCTGTAGCATCAGCAGAACCGTTGAAAACGATTGCTTTTGTGTTAAATCCAATAAAACCAGCAGCGGCCGCTTGTAGTGAACCTCTGAATGTAATTTGGTTTGTTCCAGAACCAGAGAGATATTGGGCAGCAATTGTGTTGTCCTCTACCATGTCTGTCGCACCAAGTCTATTTAATAGAATGTATGCTTTGTTTGTTACTGTTTGGTTCGCTGTTACAGCGGCACTTGTCATGTCTACTGCTTCATCGAATGTTAGTGTTATATCAAATGTTGCACTATCGGCATATATACCGTCTGTCCAATCAATTGAGCGTACCGTAGCCGAACCAGCAATTGCCGCAAGGTTTCTAATGCATACTAGGATTTCTGGTTGAGCATCTTTATTGTCGTTACCAGAAGCCGCAAGGCCAGAGGCAAGCGCCCATCCACCACTTGTTGCAATGGCGTTTTGTCTCGAACCCATTGATCCAGAAGCATTATCGTCCTCAGGCAAGAATTTTGGTCGGTTAGCTGAACTTGTATTTGATCCCCATAAACCCATTTTAATCTCCTTTAGATCTTTAATCTATTTCCTTTTATTTATAATTATCTATATCCCAAAGACTTCAATCTTGTAATAGTTTTATTGACATTCGTGTGATGAACCCCAATTCCACCTCTTTGTTCCCATTCCTTAATGTTCTTTATGTAATCATCAACTAAAACGGATGGTTTCCCATCAATTGTGGCATATGCCTGTTTCTGATCTCTTTGTACCAAATGAATATTACCTCGTTTAACATTCGTATTTTTGGCCAACCATTTCATCTTACCTGGCCTAGAATTTGAATCCTTCTTTGAAAAAGCAGAAAGAATATGTGCATCATATTTAGCAATAAATTGCCATAACTTTTTAGAACCAGGCATCCATTCTAACTCTGCCCAGAAACCTTTAGTATCACTAATCTTCTGCCATCGTTCTCCCTTATCAGCAGTAACAAATGAACCCCCAGCAGCTTTATCAGCACCAGCCATAAAGTTACATAGAACTTGATCCATGTCACAATATATAATAGGCAAATCTTCTTTTGCCGTCATTAACTCCGAAAGAGTTTTCATACTTTAATCCTTTATTTTAGGATCAATTTCAACCTTTGCAGCTGGTTCACCAGTTGCGGCTTTTGAACCTTTTGCAAAATCTTTTTTCTCTTTCATCTTCTTTTTGTTCTCATCTTCAAAAGGATTCTTACCCTCTTGTCCACTCCAAACTTTCTTTAGAGCTTCCCTCATAGATAATGACTTACCATTCATTGCAGAGAGTTGTTCTTCAACTTCTTTTTTAGATTTTTCATCTACACCAAGTGGAGCCTTTTTTTCTTCTACTGGTTTAGCAGAGGAAAACGACCACTCTTTAAGTTTACCAATTAGTTGATTAACTGCTTCAGATTTCTCACCAGTGTAGTTCTTATCAATATAATCAAAAAACTTTTTCTTTGCTTTATCATCTTTTAATTCAGCAGGCGATTTAATATTAAACTTTTTCAATGCACCGTTAAAGAATTTTTGGTACTCTGCTTTAGTTCCGTCTGTTAGACTAGCCTTAATCGCCTCTTCAAGACTACCCTCTTTTTTATCAAAATATGCCATTTTAGTCTCCTACTTTTTTAGCGCATTAAGCAAGTCTTTGTATGACTTCGCTATTTGGTTTGAAAATTTTGCTTTGTCGATTGATGTTCGTATTGATGCAAATTTGTTCAGTGCTGCTTGTGCAATCTTATCGTTAACCTTGACTTTTTTATTATCATTGAACTTGACATCTTTTAGTCCTCTTAGACTAACTGATTTTCTAAGTTGCATAAGAATATTATTATCAGCGGTTTTAATATCATCGTCTGTAGCAAAATCATCAATATCAGCAGGGTCGACTTTTCGTGCCTCTACTGTTTCTTCTTCTTCTTTAAGTTGCGACTTATCTACTTTATCACCAATACTCTGTGCAGTCTTTAATCTTGCAATTTTAAGTGGTGAAACATCTTTTAACCTTTTCTCTAAAGAACCTCTTTCTATCTTCAAATCTTTTTCATCACTATCTATTGCATAGATTTTCATATCTGTACCAACAAGAGCATATGTTATTTTTGGTGCTTCATCTAAATCTAATTCAGGCCTGTAGGGTTCAACGATTCTAGAAGCGTTACCTTCTGGAATAACTCTTAGTTTACCAGCAATGTATAGTGGATGCATCTTCATTGCTTTTTGTGCATCTTCCTCATCATTACTGTCTACTTTAACTACGAACTTTCCACCTTTAGTGTCTAACTTGTATGCAATATTACCCATTGCATCGTCTACATCAATAGCGATGTTCTTCATTTTACCTTCTTTGACATATGCCAACAGTTCTTCATTTTGTCTCCTCAAAACAGCTGCAACTTGTGTCTGTTTTGATAAACCTTTTTTAATTTTTTCTATTGCATTTACAGCGCCAGTCATGTTTCCTTGTTTATATCTAGGATCGGATGCGACTCCAATTGCCATTTTTACCTCTTTCGGTGTGTAGTTCTCATCAAGGTCTAATGTAACACACTCCTCGGCCAATGTCAAGTCTTTTTTTTCATTAATTCCTTCTAATTTGATAGTTTTCATTGATGCAGCCATATCACCAAGTGCTAGACTTACATTACCGTCTGGCCTCTTGTATAAGAAGTACTTCATACCACCCTTACCACCATCCTTTTTCAGAGTGATTTTCTCACCCATACCAGCAGAACCCATCTTTACTTTGTTTTTAGATGTTACTATGAAAGTACTAGACATGTTTTGTGCAACAGACGAGTCGTAACCAATTGTAACTTTTTGTTTTGATTTTAATTTATCAAATGCAGTTACAGCATCTTTTTTGATATCTTCGGTTACAGAGTATGCTTTTCTACTAGCAATGGAATCAGCATTGTCCATGACTTTGGCGTAAAGTTCGTATATATTTGTATATTTGTTCATGGTCATTCCTTTATAGTATTATTTATAAAATTAAGCGCCTGCTCCGTGTACAGTTTTTAAAGTAGTTCCACCAGAGTTCTTAATCAATAGTGTGGATAGTGTTTTTAGTTGTGTTGAACCAATAGCATCGTCTGCCATCATTGTCTCTGTCACACTGTCATCCGTAATTCCTATTGCGATTTGATTATTTGTCACTGTCGTAGTAATACCATCTCCACCAGCAAAGTTCAATGTGTCTGTTCCTACAGCAACAGCATCATCACTACCACTGTCGGCACCAACTGTTAGTGTACTGGATATATTAGCAGTTGTCATTGATGTAATCAAACCTTGACTATTAAATGTAACCACTGGAATTGAAGTAGTTGAACCTACAGTTGCACCAGTAACAATATCTGCAAGGACATTATTTCTTGTGAAATCTTCTTGAAGTATACTTTGACCTTCATCAGAACCAGAAGTATTTGTAGCATCGAGAATAACTTCATCTCCACTATCATCTTCTAATGCGATACCATCATTTAAATCATCATCAACATGGATGTACTTCTTTGCAAAATCATCATAACGAAGCATTGCACCGTGGAATCTAGAACCAGCATCTATATCGTCCAAACCAAATAGTTTGATTTCTCCACCACCACCACCAGAGATTTCTCCTTGTGCAGTAGCTTTTGCATTTTCAGTAATAATTGGTGAAAGATTTTTAATAGTCTGTCCAAACATTTCCTTAAACTTGGAAAGGTCGGCACGTACTTTTTCTACTTCTGTTCTTTCGTCTATGACTTCTGGATCATTCTTATCATAAGCAACTGTATCAAGTTGTCTAAGAACATCATCAACATAGTTTTGAGCATCGTCAATCTTACTTGTAAATACTGTCTTATTATCTTTATATGCCTGTATAACTGGATTGAGTTTCTCGTTCTCCATCCTTTCAACTTGTGCTTGATGCATGTCAGCAATTCTTGATTTCTTTTCATCAATTGCTGATTGTCTATCTTTTTCAAGTGCTTTCATCTCTTTCTTATAAACTTGTGAATTAACATCACCTCTCTTTAAGGCTTCATATAATTCTTTTCTTTTCTCTAAATTTATGAATGTATCAGCATCTTCTTGGAATTGGGAAGTTACCGATTGTTTACCTAGTTTTCTAGTTGGTTGTATGGGTTGAATTGGTGTAATTGGTTTTACAGATTCACTAACAACTTTCTTATGAATAATTGGTTTTTTCTTTTCTTCGACAATCGGTTCAGGCTTAACACTTACCTTAATATCATCGGCATTAAACCCAATCTTACTATTCTCTTTTAAACCAAAAGCCCTTGCAACGGATGCTGATGGTTTTTTAATTTCTTTTATTTCTTCTGTGACTTGTTCTTTCTTTACTTTAAAATCAGTTATGTTACCAAAAATACTAACTAGTTCTTGTAAACTCTCTTTTGCTTTTTCAATAGAAGGTTTTACTTCTTCAAGACTTCTAACCTCTTCTTCAAGATGTTTCTGACCTTTGTTATTAAAACTATCAACTGAAATAATAGATGTTTTCATATCCTCATTAATGAAATTCATCTTCTCTTCTATTCTTTTTTCTTCAGCAAGTTGGGCTTCAATCTTTGCCTCTAAAACCTTTGTCTGTTTAGATTTCTTATCTTTACGAACCTCATCTATGGATAAACCAGCGAGTTTTCGTAATTTTTGTTTTGGTTTTAAATCATCCATATTCCTATTAACCTTTCATCAAGTCTGTGACGGATTTGGTACTCCAAAACTTACACGACCAATATCCTGCTGTAGTCTTATCTTTTTTCTGATCGCAATTGTGTCTTGCACGAAAATTCTTTCTCGCTTGTGGGTCATCTCGTTTGATTGACATATTTGGGTCACCAAACTCTACCTTCACAACATTGCCCTTATCGTTCTTTACATAAACTTTGTACTTTTTGACATCACCCTTTGTTGGATTATTTAGTTCTTTGCCTTCAGCATCTTCTGTATATTCACCCCAATCATTCATTTTCTTAAATTCAGTAAATGATGCGGCAAGTTTAGTTATTGCTTTTCTTCTTGAGAATTTTGTTTGGCCTGATTTACCCTTTTTGGGGATTAGTAAATTAGGTAATTTTTTGTCTTTCTTTAGAGTTGATTTCTCTTCCATATCTGTTGATTCTGGTACACAGTTAGGAACTTGTTTTCCACCCTTATTCTTCATACCAACTTGTTTGTAACCATCCCAACATGGGCCTGTATCAGACTTTAATGATTCCTCATCAAAGTTATCAGCACAATCATCACAACAACCAACCTTTTCTAACATTGATTCCTTGACTTCTTGTAGTTTCCACCACCAATCTTCACCATGTCTTAATTGATAGTTTGCACGAACAACTTGACTTTCAAACCACTCATTAACTTGGCCTGGTGTTACTTTCTTAGTATGATCTGCATAGTCTTTACCAATTTCATATGATTCTGCTTTTTTCTTCTTCTTATATCCACCTTGTGAAATGTCTTTTTGTAAATCTGGGTCTGCTTTACCACCAGTTAACATAGAATTAACTCTTGCAAATGCCCACTGTTGTGGGGTTGTGCCTGGGCGATGTCCACCTTTCCATGCAGCCAGTCCTCTGTCATATGACTTTTTAAGAATACCATATGGAACACCACTCTGTTTTGATTTGTTTACAAGTCCTTCAATCTTTTCGTCTAACTGTACTGATTCAGTATATGGGATTTGTTTAAGACCTCGTTCTTTTTCTACTTGTTTATTTGCTTTGTCAAGTATAGATGATATATCAGAACCATCAAATGCAATAGGTTTTGTTGGGTCACCAGTTATCCACCCCTTTTCCTTTGACTTTTTATCATCTACTTGGCCTGGATAATGTTTGAAATCTTCTTTTTTATCTCCAAACATCTGTTTAAACTTTTTAGTATACTGTGATGGTTTGGTATCAGCATCTTTATCGCCTGGAGCATTGTCTCTACTTCCACCTTTTGCAAAATGTCTTGCACGAGCAAGTTTAGTAGATTTTGACATTTCATCTCCTTCGGAATCTTTTGAGTAATACTTTGCTGGTTGTGTACCCTTTACATCTTTAACATCACCCTTGACTTGTTTTGTCTTTGTAATCTTCTTAGGTTCTTCTCTAAGTCTTGGTTCTCTACGATTAACAGATGGGTCTTCCATTTTAAGATTTGATGGGTCATTGTTCATAGGATCATTATCTTTGTGTCCTACGTCCATACCCTTAATTACCTTATCACCCATAACTCTGCGAGCCTTGTTCCTAGAAGAACGTCTTGCAATCTGTTCTGGTGTACCTTGATAATTTGCATACTCTTGTTTATAGTTTCTAACTTCTGTTAACCATGCCTTATGTACTTTACCAGATGCATCGTTAAATGATATGTAATTAGTTCCTCTTGATATAATTTTACCATCAATACCATTTGCACTAATCATTTCTCCAACTAACCAGATTTTTCCAGTAAGATACTTATCTCTTAGAGTTTCATAGTCATCCATGTCACCCATGTCTTTTTCTTCTCTGATACCCATATATTTACGAACATCATTGAATAATTTTCTTGCAGTTGTTTCATCAGAAGCAACTCCTTGTTTGAAGATATCAAAACTATTTGCAGTTGCAGCAGCTCTCATCTTAGATGCCGACATACCCTCAACACCCTCTGCATCTGGATCTCTTTCTCCAGCAGAAATAACTTTGATTTCGTCAAAACCGTAATAACCGTGTTTCTTACCTTCTACACCATTGTACTGATTTAGTAGTCTTTCAAACTCTTTTACTCTATCAGAACCAGCAATCATAGTGATTGACTTATATCCTAGTCCATGCAATCTAACAGCAATGTCAAATACATTTCTTATTTTTGGATCTGCAACAATATTCTTAGAATGTTTTTTGAATATCTTTCTCATATATGCAATCTTTAGTGCATACGGTAAAGGGTCTTTAGCAGGACTTTGAGACTGTGAAGCGAAAATAGAATACTCTCTAGAACCAGAAGAGGTCTTTGCAACCTTTAGTATTAGTTTCTCATGCCCAACCGTTGGTGGATTGAATCTACCGAAAGTAAACGTATGATTAAACTTAGCTTCGTTAAGTATTTGTTTAAATTTTTTCATTTATCCCATGCCTTTATAGCGGTAAAGTTGTTAAACGAGAACTCCATTCTGTCCACTAATTTAACTGCATTTCCACTAACTCTATCAATAGCAACATAACCTTCTGGGTTAGTTACTTTAAATCCATTACTAGTCTTAATAAAGGTATTTGTTAATCCCTTTACACTATTTAGTTTATTCACAATTTCTGCTTTAGCATCAACTAGATAGTTCTGAAACTCTAGAGTTAAGGTTAATACGTTTGTAAATTTCTTGACTTCTCGTACATATTCTTTTTGCAAATTCTTGTATTTTTCTTTACCAGCAACCGACTTTACTTTATCAATATTCTTCTGCAATGCCATCTCTACATGTTTTGCATATCCTATAGCATGTTGTCTGGGGTTAGATATTGTCTCTCCAGCCCTAACTTTAGTATTATTATATGTTTTTAATCCAGCACTAGCAAGTTGTCCAGTAAACAACTCTTGTAGTTTTAAAAACGATTTCAACTGGTTTGAATTAATCTTTTGAAAAGTCTTTCCAGTTTGTGACAGTAGAGCAGTTACTTTTTCTGTCTCTTTTGAATTAAATGTCGCACTTCCAGACACATCCTTATAGGTTGCATCATCCATCCACACAGAGGACGGTTTATTTAAACTTGATATGTTCGCACCAAATGATGCTTTCATTGATTGTAAATCACTTCCAGTATAAGTTGTATGCCAAACTACACCGATTTTTGATTTGTTTATTGTATTTCCTATGTCACTATCCACTGGTACTGCATATACAATAGTATTAGGCTGAAAAGTATAACACTTTTCGCCACCAATTGTTGTGGTGTCAACATCATCGGTGAACATGAGGTCTCCTTGAAGAACTCCTTTGATACCCAATTTAGAAAATTCTGTAAATGCAATCTTAAACTTAGAATTAAGAGCTCCAGATAATTTATCATCATCTATCTCCTTTATTGATTTGTATAGTTTTGGTTCAGCATTAAATACAGACTTCTTTGCAACAAAGAACTTATTATCAGAAGGGTCGATGCCAGAAAAGATTGCAGGCGCACCATCCCACTTAACAGTCATTGAAATAGATGAACGAGAGTTACCAGCAAGCATATCTCTTAATGAACGTAGGAAGTTAATTGCAGCTCTACCACCGTCAACTCCGTAGTTGAGAATTTCATCCTCTAGATGTTCTAGGTGTAAATTCTTACCACCCTTATCTTCTGTAAGTAGTTGATTAAATGTTTTCATTTGGTATACGCCTTATAGCCTGTGCCAGTTTCTCTATTGTGCCACCTTTTATGCCAGGCCCAATTACTAATTCTACCACACTTAGTTTCTACCATACGATAGAATTTGTCAAGTACTTTTATTTTTAAACTTATCTTCATTTTTGTAATCCATTGTATTTTACAGCAAGACTGAATTGCCCCAACTTCTTCTGTCCAGCATTTCCAGACTTATTTGTTCTAATTGACATATTCATAGTTAACTTGTCTTGTCCAGATTTCAACTCTATAAACCAACTTTGTTTAGATGATTTACTAGAATATGCTTTAACAAACTGTACTTGTGGTAAAAATACTCCAAGGGCATCTTTGTCTGTTACTTCCTCATACTTGTCACCAATTGCTTTGATAACTAAAGTAGGAACATCTGGAGCATCCCTCAATACTTCATGTCGAATATAATCTACGGTTTTCTCTTTATTCTTATTAAATAAGTCAATAACACCATTTCTCATAATTTCTAGATACTGATTGTAATACAACTCATATTCTTTATTATTCTTTTGGTCAAATTTTCTTAAAGCATTAACAGTTTTAAGTGTGCCTGATCTTTGTCTATATTGATTTTCTGCTGGGAAATCTGGTATTTTTGAATATATTTGAGAATACACCGTTTTCATTAATGTATCATGTATTCTTTTTTCTTTGAATACATCAAAAATCTTTGTAGTATATGTGTTAAGTTGTGGTTCAGAAGTTTTCTTTCCACCAGCTTTTAAACTCACACCTAATATACTTTTATCGGCATACATTAAAAACATATCGCCTGGGTGTCCACTTGGAACACCAGAAGGTTTTTGACGATATCCCCAAAATACACTTTGAATAGGTTTGTCGTTATGTTGATCTGTTAAGAATTTTGTTATTGCAATTGCATTAGTCATCTTATCTTCAAACTTAGATGATGTATCTGCTTTATTAATTGTCTCTTGAGCGGCTTGTAAGTCTTTACTACCAATACATTTAAGACTTTTGATATCCATGTCTAATAGATATTTATGAAATGCTTGTGTGTCTCTAGGTGTATATTTTGTTTCAAATGCAATACAAGGAAATAGTTCTGTTATACTTGCATTAAGGGTAGTTTCTGCCATACCACCAGAAATAGGTTTCACAAAGATACGAAACTTCTTACCTTCATGTTCACCATCAATTGGGTCAACACTTGATTGAGCAGTTCCTAACTGTGCCTGAATACCAGCTTGATTAAGATTCCTTAGAATCTCATCTCTATCCGTTTCTCTATCTTTTGAACGAACAATTATTACATCTCTAGAAGTAGAAGATTGTCTCTCATTCTTCTCGAAATCAAGTCCTCTAAAAATATCTACTGGTAATGTTGTTTGTTCTGATAAGAAATACTCCTCCACCAAATCAAGTTTAGGTTTATATGTAGATGCTCTACGCCTAACTTGTTGAACGGATTTCTTTAGTAATGACATCAGTTTCCCCATTTAAATATAGTTACATTGTTATTTATAAGAAACATTTAGTTTGGCCTGCTCGGTAGGAGTCGAACCTACGACCTATTGCTTAGAAGGCAATTGCTCTATCCAGCTGAGCTACGAGCAGATAACAAACTTAAACTTTAAAGGTAGAAAATTTATCGTATTTTTGGTTCTGTCCTTTATCAAATATAGGTGTATCCTCGTCAATTTCTTGACCACTTTCCACTATGTCTTTCTGTTCGTTTAGATCAACATCACTTAGTTTCATCCTTGACCTATCAACACCTATCACAAACCTCTTGTTCATTGTAGGATCGTTGTATCGGTTCTTCAATTGTTTGACTACGATTTGGTTTAGTTCTTCAAGTTCTTCTGTAGAAATAAGCGCAAACATGAAATCTGCTGTTGCAGGCAACCCAAACGATTCAGATGTATCCTCAAGCCCGACATCTGTTGAGGAGAATCCACTTCTTGTTGTCTGTGTTGCCGACATGATTGGTAAATTATTCTCAACGGCAAGTCCTCTAAGTTCTTCTGCAACTGCTTTGATATACATGTAAGAATTGACATTCTGGGCTCCTTTAAACCTTGACGATGCACATATATTTAGATAGTCTATAAATATAATATCTGGATTGAATGATTTCTTAATTGCAAGTTCTTTAATCAATCCTCTGAAATGAGCACTATTTGCACTTGCAGTAGGATATTCTTTAATAATTAACTTACCCTCTGTTTTACTTCGTATCTGTTCTACCTTATCCGTGAACATTGTCTTAGGTAAATCATGTAGTTCTTCCATAGTAACATTCATTAGGTTTGCATCAATACGTTCTGCAATACGTTCCTCTGCCATCTCTAAGGTGATGTATAATACATTCTTACCTTGTGATAAACAGTTTGCAGCCATATGACACATAAACAAAGATTTACCAACACCAGTTCCAGCAAGACATATATTCAAAGTCTTTTGTGGTAAACCACCCTTTGTAATCTTGTTAAAGAAGTCTAGGTCAAAAGGAATCTTAATTTCCTTCTTATGGTAAAACTCATATCTTGTTTCTCCATCGTCAAGATAATCGTGTCCTACAGATTGGTCAAAACTTACAGCAAGAGCATCTCTCATTATTTCTGGAATTGCTTCTTGTGTTCTATCTCCATCTTTACCATCAATAATTGCAATACCGTCTACGATTGCATTATATACTGCTTTATCTTTACAGAACTTTTCTGTAGTATTTACTAACCACTCTAAGTCCACTTCTGTTTCATTTAGATTCTGAATAAGAGCAACAACTGATTTGTGTTCTGTATCAGTTAAGTCTCTTCTGTTTTCTAATTCAACTTCTAGAGAAACCTTAGTAGGGCGTTTTTTGTATTTGTCAACAAATTTGACAATTTCTTCAAATACAACTCTATCTTCTTTTAACTCAAAGTATTTTGGTTTGATGAAAGGAATAACCTTTCTACAAAAATCATCATTCGTTATTAGATTCGATAATGTCGTTTTCTCGATTGTGTTGGTCAATTGTTCCATTATTATTTCCTGCTTGTTCATCTATAATTTCTACCAGTATGTCACCGATTTGTTTAAAAAACACTTCGTCAAACTGGGATTTGTCTAAACCATTATTATCTAATATATCATACTCGAAGCGAAAAGTCAAGTCTTTTTTTTCATCTGGTTCTCCTAAAGTCACTTTTCCGTATTTGTAAACTACACCTTTATACATTCCAGTATTAATACCAATACAAGTTGTGTCTGGATACTTTGGTGAGTTTAAGTAAACATATCTCTTTTGATCAATTTTTATTTTTGCAGTTTCTTGTATATCAGACATAATGTAAATAACTCCCCACGATATATTTTGGTGTGTCTATTGGTTTTTGTCCAGCATGTAACCAAGGCCACATTGGTGGAAATATAAGTAAAGAACCTTTCTTACATGGCGAACCTTTATTCATTAGGGGGAATGTTGTCATACCACCTACATTGTCATCTAAGTACAAGAAGAATACTAAAAACCTTCTTGCATTTTCATAGTTGTTTACATCTACATGTGCTCTAAATTCATCTTTATCGTTTGGTAGATATCTTTTCATCCTCAAACCTTCAAGTCCATATTTATTAGGCCACATTTCTTTAGTAATACCAGCTTGCATTTTATAATCAGCAACTCTAGATAGAAGTATTTTTTGAAGTTTTTCACTATCTTCTTTCCACTCATCATGCTCGTAAAGATGAATTTGTGTAAAGTCAGCAGTGCTTTGTTTAATATCTTCATAACAATTACTACTCTTATCAAACTTTTCTTTTAGATAATTACAGTATTCTTCATCAATGACATTATCATGTCGTTTCACAAAACTCATCAAGTCCATTATATCTTCCTAACTGTAAAATCTATAGCCATTCTTTTGTGGTCTGTTAGTATATCAGAAGCCGCATGTGGAATTGTAGAATCAAATAATGCAAAAGATGTTGGTTTGATATAGTTAGAAACACCATCATGTGTAAAACCACCACCCCAACTTTCTTTCCAATCACTATTCACCACACCCAAGATTTTAATTACATTATCTTGTTTATTATGGTCAGTGTGGATATTATCTTTTCGATTTTTATCCTTTATAGACAATCCACAAAAATATATTTCAGGCACAAAGAAATCTTTTCCTCCTGCTTCATATATTTGTATTAACAACCCCATTGCAATACCAGCAAGTAGTGGATGTTTAGTGTCATCATTATCTATAATATCTAACTTTAGATGTTTTTCATCCAGCGATTTGCCCATTGGATATTTTAGATTCCAACTGTCATCGTTAGATGCAACATGTTTAATCATATCTAAGTAGAATGGACTACAACAATTATCTAAAATTTTAACCGCCATATTTAAACTCCTTTGAAGCAGCTTCTTCTAGTTTCTCCATAACTTCTTCTGTGAAATATTTCTCTGGATCACCTAAAACAGCTTTACCATATTGTTTTGTACCATCAGGCATTAAATACCTTGGCCCTTCTTTCTTGAAAACTTCATACTTTTCTGCAAGTTCAATCAATCCGTAATATTTATCTAGTCCAGTACTATAACTCAATCTAACATCAACCATTTTGTTTTCAATAGTCAATCTTGATTTGTGATTCTTACAGTGAATAATATTACCGACAACATCTGTACCTTCTTTATCTTTTCTTTTAGATAAGAAGATAATTGATGAGGCTGCATACTTCAATCCAGAACCACCACCCATTTCCTTAGTAGGAAACATAGAACCCATAGAGTCATATGTGTGATTTGTTACAATCATTGGGATACCAGCTTTACCAAGTTTCAAAGTCAACACTCTAAATGCAGCCTTAAGAACTTGTGCTCGTGTCATGTCTCTAGTTTCTTTTCCTGCTTCTGTATCCTCTACTTCCTTTGTAGTAGATAACATACCAAGTGAATCTAAACACATCATCATAGGACGTTTTACATCCACATCTTGCTGAGAAAATCTATCTGCAATTTTAATCGCTTGTGTTCTAAACTCTTGTACAGTAGTAACTGGCATCATAACCATCCTAGTTGGGTCAATACCCCTATCAACTACCATCTGTTTAGTAATAGCACTTTCTGATTCAAAGTAAACTACACCACCATCTGGATTTGCATCCAAAAAGTTCTTTACCATTCCCATCAAAAAGAATGTCTTACCAGTTGCACTTTCACCAGCAAGAGCAGTAATTTTGTTTGCAGGCAATCCACCATACAAACTACCACTCAATAGTGCATTGAAAATGTAACTACCAGTATCTACAAAGTTTTCTACGTCACCAGCGGCAACACCATCGGATACTAAATCAGCATACTCATTTCCAGTTATTTTAATTATGTCTTTTAAAAAATCATTCATAAATCACTCCTTCTAAATTAGGTTCTTCATAATTTGGGCCTTTCATGACCTTACCATCTTTTCGATACATGGGTTGACCATCTTCACCTAATTTTGTCATATTAGATCGTTGAACCTCATCAAAACATTTGTCTAAGTCTAATCCAAATGTATGTCCAGCACCATAAACGACATATAAAATATCAGTTAATGCATCTGCCACATCTACAAGTGTACCACTTTCGCAAGCTTCTTCTAGTTCATTCAGTTCTTCTCGTATTAAATCAATCCTCAAATCCACTTCTTCATCTGTTGGCCATTGAGGATTTTCTCGTATTTTCTGCTTGAAAGCAGACATAAAGTTTTCGACTTTGTTAAAGTTTGTTTGATTCATTTGTAGATCCTATCATAATTAGCGTTGTTTGTCAAGTAAAAAATTCACTTAATGTTGCAACTCCGTGTTTGTCTGCAACTTTATTTACATTACTAGAGTTGTGGTTTGTTACAGTACCATCTATAAATGGTAGTGTCTTTGTGAGAGTATATTTTTCTTCGCCTGGTTTCTTTATTTTCCATTGTAAATCAACATCTTTGGGATAATTGATATTCCAATCCATAGTGGACTGTTTAAGATACTTCTTAGCCTTTTTATTTAGTGGGTAAATATATCTAAATTGTTTACCCCATACTCTACTAAATCCTAATTCACCCATCTTCTTATCACTTGGTCTTGGGCCATACTTAGTATCCATACGATTCATTTCTTTTTTCATCTTTCTTTGGATAGTTCTGAAATGTACCTTTTCACCAGTTTCACTCAAATATATATCTGTCCAGATGAACCCACCAAATAAGAAGTTAGCGGCCTGATAAACATATCCTGGCTTACCAACAATTCCATCTGCCCATGTGTAAAGATATTTTATATTAGGTTTATTTTCTTTCAACCATTTAATAGTTAAACTCTGCATTTGTGATTCTGAATTTCTGGGCATCTTATCATCCATACACATCTTACCTATTTCAAAATAATCAGCAGTTGTTAACTCTGGAAACATCTTTCTTATTGTTCCCATAGGGTTCGTACCCCAACCCAAAGTTAGAACACCAACCAATTCTTCATCTACATATGTACCAAGATAATGTTTAGTTAGTTTGGGCATCACAGCACTATAGTGTCGTTCTTGAACGAATAGTGTTGCAACTCTCCAATCTATAGGTTTAATTATCACCCCTTATGTCTCCTCAAATAAGCGGCTCCCGCTTCTAAAACTTCTGGACGATCTAGTGAACGTCCTATCATAATATTACAATAGTCACAGATATATTCTCTTGGTGTTTCAGTTTCATGGTCATGATCTAACACCCAAACAGTTTTTGATGTTGCAGACGATAATCCTTGAAATGCACCTCTACCTCTGATATATTCTTCATTGTCATTACAAATACCACACTTATGATCCGACTCTGGTTTAGCTATTTCTTTTCTAACTTTATTAAGAATTTTTGTTTGGTGATTATTACACACTTTACAAATATTCTTAGTTTCTCTTGAACCATCTTTTCTGTGTCCTCTGTTTGCAAAGAGGTCTAAATGTTTTACCTCTTTACAAGAATAACACATCTTTGTATGCTCAACTTCTTCTGGGCCCCATAATGTTTGAATAATCATATTGGTAACTTTCCAACTTGACTATCTGTATACATTTTCTTCCACTTGATTTTAATCTTCTTGAAATCTCCACCCATAACATTCTCTTTAATGCCATTCCATGATACATGGTTAGGATACATCTCAATAAGTTTTGCATGAGTATCATTAATTAAATCTAAAGTTCTCCATTCGTTACATCCACCCTCAACTAGAATCTTAGAAATATAACCAAACTCATCCCATATACGATTTGTATGTCCTTTTTCAAACAACTGTAATACCATATGAATATCTTCACATACTGGTAATGACCAATCTAGTTTTGTCTCATCAGGCATTTTATTACCATTGAAAAAGAAACCACAGTTTACAGCAGCGATATCAATAAATGGTTTTCCTGCTGGTGGTAGATTACCTTGACGAAAACCAGCGAAATCAACTTCATCTAACCATCGACTAGTTTCTGATAACATATAATCCCAATCCTTAGCGTCCATAAATCTTTTAGATTTTTCTTTACCAGGCGTTCTACGAATGAATTTTAAGTCATCGTCAAACACTCCGTATTTGATATTCATAGATTTCATATATATCCAGCGCCTAGTCTCCGTGATCCCAATATCATCATCAGGCAAAACCATTATGGGATAATTTGGGTATAAATGTTTTTCCTTCGGTTGCACTACAAGAGTAGTAATAGATTGTGTAGGGCCTGACAAATTATCAAAAGTAATTTGGTTGTGAGATCGGCCTAAGGTCGGTATATAAATCTGATCTATCATATCGCAGTGTCCATTCTATTTGTAAATTCGTGATAGTAAGCGTCCAGAGATAACAATACTTGTTTGTAGTTGTTTCTATATTCTTCTAACTTACTGTTAAAGAAATCTTCATCTCTTAATTGTAAAATCTTTTCTTCTAGTTCTTCAAACTCTTGTACTCGTTGCCATTCATCAATTCTGTATGTATTATTCTTATCATAGTCTCTCCATACAAATGGCACCATTCCAATTGAAAGTGCTTCTGGATACCTACTAGTTGTGGCATATGGGTCAATCCAGTTAAAACAAAGTGTACTTCTTGCTGGTTCTAACATTGGATATAATTGTTTCCAATCTTTAATCCATGCGGCTTGTCGTTTTACCCCACTAGGAAAACCACCCACCATTACAGTAGATAGTTGTGAACGATAGATTTTACGAATTGTTTTCTCTCTATCGTTACCATGTTTCATACGACCCCAGTAGGCCCAATCAACAGTTTTACCTTCACTCATCATATCATAAAGAGGATTTTTTAAAGTCTGAATAAAATGATATTTCATACCGTGGATATTTCCACTAAAATCTATTTCATCTATCGTAGTAAATCTTGTAATTGTAGTACCCTTTAAAGTATGCACTCTATACAACTCTTCTGTGTCACCCCTATCTGAACGAAACATAATCACCTTTTTATCTCTAAAGAACGGGCGAATAGTTTCCATATGACTTTCAGACTTTGCAAGGTCTTTTGGATTCATCTGTAACTCACCATGATACCTAAACTCTGAATCACTAGGTATGACAATTACATCGGCCCACTCAATATTCTCTGGTGTTCGTTTGGGTCTACTTTCATCAAACGATACGTTATATGTTCTGTATTCATGTTGTGGGTTTGCTTTCATCCACTTGACATAGTTTTCAAAGAAACTATCTAGGACAGTTTCTAATGGGCCATTATACTTTACGTTACTTCGTAATCTTGCAATTGTTATTTTCATTACATATCTTCTAAAGAGTTTTTGATCTTATATTCTAATGAAATCACCTCTACATTAAAACCCTTAGGCGCAATCCAAAACTCAATGTCATCCATCACCTTAGGCAACCACTTCTTGTTCCACTCTTGCATGGTCTTCCAATTGGGATGGGTGATGTAAATAGTTGCATACTTCTTCTTTGACTTTGCCTTTACAAGTAACTTTAACTCATCTTGTAACGAATGTAAGTTAAACTTTCCAGATGAAGCGTGCATTGAAATTGAATCCTTATCAGTAGCATTTTCAAGAATAGTAGCTAATTCAGACTTGTATAGTGACCACTTCTTCCAAATCCAACCATCAGGCAACTTATCATTTAGAGTAATCGTTGTCTGTGCCTTATTGATAATCCAGTTGATTTGTCTTGTGCTCCAATTCATATCTTCCAAGTATTTAATATTATCTGTTGAGTCGGCCGGAACACCTTTCTTATTAAATGCAGCAACAATCCATGCTACTTGGTCGTCTGGATGACCAACCTTTGTAGCCTTTTTCTGCTGAGGATTTAACAGATTAGCAAGAATTTGTAACTGTGTGACATCAAACTGATTCCAAATCTTCTTTGAGATATACATAACTGGCACCTTAATTACATGAGAAACCCTCTTTGCGGCCGCAGTAGTGTGATTACCATCAAGAATGATATCATCACCATTCTTTCCATATCCCTTTAATACAATAATTGGATCAAAACTATCAATCTTTCCATGTAAGTCAATCATAGCATCTGCAAGAACTCCAACATGATTAGTGTCAGTATTTTCTACCCTTGTCTGATACCTCGCAAGTTCAGTAATTATTGACTTCTCAATCAACTCAATAGGTAATTCCTTAGTCTTAATCATTTGAGATAATTCCCTCAATTCTAAATTCTTACCTACTGTCTTGAGGTACTTACCACCACCATTTGACTTGTTGTAGTATTCTTCATTGTTGTTCGCATCTACTTCTAATAACATATTTCTCTCCAATGTCGCCATATTAATTTTAGTTCCTTGTTTCACAATCTTGTATTCATTATCACCCTCAGCAAAATCTTCCATGAAAATAGGACACTTACTTGAATGAATATAATTAGAAATAGTTTCTCCTTTTTTTAAAACATGATAACCAATATACTTCTTTCCAGTTCCATTAACTGTGATTTCGTAAACATAAGCTTCTTGATTCATATTTTTTCTTTCTCTTGATTGTTTATACTAATAGTATAACAGCCAAAAGTGCATTTGTCAAGTAGGGCAAAAATCTCCAGTAAAAACAAAGACTTAAATTTAACGTAAAATTTGTGTTTTAGCACAACTGCGAATCACCTTATTATATCAATCTTATCCATAGTATCTTTATTCCAGACTTCAAGTTCTTTTCTTAACTTGTCCTCTCTAATCATTTTAGTGTATCTTTTAGTAGAAAGCTTCTTCCACCACTGTACTACATTTTCAAGTTCAAATCTATCATAGTTTTCTGCTTTTGTCAAGGTATTTGTTTCACCTAGTAAAACATTTCTTGCATTTTCATATCCATATGTTGACATATAAAATCTTTTCTGTGTGGTCACTTCTCCTGCTTTATTCATTGCATCTGTAAATAACTGATAGGCCTTTGAGTCATGTTGTTTTAATGATGCCTTAACCGTTCCCACCATCTTGGTCTGCATCTTTAACTTTCTTGAACTTGCACCTTTATGTATTAGGTCTTCACCACCGTTTCTTTCAGTAAACCAATCTCTCATCTCCATATAGATTTCTTCTCCAAGTGTCAATAGAAACTTAGATTGAGTATCACCTTTGTATCTTAGATATGGGCGCATACCATCATACATACTACCACCTTTGATATTACCATAAAGACTTGTAGTTTCAAATAGACAGAACTTTGTATTATACTTCTTATTCAACATACGTCTAGTTGCATGAGAACAACAAATAGCTGCAAGTAACTTACCACCAAGATAATTATACCCAAATGGTTGTGCAGGCACAATATTAAATCCCATGATAGCACGTTTGTTAAAGATATCTAAATCTGGAACACCACCAAGAAAATCATTTCTAGGTTTAGAGTTAATTAGTGGACTACCATAACGTATAAATCCTACAATAGTATTTGTAGTTGTTTCCTTAACAACTAGTTTCAAAGTCTTGCCTGGGTTTTCATCTGGACTGAATGATGCAGTCTTTTCTAATAGTGTATCATATACCTTGTTTGGTATTTCTACAACTTGAAAGTTCATATCCTCTGGATGCATATCAAAGTCTTGAAACAAATCATCTTCAATTGACATGCCAGGCAGTGGTGACGGAATATCTTTAACTCTTTCAATCTTTCTTACACGAAAGTAATCATCAATGCGATTAAAATCTTTGAAGTATTTCATCAATTTTGTAGCAGCGTATATTGAGTCTTGTCTGTCTAGTATCATAGAAAATCCATTAAGTTACCTTGTTGGCCATATGTGCGATCCACTGTCCATTTAAGTTTGGACACAATAAAGTTTAGTGGTTCAACAAATGACTTTTCAAATTGTTGTTCATAATCAATCATACTCTGTAATCCAAACTCATCAGGCATTTTTGTAATGAATGAAATAGAACTTGATTGGTGAGCATTTGGTATTCGTAAGTGCAAGAATTTAATCTTATCCCCTTCTTGAATGTATGGGTATTTGTTTACTAGTTTCTTTTGTTTGAGAAGATGGTTGTATAGAATTGCTCCCTTACAATGAATAGGGGCTCCTTTAGCAAATAGGGAACTAGGATCACTCCATTTCGTCAAACCGTTTACACTTCTAGGATATGCAATCATCTCTGCTGGCATGTTCATAAACTCTTCTCTAAAGTCTCGTATAAACTTATTTAGCATTTTCTCATCACCACTCATGATGATTTTCAAACCTTCTTTAATTTTGTTTCTACAAGGTTCTGGCGTAGAAGATTTTACTGCTTCAATACCCATAATCTTTAGTTTAGGTTCTTGATAACGAACACCCTCATTATCCCACACATTAAGAATATATCGTTTCTTAGCAGTCCATATACCCTTGTCAGCGATGACTTCTCTTGACATCTCCATCTTCTGTTGGTATGCTTTCATGTAAGTAGCGAGTTCTTCATAACATGAACTGATATATGGTTCTATCTTATCCTTTGCAATGCTGTCTAGAAAATCAATTGGACTAGATGGATTAAACTTTTCTACCAAAGAACCGAATGTAACATAGATGGAATCTGTATCAGAAGCAACCACATAATCTTGATTATCAGTTTTGAGTAAATTGTTCATATAACTATTAATCTTGTTTTCAATCCAACGAATAGATAATTGTCCAGAAGTTGTAACAGCCTCTGCCATTGCAAGGGAGTAGTATCTGAAATACTGATTACCGATAGCACCATAAGCACTGTTCAATGCAATCTTTCTTGCCATCTGAATATTATCATACTTAGAAATCTTTTTAAGTAGTTTTGGTTCTTTGGTATCTTCATATTCTTGTTTTGCCTGTAACATCTTCTTCTTGAATACGACACGATCATTGTACATGTTTTCCATCAACTCTGGAAGAAAACCTTTTGTATCTGTTCTGAACAATGCACCGTTTGGTGTCATAGTGGTATCTTTGAAAATAGATGTATCAACTTCCTTGTTTAGAAGTTTGTCCACCTTCATACCTTTTACCGTATCCAGAGATTTTAATGTTTCTGGGGAAATATTATATTGCATCATTAAGTGTGGATACAAAGAGTTCAAGTCAAAAGACATAATCCATTTATGTTCACCGACTATAGGGTCTTTGACATATGCACCCTCAAACTTCTCTGCCTTTTCTGAATGACGTTTCTGTGGAATTACAATATTCTTTTTCTTTAGATAATTGTAAATCAGAACATCCCAATATTTAACCGAACCAAGAACATCCATGTAATTAACTTTGGCTTCATATGCCATAGTCAAACACAATTCAATAAGTCTCATCTTATCTTCAATACGATCAACTAGTTCCACATCAAGAATGTTATAGTCAATAAAAGATTGAAAGTCTTTTGTATACCACTCACTGAAAGTTTCATATGGATTTGTATCTTTCTTTTGTCCAAGTTCTACATATGCGATATGAGTAAGTGCATATGACTCTTGACTTGTGTATGTAAACTTGTGATATAAGTCCAAGTAATCCAAGTGAGCAACACCTCTAATATCGTAGAGTTGATGATTCCTACCATTTCTGAAAACTTCTTTATCTTGAACCATACGCCATGGTGATAATCTTTTTAGTTCATCCTCACCAAACAAGTTCTTCATACGATTACATAGATAAGGAATATCAAAAAATTCTGTATTCCAACCAGTGATAATATCTGGTGGGCTGTTTTCCCAAAAGATAAGAAACTCTTTAAGTAAATGTATTTCACTCTCACATTCAATGTAAGTTACATCGTCACGACTATTAGTATATTTACCAACACCCCAAACAATAATTTGTTTGTTAGAATGGTTCTTTAAAGTAATTGATAGAAAAGGTTCTGCAGCCTCTTGTGGATTAGGAAACCCATTCTCACATTTAACCTCAATGTCAATAGTGTATATTAGAATCTGATCTAAATCCCAATTGACATCATTAGGATATTCTTCTGAAAGATAAGTATATGGATATTGGTTTAACCCCAATACCAACGATTTTTGATTCTCGTATGATTTTTGCCACTCTTTCGCATCTTTGATATTATCAAATTTGATTGGGGCAGCATTCTTGCCAGTAAGAGTTTTGAAACCGCTTACCTTTTCGCAGGGCGTGTACAAAGTTGGTTGGTATTTAACCTTACGAACTTGTCGTTTGCCGTTTACAACTTCTCTTAGAAAAAGTTGGTTTCCCCACTGTAAAATATTTGTGTAAAAGTTTATCATCATGTTCCATTGTATAGTAAATTGTTGGCATTGTCAAGTCTTTTATTCAAATAATTCTATTTGTTTTTTCTTGTTAACTGGTTTCATTGGGAAATAAATATTAATCATTTCTAGTCTATCATGTGCGGCAGATAGTTTATCTAGTTCAGCCATAACTGCTTCTGTTACATCTGAATGCTCTCCAATTCCTGCCGGCATTGTTTGATACACTGCAATATTTGCCTTGTGAACTTCAATTTGTCCTTCTGCATGTTTTTTTGCAGCAAAAATAATTTGTTCGCCTACTTTCATTTTGTACTCCTTTTATTGAGTTTTTGGGGTAAATCGTCCTCATCTGTTTTATCGCCTCTTTCAATCCAATCGGATAGAACGAATCTCCTATTTGGATTGACACTTACTTGAAACAAAGTCATAATATCTCTGTTAGCAAGAAAAGTACTTCTTGAATCTTTTTCAGTAAGTCCTATTGGTACATCTAAATATTTTCTATTATTAAATGTTATGTTTACGTTAACAATAGGTCTTTCATCTATTTTTCCAACATGTTCTGGTTTGGAAACACCTTGTAAGGCACTTGTAAATTTCTTTCCGTCTTTTTCCCACTTAACTGTTCTGCCGTTAATATCTACTTTGTCAACAACAAACATTGATGCATGTGTTCCATTTCCAGTATCGAACTTTGCTCTTAGTGGGCCGTAACCATCTATTTCAATTCTTTCTACATATCCAGATTCAGTAGGAAATGAATGTCTACGATTATTTGGTATCATAATAAACTCTAATAACTTTTCTACAATCTTAGATGGATTTGCATCACCAATATATGCATTGTTGTCTGATTCTGTATCAGTAGCATCATACAATGCAAAATTAGAACCAATACCAGCAGAACCATTACACTCTAAAACGTAAACATCTCCACTTACAATAGCATGGTCAACACCAACAACATATGCACCAACTGAACGAGATGCCCTTAGAATCACTTCTCTTTCTCTATCATTCAATTTATATGGTTCTGTTGTAGCACCTCTATGTCTATTAGACCTAAAATCTTTCTTTGCAGAAATCCTCTTTGTTGATGCTAGTATTTTACCACCAACTACAATTGTTCTTATATCACTATCGAATTTAAAATATTCTTGAATTAAAAGTTCAGCACCAAATTTCCATAATGACTGAACATTAGAAACTAAACTCTCGTAATCTTTAGCAATAGAAACACCAATACCTTGTGTACCAGTAATTGTTTTAATGATAACTGGAAACTTACCACCAATTCTTTTTAATCCATCTTCTAGAGACTTTTCATTTGAAACTATTGATGTTCTAGGAGTCGGTATACTGTTTCTTTCAAAAGATAAGAACGCTGACATTTTATTATCACATGTCAACATACCTTCTCTATTGTTAATCATAAACGAACCAGACTTCTCAAAAGATGTTAGTAGTGCGAGTCCGATTTCATCTTCTAAAACTCCAGCACGAACAAAACACACAGTCTTTCTAGTGTTAAATTCTACATCATTATCGTTACCATCAAAATTAGATACTGTTATTATTCCAGTTTCTAAATCATTAGCAGCGATCCATGCATCTCTAACATTAATGATGTGACATTTAATATTACGTTTTTCGCAAGCTTTCTGTAAAAGATTGCTTACTAGTTCTGGTTTTTTAGATTTAACTTTGGTTAGAATTGCTACTTCAATATCAGTGTCAACTTTGGCCTCAGTAAAAAAATCGGCAAATTTTTCCATACACCATCTCCAAGGCTTTATATTTCTTTAGTTTCTTCTTTTTTCTTTCCAATATTATATTTTGTCTCTAAAACCCACTCATTCTTTTCTTTGAATGAAATGATTTTGATTTGACTCAATGGTGTTATTGGTTCAGCCTCACCCTTTAGTGTTACCAGACCCCAATCACTTAATAGTTTACCGATTGTATTACGTCTTGCAACATCATTCTCACTTAAATTAGTTTCCTTACCATCTAGGGCAAAGAGTTCTTTAAAGTGAACTAAGTAATATTTACCTTGTTTATGTAGTATGTGGCAAGATTGATAGAGTTTCCTATCTTTTCTACTTGCAACACCAATTCTGGATAATGTCTCTCTCACTTTTAGAAAATCATCCGGCTCTTTTAAGACGATTTCTAACATATCGTCTTGCTTCCAATTCAGTTTAACCTCTTCCATTTTTTCCACCTTTATTCAAACTATCTTTAATAGTCTTTATCTGTTCATCATTAAGTATACTTAGAGCGGACTTTGCCTTTTCATTACTATATCCATAATACTCTTTTACATACTCTAGATCTTTAAGTTTACTTGCTTTCAACCAAGGATTAAATCGTTTCCTTGGTCTTAGACTATTTAGTAAAAAGTCAAACTGCAACTTATTGTCTAGGTGATGTTGACGGTTCATCTCATTTGCGAGATGTATGGTTTCTTGGTCTAATAAACATTTATTTATAATGAATGGTGCATACTTCTTTTCCCAAGTTTCGTCACCACTATCCATAAGACGTTCTTTAGTATAGTTTATAGCATTTAGGTATTCTTTCAATTCATACATGACTAATCTCTATAATCATCTAGACGGTTTGGATTAGTTATTTCTCCACCCATGTCCATTGTTTTAAATACAATACAAGTCCTTAGTTTATGGCACATCCTTGAAACAGGCAAAGCACCATGTGTAGTTTTCGCTGGGAAACAAATTAATCTATTACCCACATATTCTGCAACTTCATTACCCACGATTGTTCCACCCATGAAATCTTTTTCCCAATCCATTCTAGGATAATATATCAAGGTATAATCACCGTCATCTTTGTGTGTTAGTGGTTCTATACCATGAGTGTGGGCATTTAGGTAAACTCTTACCCATTCTAGTTTCAATTCAATCTTTCGCATGGCTGCATCCCAGATAGGTAAAAGCCAATCCATATTTGCTGAAAGTACCTCATCACGATTATGCATACCAGCAACATGCCAGTGTTTACTTGCACCACCTTTTCTAGAATTATAATCATACTTCCATGAAAGAGAATTTACTTCTTGGTCTATAAGTTCAGCGATATGTGGTTCAACCAGATTATCTACAATATTTAATTTATCATATCTCATTTGAATTTCACAGCCCCCATAATCTCTGTTAGACAAGCCAACAAGTTAATCTCTTGATCTGCAACAAAGGCAGACTTATATTGATAATCACCTAGAATAACCACAGCATGAGGAATAGTACTAGGATTAAGATAATCGTATAGCGCATCGTAAACCCTACGATAAATCCTAATAGGGTCATTATCGAGATTAGCAACAATCCATTTTCTGACATTTGTAAATTCCTTTCCTTTTAGTGATGACATCAAGTCACCAATATTCTTTTCAGATATATTGACTAGAACACCAGCATCAATTTGACCAGTAACAGAGTATCTTTGAAGTTCATTTATCACTCTACGCCAGTCTGGAAAGTGTTTGTTGATTAATTCAGCAACAGCCTTAGGTTCATTTTTAATATCTTCTATTACTAGAATCTTTAGGATTCTTTCAAAGAACTGTTCTGCAAGTTTTACTTTGTCACTATTATTAATAGAGAAATCAATACCAGAACACCTTGAGTGTAACGGTTCAATTAATCTATTCTTATAATTACAAGTAAGAATAAATCCACAGTTATTGTGAAACTCTTCCATAAACCCACGAAGGGCAGGTTGAGTTGATTGTGGATTTAGATAATCAGCCTCATCTAGAATGACGTATTTTCTACCACCCTCTAGACTTACAGTTGAAGCAAAGTTTTTGATTTTTGTTCTAAGAACATCAATACCAGATTCTTCCGAACCATTTATCAACATATAAGTAGCACCGATTTCATTTAACATCGCTTTTGCAACTGTAGTTTTACCCACACCAGCAGTACCAGATAATATTAGATTTGGTATTGATTTGTTCTTAACAAATTCTGTGAATGTATCTTGTAAACCTTTTGGTAAGATACATTCAGCAATAGTCGTTGGGCGGTATTTCTCCACCCACAAGAAGTTTTCCATAATATAATTCCTAAATTAAACTTTGTAAGAGGATTCTGGTTCAAGAGCAATCCAATACTCAACTTTATTAGTTACGTTTTGAAAGTGACTAATATTTTGAGAAGATACTGTAACATCATAGTTACCAGATAACAATTTCATATTTTCTACTTTGAAATAAAAATTATAGTCTGCACCCTCTGGAGCAGTACAATCAACATCCATAGAATAATTGTTAGCAGTATCGTTTTTCTTATCCTTTACTGTCAATGAATTATTTTTCAACGCCATATCTGGTGAAGAAATAACTCCAGCAGCACGTTTAAGTTGATTGATTGTATCTTCTTGTAAAGAAAATGTAACATCACTTGAAGGCATAGTTATCATTTTAGTAGGACTAGTTACTACACTAGGATCAGAATAGAAATACTTCAAAGATTTCTTTGGATTACTTTCTTCTGCCATCATTACAAACTGTTCTTGGAAATCCAAAACTGGTGTTGTAAATAAAGATAAAGCAGCAAGAAATTCATTCAAGTCATAGATTGCAACTTCTTGTGGAAATGATTGATCTACTTCTGCTTTTGCAACGATATTCTTCATCGCTGACATTGTTGTAAGTGTATTACCCTCTTTTATAATCAAGTTCTGATTAATAGTTGAAAAGTTTTTTAGTACACTGATAGTTTGACTACTTAGTTTCATTGGTTTCAATCTCCGTTTCATTAATATAAAGTGCTATTATACCATAATGTATAATTTTAAGCAAGTCATTTCGGTCTTTACCGTTCTTTTTTCCATATCGTTGTGCATACTTTAGTATGTTACCCATACAGAAACCTTCACCGTGTCCACCGTCTATAATAAACTCTGTCGCTTGGTACTTACCATCACTGTAGTGTTTATTATAAGTTTTGTCTACATAATCTTTAAGTTCATTTAATATTTTACCTTCCATAAACTTATATTCAATATTCTTTGCCAACTAAGACCTCCGTAGTGTTTTAATATATTTTGATTGATCTTCTGGACTAGTGATACCCAATTTCTTTAATGTAAGTTTATCAACTACATTAATATTTGCAGAAAATGTTCTACGTTCACCTTCACCAAAAAATGGCATTACGGAATGTCTTAACCAATTAGGGAATATATACATAGCCCCAACTTCTGGTTTAACATATTCGTCTGTAGCAGGTCTAAGAATCTTAGTATCTGCCCTTCCATTATTACCCCATGAGAAATAAGTGAAACCATCAACACCACCAGAATTATTATTCAAGTTGACTTGATCTCCACTAACCTTTTTCTCAATCGCCTCTGGAACTTTTAGATACAGAATACACGACAACCCATAAGGTGTAGCAACACCGTGGTCGTGTAAAGGATTATAATCTCCAGAGTAACTATGAACTGACCATGCTTCAAATGTATCTACTTCTGCATCAACTTCATGTCCATTCTTTAAATAAGTTCTTGCACACTGGTCGATAATAGTTTTTACTTGTGATGGTATAGAAAGAGTCTCTGGTGTTTCTGGTTCATGAGTAATTGGAAAGACAAGTTGTGCTGATTTATTATCTTGTTTGATTTGTCCTACAAGTCCACCGGCCAAACTATTGTTTGCAGTTGTATTACCAGCAGTTTCACCAAATGATTCGTCTTGTGTTACAATAGTTTCATCAATGTATCTATTAATTTCAGTTATAGCATCAACTGGAATTTCTACTCGCATCATATGTAGTGCAAGTTTAGTTTTCATAGAAATTCTTAAACCAGAATTTTTCTGTGTATGTTCTTCATCAGCATCAGCCATAGCCTGTCCATCTTCAATTGCTTTTTCAGCATCTGTTTTAGGAATTGGTTCGTTTGAAGTCCAATGATTTTTGTCTGTTTTTGCGACACCACCGTCTTTGAATTGGTCTGGTGCAACATCAAATGTTTTTAAACCCATAATATATCTCCTTGGATTAAGTGAATAGGGGTGGCGAATGACTCGCCACCCCAGAAATTAATACCGATTAGGCTTCGTAACCTTGAGCACCAAATAGTGCAGTTTGTCCAGCTGCAATCACAGCTTTACTTGGAGTACCAACTCGATACGAAACACCAGCAGTTCCACGATTTTCATAAATCATCATACCTTCATTTCGTAGTTTACCAACCATCCCAGCTGGGGATGCAAGGTCAAATTTAGTTCGCAAACTTTTCCAAGTTACAGCATTGCCTTTTGCAAAAAGGTTTCGGATTTTTGCAGTCTTAGTCATTTTAGTCTTAGTCATATTGTATTATACCTTTCATAGTATATTTGGTAATTTGTTAGTATCTATATACTAACATAGATTAGAGGCATTGTCAACCCCTAAAATTCTTTTATTTGGATTTGGAGCGGGCAGATGGAATTGAACCACCTTCTTCAATTTGGAAATTGACATAATACCTTTATACGATGCCCGCATTTTTCCTAGAATGATGGTTCTTCTTCATCATCACTATCCATATCAGATAACATATTATCCAATTCAGTTTCGTTGTTAGTAGAATCAATCTCGATTCCACTGTCAATTTTGGTGTACAAGTCCATGAAAGAGTCTTTGGTCTCTTCATCGAATCTTGCAACACAAAGTTCGATAGACTTCATCTTGTCATTGAAAATGGCAAATGCCTTTACAATGTGGTCTAACCTTCTGGTCGAAATCACTTCATCGACTCCACCGTCAAAGAAAGTCTTTCTGATAACCTCGGCCCACTTGACAAGATTATCTGCAAACACTTCATCAACAGTTCCATACTTTTTCATAGAACCGATAACAATCTTCTTTTCGGTTTTTGTGGTAGCGTATGGTTGTTCAATAGTGATTGCAAATCTTTCGAGGAAGGCCTCATTCAATACGTTAGTACCAATAAATCTACCGTCATCAGAACCTTTACCTTTAGTGTTAGCAGTCGCCATCACATTAAAACCAGTTTTAGGAGTAATCCACTTGTTTACTTTTTTCAAGTAAACACCTTTACCCTCAAGAACTGGTTGGAGTGCAAGTAACTTGTTTGAACCCAAATCACACTCATCAAGCAAAAGAGTACAACCTCTTTGCATGGCCTCAATGACTGGCCCAGGAACAAACTTAGTTTCTCCATTCACCAATCTGAAACCACCAAGTAAATCATCTTCATCAGTTTCGATTGTGATGTTCACTCTGATCAATTCTTTTTTCATCTCAGCGTGAATCTGTTCAATCATCAATGTTTTACCATTACCAGATAATCCAGTAACAAATATTGGATAGAACAAACCAGACTTTACAATCTGTTTGATTGTAGTGTAATGACCCCAAGGTACGAAACCTACAAATGTCTCTGGAACTAAATTTTGTTTTTCCATATTTGTTGCAACTAAATTCATAACAGTATTCTCCACTGGAGCAGTAGTATTAACTTGAACTGTCTCAGCAACATACAAATCTTCATTAGGAAGTTTGAACTGATTATAACCAGTTTTACACTGACCTAGAAACCAACCAGCAAGTGGTAGTTCTAGTTTTTCACAAACCTCTTTTACTTGAGTCTTGTTTAGAATAGAACCAGCACCGAATTGTTCAGATGCAGAATCTACAAACTTCTGTTTTCTTGGACTTAAATACATAATATAACCTCTTTTTCAATTTTCATCATACCTTAAAGTAACACATCTTTAACCCATTGTCAAGTCTTTTTTTAAGTCCTTGATTTTAAAGGGTTTTTCATTAGGCAATCATTCCCACAAACTTGTTTAATACTGGGCGATTCGCCATCTTATTATTCGCAGATTTCATGAAGGCCTTTTTCAATTCACCAACTTTAGCGTTTGGTGATACTTCAAACTCCTCTGATTCTTTCATTGCACCAGCACCAGGCAAGATATAAAATTCATCATAACCTTCCTCTTTACAAACTACTACGTTTTCTTTCTTTAGTTTTCTGTAAATATCCTTTATAGCATTATAGTCTGTATAACTATGTAGATCGAATTTATCAGAAATAATATTCTTATGAACCATACCTCTTTTTCCAGAACCAGCAATAAAGAAACCTACAATATTCATATTAGGCACTCTTTTCTTTAATAACTTGAACATGGCAACAGTTTGTTCATTCCTATATCCATTAGACTTACCAATTACAATTTTTGCATTTGTAACTGGGTCAGTGATATGAGTAGTACTTCTACTCCAACCTTGCACTGGTCTAGTAGTTTCAATATCATTACCATCTCTATTAGTTATGATTGTGAAAGCATCATCCATTCTGTGACTATATCCATCAGTAAGAAAAACGGTGTGTATTTTTTCAACACCATGTTTTTTCTGAAAGTCTGGAACAATTTTCATTGCAGCGACAATAGCGTGATTAAGTGGTGTACCACCTAACTGAAACTTGTATGGTGGTGAAATAGGATAACCCTCTTGACTCCAATTCCTATAACCCTTCCAAGCCTCGGCCATCATAAACATATAATGCATCATCTCAAACTGTTCTTTTTTCTTCATTGAAGAACTCAAAAAGTTAAACAATTTCAAATCTTCAATTGATAAATCACCAGACTTAAATTCTTGTTTAAATTGTCCTTCTCTTTTATTTCTAGAACACCTATCTGAAAAAGCATAAACGTCAAAAGGAATTTTAGTTCTCATACAAAATTCAGTAAGATTAAACAACTGTTTCATAGTACCACTCATATTTTCTTGCATTGATCCAGACCAATCCAAAAAGAAAACTAAACCGTGATTTGTCGCACCAGGCACTGTAGTGACTTTAGCGAATAAATCCTCATTGAATTTGTAAGTGTGTAACTTACCCATATCAAGAGTTCCAGTTTTTGAAGTAGTAGCACGATTATACTGACTTGCAGCTTTTTTCATCTCAAATTCTTTAGTAATATAAGAAACTGTCTTTTTAGAACTTGTAAGAAAATCTTTCAACTCATCTTGAGTATAAGAGAAAAACCTATCTTGATGATCATTTTTATATTCTTCTCTCAATTCTAGTAGAAGATCAGTTGGTGTTTCAATCAAATCTTTAATATTGTTTAGTTTTGGTATCCAAGCATATGTTCTATCTGTTGCAGTACCATCTATAAATTTCTTAGATGCACTCTGATAAGCACTATCTGTAGAAGCAACAAATGGTTTATCATCAGACTTACCACCTTCTCGACCATTAGATACGACTTCTTTTTTATCGTCCTTTTTGTCCTCTGATTCATTGTCTGCACCAGAACTACCATTTGGAGTTTGTTCCTCTTGGTCGTCCTTCTGGTCGTCTCCAGCCTCACTCTGGTCATCAGATTCACCGTTTTCTTGGTTATCTTCTTTACCTTCACCAGCGTCTGATTTCTGTGGAGTCTGTTCACCAGACTCATTACCGTCACTAGGCATCTGACTCATCTTACCGTCAGCACCAGCACCATCTTGGTCTGGATCACCTTGGGATTCTTCGTTTTGTTCAATATATTCATATAACTCTTGAGCAAGTTTTAATACTTGTTTAGGAGTCTTAGTTTCATTTGCTTTTTGAACCCACTCCATCTCTGCATCAGAAAATGGAACATCAGACACATGTTTAAAATGAAGATTAATTCTATCAATCAAGTTCATTGATTTTAGATGTTTACCTTGGAGTTTGAAAAAATCCATTTGTAATAATTCAGTATATCCTAGATTGAAACACCTAACACCGCCTGGGTATCTAGATTGTATCATCTTTTCAATTCTAACATCTTCTAGGACATTGACAAAAGAAAAATCAATATTTTTCTTTCTAGCGGTTTCCAACATATCTAATGGAGTCCAAAATGCATGACCTACCTCATGAAGTGTAAATAAGTCTTGAACACTTTCACTCATATCTTTCCAGATAGGTAAAACCAATTCACGATTTTTAACGTCAAAAGCAGCAGTTTCTACTTTTTTATGAACTACATGGATATCTTCTTCTGCAAGTAACTTCGCAAGTCTCGATTTATCTTTCATAGTTTTTCCTCTCAATCATCATCATATATATAAGCTGACACACTTTTGAGGCAAAGTCAAGTCTTTTTTTCACTTTTTTTCAATTTAAATTTCGCTGTAAAATCAGTGGCTTACTATCACGCCCACTGTTTATTCCATGCCTTATATAGGTATTCTGCCAGATATTTGTGGCCTGATTCGTTTGGATGCGAATCATCTACTCCCATTCTATACTTTTCATGGTGAATTATTGATGATGCTGTATTTCCACCAATATCTCCAAATATAGGCCAACCAACAAATGTTTCATTATTTATAGAAAGCATATAATCTGTAGTCATTAAATGATCTATTACTTTTCTTCTTTCTACATTATAATCTTGTTCATCAAACCAAGTAAAAAATGGATTAGTTCCCATAATCTGTAAATATGGTATTTTCTCATTTTCACAAATACTTTGAATTGCATACCAATATCGTAGACTTTGATTCCACGATGTTTCAATTTGCCATATACCTAACTTTAATGTATTATCTGCAAGGTGGTCAAAATCTGTTGGTGATCTTTGTAATTGTCTTTGAACTATGCCTGTTATGCCTGTTTCAAAAAATGTTCTATAATGCTGTTCTAGTGGCATATGTGTTTGTCTTTTATTACCAAGAGATCGTCTAGGACTCCAATGGAAAAAAGCGCTGTCCGTTATTGAATTATAACCTTTTAAAGCTTTATTATTATGAACTTCAAAATCAATTCTATCTGGTTCACTCCACATACAAACCACACCACCAATATTATCAGCATAATTTGTGACATCCACAGCTTTATTGAATATCTGTTGATTACCAGATCCAGATTGACCAAGATTTATTAAATCCATATCTAAATATTTAGCAAGATGTTCAGGCCATTTGGGCCAATTAGTATCCATATCTGGATAAACAGAACTGTTAAAATTATCATCTGTCCAGCTATCACCAATACAGACTAAAACTTTTTTCGCCATTATTTTCTTCCCACAAATTGAATTAGTTGTGAATCACCCTTACTAAACAAATACCAACAACAATTATCTTTGCCTGTGGAATTACTGTCTGGTATCCATTGCACTCTACCAATACTTACTATCTTTTTTAAAAGTGGTAGATATTGAACACTCTGTTTAGTATGTATCCAATCAGCATCAAACAATAACCATGTAGGTCTAAATGCAGTAAAGTATTCAATCATAGGATGTAATAGTTTTCTATCCCAAGGCGGATTTGTAATGATATAATCAGCTTCTAAAAACTCATGTTCACCTAAATCTCTAAAGTGTTTATTAATAATACTTTTTTTCTGTGGTTCAATATCTGATGCCCATGAACACCAACCACCTTCCATCAAAGTTTCAATATGATTTACCAATGCACCATCACCAGCACAAGGTTCAGCAAATGCAAACTCCTCTGGTAAATGTGGAACAAGAGGTTCTACTGCTTGCCAAGGTGTAGGATAAAAATCCCTCTCGACTCTTTCAAAATCACTCCTCTTACCCATTAAGTAGCAACATGACTAAAGTTTCTTATCTTTTCAAATCTTATTGAGTTTCTAAATTTGTCTGTTAATTGGTCACCCTTATGTGATATAACAAATATGTTTTCATTTTCTAAAGTTCCCAGTATTTTTAAGAACTCTTCTGTTCCAGTTCCATCTAGTGAACTATCAAATATTTCATCAAGTATTAATAGATTAGTATTCGTAGAGTTTTTCATTTTTGCAATTGCACGCCAAGTAAATAGTAATGCGAGGTCTATTCGCATTTTCTCACCCTCACTAAATGAAGCATAATTAAAATCATCACGGAATCTAGACTTAATAGTTTCATTAAAGTTTTCATCTAAATTAAAGTTTACATAAAATTCCATAGATTGTAAGTAAGCATTAATTAGTTTATTCATGATAGGAAGATACTGTTTAATAATCTTAGTCTTGATTCCAGTATCTTGTAACATTGCTTTTGCAGCTTCATTATATTGTTGTTCATCTTTTAAAGATGATTGTTGTTTATCTAACTCATCTAATTTAGTCTGTAAATTATCTAGATTAGATTCATCTGCTGACTTTTCTTTGTTGTCCAGTTGTGTTAGTTCAGTTTCCAGTTTAATATTAAACTTCTCCAATTCAGATTTAGAATATCCTATTGATGAAATCTCCACATCCAACTCTCTAATTTTATTAGAGTTAGACTCTATTTCTGATTGTCTCTTTTGTGTATTCTCCATCTCTACTTTAAGCTGTTTCATACCATCTTCTAATTCTTCAAGTTGTCCTTGTTTATTAAACAGTACTTCGTCCTTAAACGATTGACTAATTTCTTGGTCACATGTTGGACAACTTTCATTATCTTTGAAAAATTGAGCAGAGTTACTATGACTTTTGTGTTTTTCTACTAATGTAGCCCGAATACCCAACATCTTTTGCAATTTTTGTTCTATCTTACTTGCATCTGAAATCTTTACTAGATATTCTTCTTTTGTAGATTTTAAACTATTAATTTGACTTTCTCTTCTAACTATCTCTTTTTCGTTTTGTTCTATCTGTCTCTTCTTATCAGTTCGTATCTTTGCTTTCTCGCTTTTACTTTCATTGATATACTTACTAGATAAATCAAATTCTGTTTGTGTAACCTCAAACTTATGTGAAACTTCTCTAGTTTCATCTACAATATTCTTTATGTGTGTTTTTACAATCATATTCATCATTGAAAAGATTTTTATATCTAATATCTCTTCAACAACTTCTCTTCTTTTCATTGCTTTAAGTTGCATAAACGGAGCCCATGATGCACTTCCAAGAATAACTACTTGTGTAAATGAACCATAGTTTAGTTTTAGAATTTGTTGTTCTAGTATCTTTTGATAATCTCTAGCATGCGCTTCTTGATTCACCATTACATCATCACAATAGATTTCAAACTTATTTGGTTTGATACTTCTAAATATTTTGTAGTTTTTTGTTCCGATTTGAAATGTAACTTCTACTTCTGTACCACTACCATTAATAGAATTAATCAATTGATTTTTACTAATCACTCTAAATGGTTTACCAAACAAACCAAAACATAGTGCATCCAGTATTGTAGACTTACCAGCACCGTTATCTCCAACAATAAGTGTTTGTGGGTTTCTGTCTAAATCAATACTTGTACTAGTATTGCCAGTTGATAAAAAATTCTTCCACTTCACATTCTTAAATATAATCAAACTGGTATCCCCCTAATCTCTGTTGCAGATATACTTTCAATTTCTTCATCAAGTTTTTCTTGTTCAATCTTATAACCAACATCTCTGCCATATGTAATATTAACAATATTAGGAACATTCATAATAATATAGTCAACATCATATAAGAAACCAGCATTAGATAGTTTGATTTTTACATCCACACTGTCATGATACCCTTCACCAGTATCACGAACCATTATTGCAACTTGGCCAGTCTTTGAATGAGCTCTTTTGAAAAGCTCTGTGTGTCCATCGTGCCAAGGCTGAAACCTTCCAAGCATTTGTACAGTTGGTTTTCGGCTATCCATTTTGTTATCCTTATGTCTGCTATTTTAATAGGTGGTTTGAACAGAGCATCAGTATCTTTATACGGTGATGCTTGTACGGTATCCATCCAGATCAATATATCTGGTCTAAAGTTATTTCTTAATGCTGGTAGTGGACAAATAAATGCACTAATACTTACTGGGTCTAACTCTGCAAGTGTTCTCATCCTATTAGCTTGAATGGCTCTTCCTTGAATAGAAAAATCCCAATCATTGTATATTTTTCTTACTACATCAGCATCCCAAGTAGGAACAGATAACTCTTTTCCCAATCTATTTGCTAACCAAGTTTTTCCACTATTGGGTAAACCCATAATCAAAATTTTCATAATATTTTTCTCATATTTCTAAGTCTTGTGCTTCTGTGTATAGTTGTTTCATAATGTATTTTAGTTTCTTTTTATTTAAGTCAATTGATAAGTCATCTACATACCTATCCAAAATTGTAAGTGTGTCTTGTGTTCCTTCTACAATTTCATCTGATACATTGTTAGCATTTAATTCTGAAAAATCTTCTACAATTTTTACTTCGTGAGCATCTGCTTTTAAAAGTTTCTCCGTAAACTTATCAAATGTATACAAGTCTTTCTTATTTACAACAATCAATTTTACATACTTACTTGCATATTGTGTGAAATCGTGATTATCATAATCCTTCATAGAATCATCATAGTAAATCTTTTGGAATATCTGAAAAGGGTTCTCTATTCTAGTTAGTTCTCTAGTTTCAGTATCAAAAATATGAAATCCTTTCGGACACCCATAGTCACTCCATGTCATCTGATATGGTGTTCCCAAATAAAATACTTGTCCATCATCTGATTTCTTGTGAAAGTGACCAGAAAATACAGTATCAAATTTCTTAAACTCTTTCTTTTCCCATCCAGTTTCCGATACATGTCCAGCATGCATTTCAAAACCTTTAAGTTCTAGATGAGACATACAAACTGTTGCTGGTGTTTTATCAATCATACCAAAAGAATATATTTCATTTTGTGGATTAATCCAAGGCAACATGAGAATAGGCATACCATCAAAGTCCACTGTTTCTGCTTCTGAATACATTTTAATATTTTTATAATGTGTGCCTATAAGTTCTTGTAAAGAATTTACTTCGTTTGTATTTTTGAAATAAATATCATGATTACCAACCAACATATGTAAGTTGACATCTAAAACATTGAATGGTAAAAGAAATCTCTCTCTAAAGTTCTTTGCAGTTCTATAAGAAATATATTTTCTTCTATCCATTACATCGCCGAGATGGATACAATGCTTTATGTTATGTTGTTGCAGATATGGGAAAAATATTCCTTCATAAAACTTGTAGAAATATTCATCAAAAAATATATTATCATTTCTTGCACCAAAATGAGTATCAGTTACTAAAGCGATTTTCATATATTGAAGGGCCCTTCTATTTCTTTTTTACGATATACTAATACAAATGCATCACAGTTTTTACATGAAAGATTTGTTTCCATATCATATTCATCCTCTAAATCATCCATATCATTATCTCCACCCCATATTAATTCGGTGTTACAGAAATAACACTTCATATCTGGGTTTCCTCTTCTTCATCCATAAAATTCTCTAATCCAACTCTTTTCTTATCAGATTCATCTTTTTTCTTCTTTGGTTTGTATACTGCTTCTTCTGGCACCATTACATTTGGGTCAAATCCTACAACGCTGTACTTTGAAGTATCTCCGTCAATAGTATCAAAAGGAACGTACTCTTGTTTTGAAATTAATTGGTGTTTAACATGTGTCTGTTTTTTTTCTTTTGCAATTCGTCTAAGAAATGCATAGTAGATAATTTGTGTAAAATATGCAAATGGGTTGCTTGATTTTTCTGGATTGAAATTGTGTAAATATTGTAAACAATTTTCAATGCCGTCTGCAACCATTTCATCTTTATATGTGTAATTGATAAAGTTAGGACGATATGATAACCCTTGTGCTATCTTTAAAAAGCATGTTCCAATGTAATTGGATATTGCTGGTTTATCATCTGTTTCTTCCATCTCTAAACATAGTTGCTTATATTCCTTCATCGCTTGAAGAAACTTCTTATTGTCTACATAGTGTGGTTTTTGTTTTTTAATCATCCTAATATATCCTTGTAGTTAGGTCTTATACTACATCAATTTGGGGCTGTTGTCAAGTCTTTTTTGTTAATGGAGTGTTTTTTTTGTGACTAAATCACCATACAAATCTTGCCACTCTTCTGTAGTATCAAACTCTTCAAAAGCTTCTTCTGCTAACAAGTCTGAATCTTTAGGGGGGCCCCATTCTTCTGGTTTCATATTATCCATTTTTGCTACAACATACTCGTAATACTTACTCAATCCAGCTGAGGCGTCTATTCGCATAGTAACCGAATCACTTGGTATGATATGTGTTTTGTCATCTGAAAATGGTTGTAACCATCTAGACAATCCTAAAGTTTCCATGAATCCCTTTGGGGAATGTTTAGAAAATAAATCCATTTTCATTGGGTCAGAAATCTCATAATGATCGTCTGTAGTTTCGATTACTTTACATATTACATCTTCACCATTATTTAATTTAAAAATATGATATATCTCATTACTCATGTAATTTTACCTTTTCTACTGTATAATTTAATTGTTCTGTCTTGTATATATTTAGTCTCTGTTGAAAATGTCTATAAGTGAAATTCTGTCTGCTTAGATATGATATATCGTCTGCAATATCAAAGATTAAAACGGAATCTTTATTATCGCCCTTACGCAGCCCACGTCCAATTGATTGGAGCACTCGTACCCTACTTTTACTTGGTGATGCGAACACGATGTTGTGAAGATTGCGAATATTGATGCCTGTAGAAAACGTACCATAAGAAGCAATAATGATTGCGTTCTTTTCTTTTTCAACAATGCCTCGTATACTTTCTCTAGTTTTAGTTTCTGTATTACCATAAACAAAAAATACCTTCTTATCTCCATCCTTCATCATATCATAAAGAGGTTTACCGTGTTTCTCTACAAGTTGAAAAAGGATTAATGTGTTACCCTTTACAGTTTCGCCTAATGTTTTAATAAAATTATTTCGTTTTGCATGTGAAACAATATAATTCATTTCTTCTTGATAATCGTATTTTTTAACTCGCTTACAATCTTCCTTATCATGTTTCAAGACAATACAGTTAATATTTAGTTGTGAAAGAGTTCCTTTATCAATTAATTCTTTAGTGGTAGTCACTTTATTAACAGTACCAAAAAGTCCTTCTAAAATTAATTGATGTGTTTCCATACCATCTAAAGTTCCAGTAAATCCAAATCTATATTTACATTCTGTAAGAAAAGTCATAATCTTAGTAAGACTTTTAGATTTAAACAAATGGGCCTCATCCCCTATCACACAACCAAATTGATTAAAGTAGGTTCTAGGCATCTTGTAAATTGACTGCCAAGTTGAAATAACTATAGGTAACTCTGTATCTTTATCGTGTCCAGAATATATCTTATGTAGTTTAGTTCTATCCATACCATAAGAAACAAAATCTCCATACATTTGTTCTACTAAAGATGTGGTTGGAACTATGATTAATATCTTCTTTTCTTGTAATAATTGATAATATCTAGTTAAGATATATATTATTAATGATTTGCCCGAAGCAGTAGGACTAACAAGAAAACACCTATTTTTTGATATAGCATGTTGGATAGCATCAAGTTGATAGTCTCGCATAACGATGGTCTTTGGTAGTATGGAGGTGGCAAATTTTCCCACATCCTCACGAATAACATTCCGTTCATTGTCGAATCCTTCCAATGTTAAATTAATTTGATTATTATCACAAAAGCGCTTGACATAGGCCACTAAGCCAGTATATAATGAACTTGTTCTTAGTTCATATAACCTTATCTTTCCATCCCATAACCTTCTTCTGTAATGTGGCATATACCTTGCGCCTGGTACGTCAAAGGTAAAAAAGTCTTTAAGGTTGTGTTCAACATCTTCATCAACTTCACTTACTTTCATAAACACTTCATTCTTTTTAATTAGTTTCATTTCATCTTAGGCCCTAATACCCAACCCACAAGACTTCTTCTTATTCCGTTTGTAATTGGACGAACTCTGTGCCACTGGTCAGATTTAAAGAAGAGTGCTGTATCTGGTAATGAACGAAATGTTTCATATCTATTTTCAACAGCAGGCGAGTATATTTCCAAATCAAACTCTCCACCCTCAAAAGTATCGTTTAAAAAAACAGAGAATGACATCTTTCTTACTCTACCATCTTTGTATGGTTTATCATGAACATCTTGATGCCAACCATATTCACCACCTATAGGATACTCTCCATATTGTAATGGTTCAATTGTATCTATATCAAATCCCCAACCCACATCTTGATTAACTTTTTTAGCAATATGTAGAAAATGTTCTCGTATATCTGCATCTTCGATAAAAGAAACATAGGAGTCTCTTTGAGTTTTTCCAGTTTGGTTGTGAGTTTGAGCTGCTTTTACACCTCTAACTCTATCCATAGTCATTACTAATAAATATGATGGGATTTCTCTAGTTGTGTATGGCCATCCGTAAGACATTACATTCCATGCTCCCATTGTCTAAATGCAATAGCGTTTTTAATATCCCATCCTCTACCTTGGATTGATTTTAAAACACCATCAATATATTTGACAATTGTTTCAAGGTACATAATCTTATGTTCCATCTTAATGATATCTTCATCGGATTCTATGTATATTGATAAGTCTGTTTTTAATACTTTTAAGTCAAATGGTTTTGTTGCATAAATTTTTGCATCAGCTTTACCACCGTAATATTCCCATTTGTCTCTGTAAATAACTTTATACTCACCCTTTGATTTCCATAAGAGTAGTTCATATCTAGTTTTGTGATCTAGATATTTTGCATATAGTTCTTGGTTTTTGAGGGATTCGGTGTCTAACTTTTCATCATTTACTACCAAGTCACTTGCGACTTGAATCTTCAATTCATCTAGTGTCATAATATATCCTTTGTTAATACTATTTATATCTTATTAATAGTATATATTTTGTATCTAAAACTTACGTCTGCTGTTAAATATTCCACATCTGTAGCACCTTGAGTAAATGATAGTGCTCCAACAGCTACTGGAAATATATCTTCAAATCTCACCTCTACGATTGGGTTATTCTTATTTGACAAAATTGTTAATGTTGCATCAGAGTACATTGATTTATCAGCAACAGCACGTCCAACTTGATCAACTGATACATTACTTGGAGTAGATGGTGTCACAGAAGTACTATTTCTAAAAAATGCAAATTGGTCTCTTTGTTGTGGAAAACCAATACCAGTTAACCAACCGTGTATCTCTCTATAGTTATCTAATTCTTCATCAACAATAAAAGTAATATCTAAATTACCATATGTTATATTTGTGCCTGGGATAGGAATATCTTTAAATGGTGTGGGTATGACTGCCTCACCTAAAGTCAAGTCTGGTATAGTTACTGCTGTAGTATTAAATTGCACCTTTGGAAGTTGCAAGATATTAAAAGCAAATTGTGTAGGACTTAGATAGTCCAAATTAGTTGGTTGTCTTGACAGTGGATTTGTTTCGGCCATTACAAACTCCTTACAGTTATATTTTTATTTATAACGCTAAAAAAAGGGGGAGCGAACTCCCCCCTCTAATATTATTTTCAAATATTACATTAAGTTTGAAACTTTAACTTTTCTGTAATACTGGTTAGTCGCAGAAGATACGGAAATCGCACCGTTAGCAGCAGCAGCAACCGTTCCAGTGTGGAATGGGTTAGCAGCAATACCGTAACGAGTTTTGAAACCAATCTTTGGTTGGAATGTATTTTCACCAACTGCACGAACCATTTGTAGTGGAACGTAAGGGCAATAGAACATACCAGCGTCATAAGGTGATGTACCTTTATATCCAACAATGTAGTATTGTGAGGAAGATACGTTTGCAGAGTATGGGTCTACATAGACTTTAAATCTACCGTTCATAACACCAGCGAAAGTAGTTGATGTGTCATCTACGTTCAAGTTGTTATTTAGAGCAGGAGTATAGTCTAGAACACCAGCCATTTGAAGGGCAGATGCGACATCAGCGGAACAGATAATCATGTTACCTTTTCCTCTTCTTGTCTGTTGACCGATTGCGTTTGCATCTCTTTCAAGAGCGAACATCAAACCTTTAAACTTCTCAACACTCCAACGTCCGTTAGAATCTGTGTCTAAGTCAAAGATACCAGCGTTAGTTGTATTTGTTTGAGCACCTTTTACAGCAGAAACATAAATGTTTCTTACAACTTCTCTGTTGATTTCAGCAAGGATTTCAGCAGATAGGATGTTTGCAAGTTCTGTCTCAGCGTCTAAACCATGAATTGCTTTTAAGTCTTGTGCAAGTTCCATAGTGTATTCTGCTTTAAGAGCACGTGTTACAGCAGTAACAGTATGCTTCTCAATTGAGAACGCCATTTCAGCAAACTGATTTCCAGCAGCGTCACCTAATGCTTCTGCCTGTGCAGTTGTCATACCAGTTGCACTAGTATAAGTTCCAGCAGGACTGTCATTAAGAACAGATGGATTAGTTTCACTTGAACCAATATCTCCACCACCGACATCGCCAGCAGCATTTTGGTTTGAATGATCTGGTAGTGCTTCATCGACAAGTGCTTCTGCACCGTCCATTGATGCAAATCTTGCTCTCATTGCAAAGATTAAACCAGTTGGCCCAGTCATAGGTTGCACACCACAAATGTCATATGCAATAAGATTAGGCATTGATCGTCTTACTAGGGAAATCAAGATCGGATCCCATGTGTCTAGAGAAGCGTTACCACCAACAAAGTTTGTTGGAGCGGCTTCTGTCATGAAGGCTTTATCTTCTTTTAAAGCTTTCTCTTGGTTCTCTAGGATAATTGTAGTAACGGCCCGTCTGTAACTATCCGAAATTTTTGGTAATTCTGGATGTTCTAGGACTGGCTGCCACTTTTCTTGTAAATGTTCTGTTTGAAACATGTGTTCCTCCTTATTTAAACAATTTTACGTTATTATTTCGTATTCGCACTCTTGACACTTCTACCTATGGCAGACATGTAGACATTCATAGTATCAGTTGTGTCAATGTCCTTTACGGTGCCAGTTTCTACATCATCAAATGCGCCAACCACCTCTTTAATGGTTCTTGGAAAGTAACTTTCTTTCAAAGTATCAATTTTCTCTCTAAATGATTCTTCGTCAGTGAAGTCAACTTCTCTAACCAGCGATTGAAACTTTTCAATTTCAGTTTCAGCCAAATCAGTAACACTCTCTGATATGACCTTTTCCCTCACTAGTTTAGCATTCTGTTCTTTAGACTCGACTACCTTTTGGATAGTTTCGTCCAGTTTGCTTTCTAGTTTAGAAATCTTGTCTGATTGTGCCTCAAGTACATCGTACTTTTCGTCAGGCACGTCTACATAATGATCTTCAAAGAGTTGTTTCAATCCAGAGATAAAGTCCTCAGCAATTTCACCTTTTAGTCCTCGTTCAATTGCAAGTGTATTCTCTTTCATCCATTCTTCGACAACATAATTCAAGTAGTTGTCAACTTTTTCCGATAGGTCGTCTTTGGTTTCATTAATTTCAGAAGTAAGTTCGTTCTTATATTCTTCTTCAAGACGTTCTACTTCTTCTCTTACCTTAGATTTAACTGCAGCTTCAAATACTGTTGCAGCTTTTTTCTTAAATTCATCTGTTAGTTCAGAATTTTCATCGTTCATAAGTGCATCGACATGTTCTTTAACATCTATGTCTGCAACTCTTTTCTCGATTTTTTCTGATTTTTCTTTAGAAGCTTCGTCCATGTCCATTTCGTCCATCTTATTGTACATGGCCATAAGTTTTTCCATCTTTGCCTTAGGCATAGATGCCATCGCATTAATCATCTTGTCTTTCATTTCCATTTTAGTCATTTCTGCGATTTCTTCTTCACCTTTTACGTTCTCATCGCCTGCAGCGAGAGACTTAGCAACTTTACCTTCTCCATCATTTGGTGTATCCATTTTATCTGCACCACCTTGTGATTTCTGTTGAGCGTCGCCTGAAACTTGTTTAGCTTTAGCAGCTGCTTTTTTACCAACATCTGCACCAGCAAGATTACTTGCTTTAACTGCATCTTTAGTTACAGTTCCTTCTGGTTTTGCACCACCAACATCGTCTTTGCCAGTTGCACCATCAGTTGGAACAGATTCTTGTTTTTCTGCTTTCGCAGCGTTTTTCATAGGAGCATCGGCACCGTTGGCTTCTTCTAATTCACCAAGTACTTCAGCTTCCAATTCCTCAATGGTTTTGTCTAATTGATCAGCCATGGGATTCTCTCCTTTTTATTTAACTCTATGGTTATTAACTATTATTTATAAATTACAACATTTTGAGGAACTTAGCAAATTCTAATGCTTGATTTGCAGCTTTCCCCTTCTCAAGTCTTTGTTTCATCTCCACCAAATGTGGTTCAAGATAACTTCCATTATCCCACACCCACTCTTTTCCTTCCATGATACCTTCCACGAAAGCGGATGGAGCCGATGGATCAGCAACGATATCAGCCGCAGTTGCGAGCATGAAATCTTTGTTTACATAGTTTGCACCACCTTTTGATACTAAACTACCCATACCTCTTGATGAAACACCTAATGTAGCACCCTCATCCATAAGACTTTTTACAATCTTACCCATAGGGGTGTCCATTATTTTTGCCTCTCCGATAAAATTTTTACCTTCGGGCACTAATGATGTTATCAAATGAGATGCTCTTTCGAGATTTACAGTCGGCCCTTCTGGGTGACCTAATTCTCCAAAAGCTCTCTTTTTCGCTATGAAGTTTTTATTATACTTACCTACTTCATTAGTCAATACTTCCATAGGATAAACACGGCCATTTCGGTTCTTTATGTCCGCCTGCATGAAAACACCACGAATTTTATAGTTCTTCTTACCATCAGCAGCTTCTTCTGCGATAAAATGAACATCTTGGATATCTTCTGTAATTAATTTTACTAAGCGCATTTGTTTACCTTTTCCGAAATCTTATTACTTTTATTTATAATTATAAAATGTTCTATAATTATTTAAATTCCAGTTTGTCCTAGAATGATTTCTTCTACATATATTTTGCTGTTAGAACCAGCAGTCTCGTTAATATGTGATATACTGTAACATGATCTTGCAGTAGCATCACCAGTAAATGTTGCAGTACTACTACCATCAACAGCACCAAGTGTGATTGTTGTAGAACCCACAGCAGATACATTAACATTTGTTAACAGTGTATTCCATGCAGCAACATCAGCATCCACTACAGATATTTGATCACCTACAGCAAAAGGATGATTTACACCACCACCGCCTGGGGAGTTACCACCACCTTCTCCTCTTTGTGCAACTGTTAATACCACTGGATCAGCAGAAGTTGCAGACAAAATTTGAATTGCGTTTGGTCTTTCTTCTGGTATCATAGTGATTACAGTACCCCCATCTATATAACTTCCGTTGGTTGCTGTAACTGTTGTACCCTCTTGTGTTATTTTGACAAAACCATTCTCTCCACCATGTTCCGAAATTCTGATAGCAGAACTTGGCCCTAATGGCCCCAGAACTAACGAAGCCGCGGCATTGTTGGCTTGAACGATTTTACCAATGTGTCGTAACATTTTAAACGCCATTTTATTCTCCTATATGTCTAAAATCTCTCGTTCAAAGTACTTGATTAAATCTTTCTCTGGAACGCTATTTTTTTTCGCTACATTTTTAATTGTTTTTTCAAAAGTATTTAGGAAATCAGAAGGTTTGTCATCCATAACTTGAAAAATTCCGTCCACAGCTTTCTTCATCCTAGGCGACAATTTCTTGTACTCCTTAGATTTTTTGTGTTCGTCCTTTTCAAGAACTGTATTATACATACCTTCAAATATCATTATTCTTCTGTCTCATCTGCATTTGGGAGTCCATCTCTAACAAAAGTCTTTGCAACTTCTTTTCTTTTTGCTTCAAGAGCATCCCCTACTTTGGTTTGAATAGCGGCCTTAAAAGCATCTTCTGCCTCAAGGTTATTCTTATTCACAACTGCATCAACAAACTCTTTACTTGTCGCCATTTTCATCTCCATTTGGTTTAGGTTTCGGTTTATCTTTGGATTTATCATCCCCACCTTCTGGTGGCACCTCGCCTCTAAATTTCGCAACATCATCAGCAGGAAGAGCACCACCATCTACTTGTGGATATCTAGTAATACCATCTGTTGCAGTTGGAACATTAACTCCACCATCTTCAACATCCATACCAGCCTCTTTCTTAATTTGAAGTTGCATCTCATCTACTTCAGCATCAGTCATATTCAACACATTTCTCAATACATATTCTTTTGAAAAGAATGTGCCGATATAAGGTTCTATCGTTGATAAAGAGTTTAACCTACCCTCTAATAGTTCTGCTTTCTTTAGTTCTGCAAAATGTCCGTCTTGTAGAAAATCATATTGAATATGTTCTACCATTTTCGGCCAATCTTCTATACCAATTACTCCTTTTAAGAGTAGTTGTGTTTTTAGAAGATCTGTTAGTAGTGGTGTAAACCTCTTCCTCATTCTCTGAACAAACTTAGTAAATTTAAGTTCATCCCTTGTAATCTCTGTACTTCTACCTAAACTAAATCCTTCTTCTGCATTTAATCTAGCTTGTGGAACATTTAATGATTGATACAATTTCTTTTTAAAATATTCAATATCATCAATCTCTCCAAGATTAGAACCGCCTGGTAATGTAGTAATTTCTGTTCCTCTACCACCTTCTCTTCGTGGCAACCAGAAATCTTCTAGCATTGACATGTGATTTCTATCATCTTTAATTTCACCAGTTTGAGCATCATATACCAGTTTGTTACGATATCTGTTCATAACATCTTTTAGGTATTGTTCTGCTTTAATTTTAGGTAAGTTACCCACATCAATATAGAATATACGTCTTTCAGGCGCCCTTGATATACGATAGATAACAAGTGCATCCTCAATCATTCTAAGTTGATTAACTGGTTTGATTGCTTTGTGTAAGTATGAAAGTACATGACCTTTGTTTTGGTCAATTAATCCAGATGGACAGTAAGCGATTGAATCTCCAGCGACTTTAATACCTTGATTAGAACCACCTCCTACACCAATACCCTTTTCATTATACATGTAGTAATCTTCTACATCTGTAATGAGTTCCATTGATTGATGAGCGCCTTTGCCTTTATCTTTTTTAATCTCTCTTACTTTTTTAATCTTTTTGGGATCAATGTATCGTAATTCTACAATACCTTGTCTGGGATTCTTTTTATCAATTACTTTATGATAAAACAATCTTCCATCAACATACCAACGTCTGAATATGTCGTGACCTTTAGCTTCAAAGTCTAGTAGTTGTAAGACTTGTGAAAACTCTTCCCTAATTCTTCTTTTGATTTTGTCTGAATAACCAAGGTTATCAAGTGTGACTTGAATCGCTTGATCTCTTTCGTTAGAGACAATGGACTCGTTAACAATATCTTCAATCGCAGCATCGCACTCTGCCTGTTGGGCAATGTCTCGATATCTACGAATAAGGTCTTGTTCAGTCCGTTCTCTACCGTCTGTGTCTAAAATTTGAGCAAAATGTCCACCACCAGCGACTTCAACAGTTCCGTCATCGGTTTTTGGTGGGGTAAATTTCTCTACCCCACCAGTATCTTTTATTTTCTCAAATTTAAATCCAAATAGTTCCGCCATTATATTACTCCAAATTTCCTACTACTATTTAGTAGGTTTCATTATAAGATATTTGAGGGTTCAAAATGTTGATATCTCCAAGTAACCTCAAATGTTTCAATTTCTGTTGCTTCAGCAGTTGTTAAGTCAATCTGTGAAACAGTCAGTGGAAACGCATTTCTAAAAATGTAAGATTTAAGGATTGTATCATCTCTGTCTAGTTGTTCAACTGTTAAATCAGTTTGATAACCAGCAGGGGTAATTAATCCAGTAGCATCGGCATAATTGTTAATACCGTTCTGCCATCTTTCCATTGCGTTTCTAATCATAAAGTCAGTATCATTATAAAAAGTAGTTGTCCAAGTTTCTGGAGCAGGTCTATCACCAGCCATATAAATGGTTCTACCTCTGAATGGTACAGCAATCTCACCTAAAGTACTTGCAGGCAAGTTAGTTGCAGTTACCAAGAATGAAGTTCTACGAACATCCAATCCAGTAGTAATTTCAGAAGGTGGAGTTAACGTCACTTTAAATTGGTTGGCACGAGCACCACCACCGATAAGATTTGCTTTGAAATCGTCTATTTTAGCCATGATTAACCTCCTACCTCTGTAAATGCGACACCAGTTCTTACGGCGACAAAGTTAAGAGTAATAAAGTTGATACTTCTGTTAGGTTTAACATAGATATCTGCAACAAACTCATTTCTGTCAATTACTTGTCCAGTATTATTAGTACCGTCAGCAACAACCTTAAAGTCTGTTATTCCTCTTCTTCCTTGTACATCTCTAAGGAATGGTTCTACTAAGTTTCTAAATTGTGCCCTCGTAAATTCATCGTTGAACTCAAAGAGTTGGAACTTAGCAGCAGTTGCGATTGCTTTTTCTAATACCAAGAACAACCTTCTAACATTAATTCTGTCGAAAGCACTTGGTTTTGATAATGCAGTCTTATCACCGAATAGTACAACACCTTGGCCTGGGAAGTTAACAACTGGATTAATCCTTGCACGATACAATATATCTCTTTGAGATTTACTTGGATTGTAAGCAAGTTTTACAGCGCCTCTAACATTTCCTCTATTGAAACCGCCTGGTGAAAACCAAGGATCAGCAACATTGTCTGTGTTTGCACATAGTCCAGCAGTATCTCCGTTCAATGGAACGAATCTAAACTGGTCGTTGTATTTGTCATACATGTACTTGTAACCACTGTCAAACACCATGTAAGATGATGATGGGCAGTTATCAAATGCAGATTTAACATTATCAGTTTGTGTTACCGAATCTGCAATACCAACTACAGCATTTCTGTGGGGTGATACAAATCCTACACAATCTTTTCTAAACTCAACCAAATCTGTAATCATAGTAACATGTGTGTCCATACCAGTTTCAGTATCAGCAGCGATACTTGACGGCCCACCTAATACTAGGTTGATGTCAATACTCTCTACATCTTTGAACTTATCGTATGCAAGTGCAATTTCACCAGCAGATACACTAAAATCATCTGCACCACCGTTAAGTTGTGATTCATATGCACTAGTAACAGCAGTGTATGCACCACCTTCTTCTAGTAGAATATCACTACCAGCATTAGTTGATGAACCATCTGTACCGTCTAAGATAACATTGTCACCTTCGTTAGTACCAGAAGCATCTGTTCCGTTCAATAATATTTCGTTACCAGTTTGTAAATCTGTTCCCCAGTTAGTACCAGATGAAGTAATTTCTTCAGCTTTACTTGTTGGGATATCAGAAGTTACTGGATGATCCATCCAATAAATCAAAGTTGATTGTCTGTAGACTACATCTGGATAATAGTTACTCTGTCCTTGAGCAGTTTTTCCATTTACGTTTTTAGAAAGACTTGCAAAAATTTCAAGCACACCTAGAGTTCTTTGTCCTGCTGTATCACTATCAAAACCAGCAATAGTTCCAGTTGTGTCGAAAACTACAATGTGTAGTTCATCGCCTGTACCTCTACCATTTTGAGTTGCCCAAGCAGATGTGCCTGGGGCACCATCAAACAAGTCATAAAATTTCCACCTACGTCTGATAAATGTACCAGTAGAAAGTGCGGCAACCAAACCAGTTCCGTTTACGTTGTCAAGTTCTCTGATTGTTGCAGTGTTGTTAGTAATATCAATTGCAGTCACTTCATATTGTTTATCTTCATGTCCACTTACTTGTGTAGTAAATGCAGAAGATGTGAAGAACGAAAGTATATCTCCAATATTAATTTCGTTATCTGCAACATCAACATCGTCTAGTGTAATTGAAGTTGCACCAGAAGCAGCCGGTGCAGCGACTTTATTTGCAGTAGTTAAATTTTGTTCGTAAGCACTTGCACTAGGACATACAGAAACAGCAATACTATTTCCTTCTGATCCAGAAGTTCTTGATGCCCACAAACCAACAGTTCCTTGCCCTTCAGCAAAAGATGTTGTATAGTGGTCAGTTGATCTTATTAGTAGTCCACTCGCCTTTGATGTTGCGTTTAAAACACCAGATTCGATACGAACCACTCTTAGAGCATCTGAATATTGTAAAAAGTTTGCGGCTGTAAACCAAGTTTCGTAGTTACTAGAATTAGGTTTTCCAAAGATTTTTAATAGTTCTTCTTCCGATCCAATTGCAGTAACCTCACCGACAGGCCCCTTTTCAAATGGCCCAGCAATTGCACCAATAGATGTTGCAACAGCAGGAACTACATTTGTTAAGTCGACCTCTTTAACTTGGACGCCAGGTGATACTAGAAATGCCATGATTTACTCCTTGTCCTTTAAGTTATGCCCGTTTAGCATTGTTCTTACTTAATCATTACTTTTATTTATAATTTACCGTTTCTTAAAAACCCACATTTATATGTATTTAATCATATAAATAGTAGTATGACAACACACTATGAAAAATACAAAGACACTATTAAAAAGGTTGCAAGAAGAAACTATCGCAAACGAGGCGTTTGGTTAAACAATATTCTAGCAAATCAGTCTTGTACACACTGTGGTGAATCAGAAACAGTCTGTCTCAAATTCTATCCTCACGATAATGTAATTCGCTCTCAAACCAAAAGAAAAGGTATGAACGATGATAGCAGAGAACAAATACAAGAATTGATTGATAACTCTAAGGTTGTTTGTTCTAACTGTTGGATTAAACTAGATAGTGATTTGATAGAATTTCTCTAATCAATATTTCCAGCAACCATTACTCTGTCATGTTCACATTCTTGTGGTGGTACACAATGCATGTTATATTGATATTTATCATTTGCAAGTATTCCATTCCAAAAAATTAAAGTATCTTCTTCTGGTATAATTTCTAAATTTCTTTGTTCAAATACTAAGGGTGAACACTTAGGACAACATTCTGCATAGTAAGTCCATGCCCATACAACACTATGTATATGTGCTGTCGCTTCATCACCCCTCTGATATATTGCACCCCAACAATCTTTTGTTTCCCATCTTCTAGCATGTCCAGTAAAATAGTTTAATACATCTATTACTGAGTCTGATATTTCCCCAAAGATTGGATTAAAATGATTCATATGCCAACTAGTTCTGTGTTCAGCGACTATATTGGTAGACTTGCCTGGATGATTTTTTAAATTAAATGCATCATCTTTTATTATACTTTTGATTAGAAGTCTTTTATCCGTAGGTATATTTAACTTAACTTTACCAATTGGATGAATAGTCTCTAACAATTGGAGCCCACTTTGTTCCATATTCATCTACCATCTCCCCAATATTTTCATCTTCTAAACCATCTACTATAAATCCGAAAGGAGCCATATCTTGTTCTATTTGGTTTTTATTTTCTTGTAACATGCGTTCTCGCATATCCATGTTAGTTAATTCTTTAAAATACGTTTGGTCAATCGACCATGCAAACATAAACAAACATGCAACCAAATCATCGTTACATCCATCGTCTGCTTGAAAAGACGATCCTTTTACTATGAATGTTGATAATTCGTTTATCATATCATAATCTTGTACTATCATTTTATTATCTTCGATCATCTGTTTTAGATTAGAACAACCAATCTTCTTAACTGCTTTAGTTGTTCTTACCCCCAACTGTGCCTTACCACCACTAAATCCACCACCCATGATTTGTCCAGCACGACCTCTCATAGATGCCATAACTAGATTATCATATTCTAAATCAAACTGTAATGTATTAGCAACTTGTTCACCGATATCATTTACCTCTACCAAAACAAATGCTTGATTATATGCTCTTGCAACATCATATATTTTTTGTGGGAACAATAGTGGTTTTATTTCGTTATCTCTGTACTTCGCACATATTTTATATGGTATCTGTGTTACGTCAAAAACAACAAAGGCAGAGTAATCACTCTCTACTCCTCTTGCAACGTCCACCGTCATAAAATAAGTATGATCTTTTTCTGGTGGATAATAAACATCCAAACCTTTATTAGATTGTATCGGAGTCTTATATGCAAGTTCTCTTAGTTTGCGTGGCGAAATAAGTGTATCAATAGAACCTAAAAACTCACACTCAAACTCTGTGTTAAACTGTTGTTCACTTGTATTCGCAATAGTTTCTTTCTTCCATTTCTCATCTCGGCCTGGTACTTCTGACCAATGAACCTCAATAGGTATATAACTATTTCGTTTTTCTTCTGCTTCTGTCCATATCTTATAGAACATGTTCATACCGTGTGGTGTGGAAACAATCATAACCTTTGTTGTTTTACCAGAAGAAATGGTAGGATACACAGAACTAAAAAATTGTTCTGCTACGTTGCTGGGTACATATGCAAACTCATCCAAGAAAATAATATTATAAGAACCACCACGAACGGCAGATGCTGAAGTAGATGACGCCAAAATTTTAGAACCGTTTTCAAGTTCAAGACTCCCTTTGTTCCAAGACATAACTCCTTGTTGTAACCACTTGGGAAGATGTTCATACGCAAGTTGCAGTCTCCCCAATAAATCTCTCGCAGTTGCGGCCTTGTTTGCAAGTATAGCAATATTAACTGCTGGATTAAATAAAGCATAGTGTAACAAATACGACACCATTGTTGTGGACTTACCAGACTGTCTAGGTAATTTACATATAGTAAAACGATTACTGTGGAATGTACCAACCATTTCTTTTTGAAAAGGATACATCGTAAATGGTACTAAACCTTCATCAAGATTAATAATCTTCACATAGTTTTGAATAAAGTATAGTGGGTCTTCCATACAACTAGCATATTCTTGCAGTTCTTTCTTAGTCCAGTTCTGCTGTACATTGGCCTTTTTAAGATTTGGATTACCTAGATAAGTTTCCATAAAATTTATTTTCTCTTTCTATTCTTTCTTCTAATATATCAGTTGTTACTCTTTGGTAATAATTACTCTCTTTGCACCATTCATTATATCTATCAACACATTCAGAAAAATTCTCTATCTTATTTCTTTTATCAAGTAAAGTATTCATTTTTAATGGAACACCCCACAAGAGTCTTTTCTGTTTTACTAGACTACTTATGTATTCTTCAAACCTTATAGATTTTAACAGTGAACCTAAACCAATATTATCAACACCAATATTACTAAGATTGTATGTTGTCTTATTATATTCATCAAAACTTATACCTTTCATTTCATGTTCTATTCCAGTTAATTTCCAAAGCATATGGTCTGTATTGTATGCAAATTCATTATAATCAACTTCAATAGCTGTAGGAAAATACTTATCTACCCACCACTTATATCTAAGATACATTTTTAATTTTTTATTAAATAAATTTAAATCAACTTTGTAGTTTTCATCTTTGACATTATTTCTATGTTCGTCTACACTAAAAACATTTCTAATCTTATTAGTATCCCTAATACCCCAACTTAAAGCGTATTCAAATGGATCTCTTGTACAATAAAAAATCTTTTGATAATGTCTGTTTAAAAAAGGATACCACTCTCTTGTACCACCAGCTTTTTTACCAGCCATTACAGCTCTTTCTTTCATCACATAATGTGCTAATCTAGAAACTAAAGAACTTCCAGTATTGTTTTCTAAAAGTTGTATAACTCTTTCTAGTGGTTGTCCATATCGTATATATGTGTAATCAGGGCCTCTAGGCACTTTGTGTACAATTTTTACAATATTATTATTGTATAATTCTAATCCTGCAGCTATTTCATGTGTATTAGTATAATCTAATCCAGCACTATTTAAAAATACTGTAAGACTTCTTTGTAAGTAGGTTGAACCTACTCCATCTGGAGTCAATATCAAATAATTCATGCATCACTTTCCCTTTAACATCTTTTGTAATTCAGCAGTTGAACCAACAAACAATGCATTAGTAACATTCTTAGGAGCATTACTGGGTACTTCTTTAAGTTTTCTCATCTTCTCTTGTAAGTCGCCCAACTTCTCTGTTACTTCTGCTACTTGTTTTATAAGATTACCAGCAACTTCATATGCTCTTGGATGATCAGATTCCTTTGCAAGTTCTAATATACCATCAATTGCATGAGAACCCTTTTCTACAAGATTATAAAAGTTCTCTCGTTGATACTTGTAATCATTGTCAACGTCACCCCAATCTTCTCTTTGACTTTTCTTTGGTGTAACATCTATAAGGTCTTTACCTTCTTCGATAGGTATACCCAGAGATTCTGCTATTTCAATACTCATAACTAACTACTAGGTTCGCCGTCCTCAAAGAATGAGGTCGTTTCATTAAATCCAAAATCATCATCATCTGCACTTGCAGTTGCTGGTGCTGGGGTAACACTATATTTCTGTTGTCTAGTTGGTGTATTCTCTGGTAAGTCAGTATACTGGTCAACTGTTGCAGTTTTGATAACTGCCTGTGACGTAACTGGGCCATATAAGTAAAATTTACATGTGAAAGATAAGTTATAGATAACTGCCCTTCTCTCTGCAAAGTCTCCTTGATAACTATCCTCGTAACTGATATCGTTTAGAACAATAGGTACATCTCTTTTGATTCCCATATCAACCATATCATTGATTGTCAATGTGTAGTCTGGTTGAAAGTATGGTAAAATTTGTTCTACGATTTGTAGTGCATCGTCTGATTGTTTTGCCATAATGTATAGTGTAAAATTCAAATTATATGGAACAGGCATATATTGCATATCCATTCTATTTGACTTATCATCACTACCACTATCTTTTACTCTTTTGAATTTCTGTACACGATTTAATTTTCGTGTGGGATCATAAGTCATTCCAGTAATTTCAAATCCAATTCTAGGTAAAGTAATTGCAACCTTGGATGCTAAACTTGGGTCTTGATTAAGTCTAGATAAAAACTTTTGTTGTGGGCCATATGCCAATGGCACCTTCATTGATTGAGTCACTTTTCCGGCATTGTCTTTTCTAACAATACTAATATTATTAAATAATGAACCGAAAGAGACTACCACTTTTCGCATACTTTCGTGGTAAAATTGTTGTCCTAACATATCTAAGCTCCTGCATCACCAAATGGGTTTCTCTCACTGAAATCAAGAATATTCTCATTGGTTATTTGTTGTGTTATAAATTCATTTTGTGCCGACTTATCACTATCCATGTCACCTACTATATATTCTTCTGAAATTAAGTAACTGGTTGTTCCAGTATCAGCATCATTCTCTAACTGTAGAGAACCTATTTCATTCTCTAGTGTAAATTGATACACTAGAGCATCAGTACTATTGACATCTTCGATAGAATCAATTGCTTCAATACCAGTATCTAATCTACTCATATCGTATTCGTACTGTCTGCATCTTAGTTTGTAAATAGGATTGTTATCTAGTTGATGAAATGGAGCATCATGGTCAACAAAACCAATCTCAAACATTTTACCCAATACTGGATGATAAACCAAATCGCCTTCTAAAGGTCTATCTGCATCTGTAGCATCGGTTTCGTTTAGAAGATAATGATAATTTGATCCAAATGTTTCAAACTGTGTTCCATCGGTAATTGTTCTGGTTGCATCTTCCAGTTCGATTGAACCACCAGTAGTATCTGTACCATCTTCTATTGTAAACTGTTTAGTTAATTCTTGAAATCTTTCTTTATGGACAACAAATGTAATTTCATTTCTATTGTCCAAACCAAACTGTGTCATTAATTCTTTATCACCAGCATATCCACTTTCGGCATCCTCAACATACATCTCTATGGGTTGTTGATTTCTATACTTTGCAAGAGAATCTTCACCAAGAACATTGTCTAAAGCTACAGCTGTTCTGTCCACATAATACACATCATGACCGTGTATTTGGATTGCTTCTTTTATCAAGTCTTTATATAGGTTTCTCTCACTTGCAATACTTGTTAAGTTACTCGTATGAAATGCCTTATTGACTGCCATAGTTTATCCTATCATATAGTTAACTGGAGTTTCAAACATTAACTGTATTGTTTCTTCGAGTTTATTGATTTCTTCTTGGGCTTGTGAATAAATTGTTTCGCCATTCATAGTTACACCACCCAACATTGCGACACCACTAAATTTTGAGAGGTTTGCACCCCACTGCCTTTTTATCAAAGCCGTTGCATATCTTTTTAGATAGATGTCATCGAATATATCTGTATAGGTTGATGGATCTAGTTTACGATAACACTCAATGATTAAAAACTCATCTTTTGTTACTGCCTGAACATCCATATCCAGATATAATCTATTCTGGTGTTGGTTAAATCTAATTGGAACTTCTCCTACCAATATGTGTGATAGATGATCTAATTGTTGCATAGTCATTTCATATGATATAATAGAAGTAGAACTAAAATCAAAAAGGTCATTTAATCTCATTTGATATCTAATATCAAACATACTGTTTGTGGATGAATCATCAAATGGAAAGATGTTTAAAACTGAAACCACAGAAGATGGCATCGGTATAAAATTTTGGCCTTCTAGAAAAGAACTAGTAATAGTACTGTCTACTGAATCTGTTCCAGTAGTGCTTGCATTAGTTGACCATCTTGTGATATCAGCAGATGTAATTTTATATTTTAAATACATTCTTTCAATACCATCGTAATGATACTGTGCAAAAAATTGTAGTGCTTCGTCTATTCTATCATCGCCTTGGTCATCACTAATATTAATATCAATTACACCCTTACCCAGATTTCTAAGGCAATATTCTTTAAATGTAGATTTACTTGTTGGTATTGCCATGTCTATTCCTCTATATTTAATATCTCTGTTACAGCATCATCAAAATGTGATGGATGCCCAGGGCCATCATGTCCATCTGGTTTTAACTTAAATGGTTGTGTTCCATTTGTCGCAGTTCTTCTAGCGGCTGTATCCCAAACTAGAGTACGCCACTCTTTTTTTTCATCTTCATCTCTGAACTTTATGACAATCCAAATGGCACCATTAGATAAAGTTTCAATACCCCATTTTACATAGTCATCGGATTTGCCATTCATAAAAGTAGTGGTTCTTCCTTTTTCAGCATCTGAAACAGCAGCATCTCCGCTCAATCCACCTAAGTATCTGACCTGCATAGGATGAGTATATTTTTTTGCCATGTAATTCTCCTTTATACTATTTATAAGAAAATATCACTCGTATTTTCTCCTACTGATGGAAGTTTCATGGTTGTACACTCACTTCCCTTATTCTGTGTGGTTGTTTAATTATCCACTCAATAATATCAACAATATAATCTGGCGACATCTTTTTCTTTTCATTCCATTTTGGTTTGTCGACTCTAGGTGTGTCTACTAAACCCAATCTTAGATTCGTGATGTCGTGACCAAGGTGAAATAATTGTTCAGATGCTTTGTCTAATGCACCTTTCTCTACAGCATAAATATGTTTTTTATTTTTTATCCCATCACTAGAATTAGAACTTATATTAATAATTTTACCATCGTGTATATCCACAAGTTTATATAATAAGTTTACTTGTGAAAAACCATCATGTGCATTGTTAATAAAAATATCTGGTTCATATTCTTGTATTGCAAAAAGTATTTCCTCTCTATTATAATCATCTGATATGTCATGATCATTACTTCTTGAAAACCCCACAGTGTTTGGAAATCTTTTGCATATTGCTTTGCCTATGCCTGATGTATGTCCAGTTAATGCTATCTTCATTACAAAACTCCTACTATGTGTGTTCTTACTTTGTGTCTGTGGGCATTTACTGCCGTATGTTCTCTTGTTGTGTCTAAAATATAATGATTACCATTTGCTGGCATTTGTATTATTTCTTTCATCTCTACTACGAAAAAACATTTCATATTTGTTTCTATGGGTAAGTGAAATCTTTTTGTGGGGTCTTTATGATACGAATAGTTCTCTTTTGGGTCTAATCTTAAAACTCTAGTTCTAACTAAACTATGAACTTTCATAATTTCATTTATAATTGGTAGGTCAAAGATAGGATATGTTAGTTCACTTTCTTCTATAGACATGTCTTTTATTTTACCACATCCTAACATATAATCTTTATTACCTTTGTAACTCTGTAAACATATTTGTTTATCCCACTCTGGTAATGTTGATAATTCTTTTTTTATCGATTCTAAATCATGCATAATCTATCCTAGCGTTTTTATTTAGTAAACCAAATAATACAATACCTATTCCCACGATTATACAGATACTAAGTGTGGGATGGTTAAACCAAATGTCATTACTAAAGTATTTATTATTATAAAAATACATACCTTGTAGTTTTTCTACGCCAGATAAAAACTGATCGTATATGATAAAGGATAAAATAAATGCCGGTCTACTAAATTTATATGTCCTCATACCCCAACCAATTATGGACAAAATAAACATCAAGAATAAATCCTCCTCCCATGTAATCCACCCACTGTACGACAATGCTGTGTAGATGGTCAGTAGTGTCAGAGGTAATATCCACCAATATGGGTTTATATATAAAACTTTTGAAAGATACCTTGCACCCCATATTAATGCTATACCAGCGAATATAGTTCCAAGAATATATCCCCAGAAGATTGTTCTAAAAAACTCTTTATCTTCTAATAGAGATGTAGTACCTACATCAAAACCTAAGTATACCCATAGCGCAGTTAAGTATGCATACATTTTATTGCCTGGGATACCAAAAAATAATGTGGGAAGTAATGCACCGATCTTACCAGAATTATTTGCCCCCTCTGAGCCTATTACACCTTTGATATTACCATTACCAAACTTCTCTGTTTTGTGAATTGAGCGTGTGATTGAGTATGACATCCAATCGCCAGTTCCACCACCACCACCAGGCATGATACCACCAATGAAACCTACCCATCCACCAATCATTGCTGTCCATTTATATTTCCAGACATCAACAATACCTTCCCAAGTTTGTTTATTATGTTCTTTAATTTCTATCTTTTTAAATTCATGTTTTACGATAAGTGTTTCAACCATCTCTGGTATAACAACAATCCTACACCCACAAGAACAAGTTTAACCCCATCGTTTAAATAAGTCCAACCAAGATTGTATGTTTCATTTGTCCATTCGTTCAAACCAATTTGAGATAACCAACATCCAAATAGTACTGCAGCGATACTTCTCACTGTATACTTACTTGTTATGACAGCGACTAAACAAAAGGATAAGAATAAAATACCAGTTAACTCTGGCGTTCTTACAGCGTCATTGATTTCCATGTACAGAGGAAAGAATGAGAACCCTATAAGTCCAAAGATTAGTCCGTTCATCATTGATGTGAAGAGTGCAGAAGATAAAGCATAAGATGCTCTACCTTGTTTTGCAAGTGGATATCCATCCACCATTGTTGCAGCCGTTCCGTTTGCTCCAGGCACACCTAGTAGAACACTTGCATAAGAATCACCTATGGAACATGCAACAACTGTAACCATAGAAAAAAGGACAAAGAGATACTCTGCCCCATCAAAAAAATTTACTACACCGAATAGTAAGAGAATTGCTTTACCAGCACCAGCAGATGGTACAAGTCCAATAAGACCACCATAAACACAACCTAATGTGATTATGATGGCCCATTGATAAACTTCTTCTAGTTGAAGAATGTACTCCACTTGATAGTCACCTTCTCACCAAAAACTTCTCTTGTAGTTTTGATATCATTAAGCAATTCTTTACTGTTGATCGCACCAAAGATTGCAAGTTTAGAGTTGTTAGCATCAACACCAAGTGCCCATGGATATTTACCTAGTTTCTTATCTAATGACTTTCTACTAGTTTTGTTTTTCAACATAGCATCAAACGTCTTGATTAGAACATCAGTATGTGGATTATTTTTTGGAAAAAATACAGTTTTACCCAAACCACTTCTTGTCTTTAGAATAATTGCATATGCATCATAATAACGACCAGACGGTACTTGACCCCACTTCTCTTCATAGACAGTATTAAACCATTTCTCTGGCATAGCAGGATCTGGATTAATCTCTCCATTTAAAGAAACCCCATGAGTGTACCAGACTTGAGTTTTCCCAGATTTGATACCACCTTTATAGGTTTTAATCATATGAGAAAACCCATCTCTTGTGACATCAATCTCACCGTTAAGAAATGCCTTTCGTCTATCTCCAGACCCTTTCCATCCCTTAACTTGTCTCATGTTAGACTTAGAACATTCGACTAACTTATCGAAATCCATCGGCCCACATAACATCATAGCAATTGACATTGCATCGACAATCGTTTCTGAACCACCACCAATATGAATGGCTGGTAACTCTGGAATAACTTTCTTTGCAAAAACAAAAGTTCCTTGGTTTTGTGCAATGATTGTTGCAAATGCTTTAGGGTCAAATCCACCCCAACCATTACCAGAAGTAATGTATTTAATCATACCACGACTTTGAATCATAGTCTTACCATTTTTTGCAAAGTTATTATTAAACTCAGCAAATGTTTTCTTTGGGTCACCAGGCATGTATCTAATCACAACCTTATGTCCTTCAGCTTTAAGAAATATGTTCCACTCTTTTACAACTCTTTGAGCCCATTTAGCATTACCACCCTCTGGCCCTGCTGGAACGATGTATGTAAAGGTTTCTGCATGTGCCGTAAGAGACATAACAATCAACCCATAACAAAACAAAATAGATAATAGTAAACTTCGCATTTTAAATTTTCCTTTTCAATTAGAATGTATATTTAATTTCAACTTTTAGATTGTCTCTAGTCTTGTCACCAATACCACTGTCTTGTCCATCCCAACGTCTTGAAAATGAAGGAATGATTTTAAAAGAAGTTTTAGTGTCACCAACATTGAATTTAAAATCTCGATCAATCTTTAATTCGTTGAAGTTAGTTGTACTTGAAGAAGCATCTTGTGAGTGAGTTGCCTTAGTACGAATATCACCAAGTTGTTCCCACTTATGCGATATATATGCATAGTTGTAAGTTTTGGTTGTGCCCTCATTGGAACTATTATATTTGGTTTCACGGTCAATACCCATACCGATATCTGTAGCATTTGCCGTAGTTGTCATTGCCATTAGGGCAACTGCTGTTAGTACTTTTTTCATTCTTATATCTCCGTTAGTTAAAATGAATATACACTATAACATTAATTTTCATCATTGTCAAGTGTTTTTTTGTTTAAAATCACAATATAATTCTTATCTTGGGTAGTTACTATTTCATCACTCCTTTTGATAAATCCAATGCTTTCGTAAGATTTTATTGAAGCTGTTTTGGGAACAGACCATACATATTGAGTATCAGCTGAATCCACAACGGCATTCAGTAACATCTTACTAATTCTTCTTCCTCTATAATCTGGATGTACCCACAGCCCTCTAGAGCGCCATGAGATTTGGCAGGTTTTATGTCCACTGTTCACACCGATTAACTTTTCGTTTTCATACACTCCATAGTAGTTGACATCTTCTGTTGTCTTTATATTTATATCATGGTCAATCATGTCTTTTACAATAACTACATTGTCATAGAAAAAACATTCCTTCATCAAAGTCCAAGTACTTACATTTGGGGTATCTTTCCTATCAGGCCAGAGTTGTTTCCAACCCTCAAGTATATCCTCAAATGTTATTTCCTTGACAGTATATATAAGATCTGGGTCTACACCTAAAGATAAAATACTTTTCCAAGAAGGTTTAACTGTATTATATTTTCTATCATATTCCCACATATTAAAATTACCGTAAAGGTCATCATAAACTGGTAATGTTGTATTTTTTAAATGATCTGGGTCTTTAATATTTAATCCGATAAATTCTGCTAACACCATTAAGTTTTGTGGTGTAAGATTTAGATGAAATGAATCTTTCATTGATTGATTAATTATTTTCATAGAATTAACAAGTGGTAAAGGAGTAGGTAGTTTTTTGTCACCTTCCTGCCAATCAGCATATCCAATCTGTGATTTTATTAAATTATTAAATACAGACATTACATTTGGACTTTTTACATTGTTGAATAATTCTGTATTTGTTATACCAAGAGGTATTATCATTAATGTTTTATTTTCTCTAATTTCCTTCCACAACTTATCTCTAAGTTTTTCATTTTTGGGAAACTCATAATCTTCTGATACGATATCAAATTTAGCATTTTGTATCCAAATGTTATTTGCAAAATACTGTGCTGTTTTAGCATCCTTTAAAATAAATATTCCTAGTGGGTTCATGCCACTATTCGTTACTCGTAATCCCTTTTCTTTTTTGGATGTGTATATTTTTCTTTGTAGCATCTGTTCTGTATCAAATGGTATACCCATTCCTACAATATCATAATCCCACGAAAGTCCACTCCACTCTTTACCAAAATATTTTTCACCCATATTATACAATTTCTTTTTCTTCATAGAATTTGAAAGATTAGATTGTCTAGTTTCTTTTTTGAAAATATTAATTTTTTGTAGTTCACGATCTGCAAATGGGGCAAACCATTCGTTTCTATGGTCTTGCGACTCTTGATATAATCTTGAAGATTGATAAGATGGTATCCAAAAGATATTGTGTTTTAAAGGATGGTCTTTTAATTCTTTTAATATTTTTCTATAGTATTCATAGATGTAATCCATAGATTCATCTTGTACTTTCCATACTTTTGTGTCAAAATTTTCCATACCTCTACCGTAATATGTATCATTATTGAACATACGTTTGATATATTCTGTAATATAAATGTCATCATCTACAACACCCATGTCTTTCATCCATTGAATTTTTTTTGAATGATCTGATTCACTGGATTCGCCAGACATTTTTATACCTTTGTGTTTTGATACTGAATGACTTTTAAGTGGATAAATTGAATCAGACCAAAACTCTGTAAACACTTTATCCTCTTCATCATAAACATCATGTATAAAGTCTACCTCAAAGTTTTCTATTTCCCAACCCATCTCTTTTCTATATCTATCACAGCATATGTCATCTATTCCGTTATAATTATTAGGACTTGTGATATGAATTAAATTAGGATTGAATCCTCTGTGTTTTAAAAACATAACTAACCAAGCGCTATCTCTACCACCACTTAGTCCAACTGTTATTTCCTTACCTTTGTGTAAATCTAACAGATAACAAAATCTTTCATACTCCTCTTCTATATCATACTCAATCAAATCTTGATTTAGAAAAGGTTTCCAATTCTCCTCAACTCTTTTGATTTGATTATAGATTGTGCCTGGGCCTACTGTATGTCGTTTAAGATATTTTAATTGTCCAGTTGTAATTCTGTCAGTAGTTAGTTTTGTTCCCAACTCTTTTTCTGCATCAACTATCTCTTTAAAAGATGGTGATATAAAATTGTCTGAATAGAATAATTGTGTGGTAGCAAAATGATCTACAGTTGCTGACCACCTACCGTCTTTCATAAAGACAGAAGCAGATTGACCATCATACCCATAAGTATAATAGTTTCCTTTCTTAACAAACTTTCTAATACCATTATTTAAAAATTTCATAATCAATCCATTCGTGAGGTTTGTTTGAAGAATGTGTAAAGTGAACAAATTTTATATCTTCGTGAAACTCTCCCCCCATGTATGCAAATTCATTTCCAGTTAGTTCTGTATATTTCTCTGTCATTTTTATCATAAACAATTTTTCTGATTGGTATTCTTGCAACGGTTTTGTGCTTGCAACCCATCTAATAAACCATGCTTTTGGTAAAAGTTTTAGTTTTAATTTTTCCTTAACACTATCCTCAACAAAGTATTGTTCTCCGTTTACAGGCCCACTTGTAACTCCATTATCAATGTAGTGTCTCTGCCATTTACGAATATCAGACATAAACTTATCATAGATGTATCTACAATCTTTTGGATAGTATTTAAAGAACCCACCATTAATTTTATAGTTCTCTGAATTAGTATCTCTCCACCAACCAGGCATTGCAAGAAACTCACCTTTCTCTATAGGATAGTCAAACACTTTCTTATAATCATTTGTAAGTAATATGTCAATATCCATAACACAGATAGGTTCATCAATGTCGAGTTGCATACCCCACATTTTATTCCACTGTAAAGTAACCTTATCGTGATACGGTTGTCGTATCCAGATAAATTCATGTTCTGGTAATTTATTCTCTAGATATGTTTCATACTCTGGGCCGTACTTTTCACCTATTCGTACACATAATATTTTTGCCATTATTTTACCTTTATAGTTTCACCTTTTGGATTTTTTATATATCCATCTTTACCCATTAATACTGGTATTTTATTTGGATATGCCCCCTTAAAAATATATCCCTTTGTTGAATCTTGTAGAAAATTCTGTAGGAGATTATATCTTGTCATGATTTGAGGTAGTCTATAAATTATATGAGTTTTCACAAATGAAAATATGTTACTAGCGTTCCACAACACTTTTTTACCATCTGTATATTTTGAAAACTCACTAAAATGATCCTCTAGTAAATCAAACTTTATATAATCTATTCTACAATTATTTCTTGCCCATTCTAAATTTTCAAGTTGCTGTTCTAAAGTTCCATTCCTTATTGTAAGTTCTCCCTCAGCACCGTATAATTGTTCACCTTGTTCGTTAGGATTTTTAATAGTTTTCCTTGGCACTAGACCATCTTTTGGTGGTAATTGAGATATTATCTTCGGCCGAGTGCCAATGTGTTCAATAGCAGAAGGATCTATTTGTGTTTTTGACTTCCAGTTTTTTACCCACCATTCAAATTCATCAGCAGAAGTAATAAGTTCAACTATTTGTTTCTTTAGTTCTATGTGCATATCTGTTATATCATAGAATACTATATGTTTAATGTCAAGTTCTTTTGCTAAAAATTCTGTGATGAGACCAGCAGTTGGTGATACAATAACATCAAACCCACCCAACTTTCGTTTATATTCTTTAATGTCTCCTATAAATGAGGACATAGTTTCTGTATTTACTGGATAGTATTTGTCACTATTTCTCACATCGTTAAAAGATGTATATCTTTGAGGTATTCCAGTTTTTTTTGTCACTGGTTCGTTAGGATATCTATTATAAGAAAACGCCTTTATCTTTCTTTCTTCTTCTGAAAAGTTTCTAATTATTGGATAGTCTTTCGGTTTTAACCAATGTGGTGTATAGTCATCATGAAAGTTTGTATCTGCTCTTTCGTAGTCTGTAAATCTCAATTTAAATATGTTAGGCGAACCAAGTTTGTTCCACCATTCTCTATTAAGAACTATATCTTGGTCATGTAAGTTTGCTGGTTTATCTGGTTTTGCAATTATATGTCCTTTAACCCAATAGTCATTTTCATTTCTCTCCCATCTTGCAATGTCCTCAAAGAAATATGACATTGGTGTTTTATCTGCATGTCCAGCAAAGTTCATTCCACATCTAAGTATTCTAATATATTTAATATGACTAGGTAAATTTAATATCGTGTCATGAACTTCATCTTTCCAACAACATACAGTAAAAGCACCACTACCACATCCAGTAAGTCCACCACCAGTATTAAACCAAGTGGTGTGAGCATTCTCATGAATATTCCAATCCCATTTAATATTTTTAGGAAGATGAACTATGTGACAAAAGATATTTCCCCCACCCCTATCTTTATCACCAAAAACTATTTCTGGATATTTTTTATGCCTGAATCCACTAACATACCGTTTTTGAATGCTGATCTCATTTACAAATTTACAAAAATCATCGTAACTTTCAAAGTCATTCATCGTATATCACACCCTTTTCTTGTCGTTCTTTTTTAGTTTTAAATGTTGATAGGAATAAAAGGAATCTCATTTTCCATTTACTAAAAAACTTTAACTTTTGTTTCTTTTTCAAAATCATTAGCGTGTTCCCATGTGTTAACCATTGGTTTTCCTCTTATATTTAGGGATGTGTTTAACAACATAGGACAACCAGTTTTATCATACCACTCTTCTAGAATAGGTCTAATTACAGATACACAATCTTTTTCTACGACTTGAACTCTTGAAGTTCCATCTACATGTGTTACTGATGTGTAATCATGTTTGGATTTCGATACAAATTGCATGTAGCGATTCATTGGGCCTTCAAAGTATTCCTCTGCATATTCTTCTAGTATTGCTGGAGCAAAAGGTCTGAACTTTTCTCTTCGTTTTATTTCATTAACTGTATCTTTAATTGGTTCTCTTGGGTCAGCAATGAGTGAACGATTACCTAACGCTCTTGGGCCGAACTCTGCCCTACCATTTGCCACACCACACATTTTATGTTTAAGTAAATGTTTGACAACTTCTTTAGGATTTATTTCTCTTTTTATATCATATCCTAAATATGGGTGCCTCCAGTTTAGTTTCTGTTGAAACACCATTGCAGCCGCACCTAAAGAAGACCCAGCATCACTTGGGGATGGCATTATCCATATATTCTTACCTTGTATTTTACTATTTGCAACACAGTTTAAAGCACAACCACCCATTATAACAAGGTTTGGTTCTGGACACTTATCTACAAGTTTTAGTAATTCCTCTTCATATACTGCTTGAACTGATGCAGCCAAATCTTCTGGTTTACCAGTAAACTTTATATCTAACCCATAGTGATTATTGTTGTTGTCTAATCTTCTTTTTAACATTGTCTTGTGTTTAGGTTCTCCAAATGCAGCCATACCCATAACAATATATTCTTCTTCGTTTGGTTTATATCCCAACATTTCTGTAACGGCTGAATATAACAATCCTAAAGACCAAGGATATCTACGAGAATATATCTTCTTTAGTGTTTTATATTTGGAAAGATTACCTTGATCAGCGTACCATATTGAAGTAGTATCCCATTCCCCTATTGCATCTACAACTATAACATTTGCTTTTCTGAATGGTGATGTGTAGAAACCAGCAGCTGCATGTGTTTTGTGGTGGGGGAAACACATATCAAACTTTGGTTTTTTGGTTATCCATTTCTGTCCAGCATACAATCTTCTAGTATTTTTCCAGAAAGGACTTTCAAAGTAACTTCTCACATCTGAAACACGACTCATGCTTGGGTGTATTCTACTATCACCTTTTATTTGTGAATATCGCTCACTGTGTGATGCAAAGATAATTTCTCTATCTTCTATGAGACAATAGGCAGCATCATGACTACCTTCACTAATTCCTGCTATTCTCATTTCCGAACTTCTCTAAATCTTTTTCAACATCGTTACCAACTAATTTTTTCAATGCATATAACATCAAGTCATGTCTTTGTTGATTACCACCACCGTGAATAATAAAATGAAATCTATTTTCTTTTGAACCATTGTATGCTTCATGTGCTACACCGTTGTCAAACCAGTAGCCTGTACACTCCTCAAAAGGCAATTCTTCTTTTGTATCTGCTCTTCTTAGATAACATCCTTTTGGTTGTGTTATCGCAATATTAATTGCTGATGCAATAGTCCGTGTTCTACCCTCTGAATCTCTTTTAGCATTTGAATCGTTGTGGGCCGTAATAACACCTTCAGGCTCTAATAACATAAATCTACATCTTCTATAACCGCCAGGCTTATGTGGAAATCTATCCCTCAACCATCTTTTCATCTCTGGAGCGTATTCATTTACTTCTGTCCACCCCCACCAAGCATCTTCCTCTCGGCAACCATGTCCATCTGGATTCATAGTGTGATGCCAACCCATGTTTTTATCTTCACCCCTCTTAACCCAACTATGTATAGCTGCAGATTTCCAACCACCAGTTTCAGCAGTGTCTCCGTATCTGTGTTCTACAAAAAATCCATTGTCATACACATCATGAACTTCTTTGATAATTTCTTTTGGAATATCTAAAGGTATCTTTAAATACCATATATCGTGATGAGCACAATACTGTCTTATTTGATGTTGTATACCCTTCATCTTCCTATCACCATAAACCTTTCTAATCCGTTATCTAATATTTTACTACCAGAGAATAACACATCCATAAGATTACCTTGTTCTGCAAGTTCGTCAGCAGATTGAACAGTATTGATATGATCTTCAAATCTTTCATCACTAGTTGATTGTAAAACAATAAGTGGATTCTCAACAAATCCTACATGATTTTTTAAACCCTCTTCATTTCGTTTCTTCCATTGTTTCATAGGAAACATGTGTTCGCATGAAGTATTTATTATTGTGTCAAAGTCTATTAGTTTGTCATCTAAATGAAATCCTTTTGAACCACCAGTTTTTTCTGTCAATACATTTTTTCTTTGACATCTAAATTTATTATTATCTTTATAGTGTCGATTAAATTTAAATGATGCCCATTTTACATCCTCATCTATTTCATAGTTCATAACAAACTCTGCACCCATACCATCTATCAAAAGGTTGGTTGCAATGTGTCCAAACCACCCACCTAGTAAAACACAATTTTTTGGTTGGTGTCCAATATTGATAAGTTCATTTATCATCCAAAGTTTTGTCTGTACTTGTGATGTAGTAAAAGAATCTACTAGTCTTTTTACTAACCAAGGACGATACCTTGATGCTTCATACCAACCCCTAGACCAGTTATTTGATATTTCTGGCGTGTAGATTACATTGTCTACCATAATTTTTTTATCTCTTCTATATCAGGCATTTCATCATCATCACTTTTGTAACTATTATTAAATAAACATATCTTCAAGTCTTTTCTTAGTTTCTTAGTTTCCATGTCATCTGGAAAGATATTCCCTTTGTACCAAGAATATATCCATCCTTTTGGAAATGATTGTAATAGGTTTGGTGCATAGTGTTCATGAGGAAGTTCATGAGTTTTACTGCTTTGTTTTACATGACATCTTTCTTGATACTCTATATCCTCTTCCCAGATATTATACCAGAAGTGATTAAAATAATTATCTATAGTTCTGTAGGAAAAAAATACCACCTCTCTATTCTTATGAATATGCCTCTCTATTATATCTAACTGTCCTCTATTCCATCTTATGCAAGAAGAATTTAGTGGTGTTGATTTTACAGTACCAAAATTTTTTCTACAGTTAGTGATGTCATTCCACCATCCTCTTACAATGTAAGGACGATACATATCTAATTCAAACATACAATCTATATTATTATGAATAAGAATATCTATATCAAAATATAAAAAATTAGTTCCTTTTATTTGTGGAAAATGTTTATCTATGTTAAACATGTAACATTTACGATATGCCCAGAACATATTCTTATCTGCTCTATAATGTTCATCCCACACTGTAGGAAGTTGTATATCATACTCTTCTTTTGGATTATCTGTAAGACAGTAAAAATTAAAAGGAACTGTAAGGTGTCTTTCTAATTGTTCTTTAAGTTTTTTAACATAGGTGTCATCATACTTATCACCCCAGCGTACACACAGTACTGTGTTTTCCATAATATCCTCACTTTAAATAATATAATTATAACAGAATTATTTGCCGTTGTCAAGTATTAATTTGTAATAGTAAAAAACATCTAACGGATTATCAGCCTTACGAATACCAGACTTTAATTTTCTATCATCACTATCTTTTACTATTTGTAATTCAAAAACCTTTAGTTTTAGTTTAAATAGGTCTTCTTTATCTTCCTTAGAACTACCATCATATTCAAAAATCATTTGGTTAATATTAGACGTAATGACTTCACTTTTAGTTAATGGATTTTCTGCATAGTTATATAAACCATTTTCTTTCGCATATTTGTCAAAAGCAAATCTAAATTCTTCTCTAACTGCTTCATGGTTTTCTAAAGTTCTTCGTTCTAAATCCTCATAGGAAACTTCTTTAAGTAAATCTTGAAACTGTTGATCATTTTCATCTACTACAACATAGTGTGAAACAACATGAGTTTTTATCTTATACGTTTCGATATTACCTTTTTTTAGATAAAATTCTTTTTTGATTTCAGCATCTGTTCCAGAAGGTTCATCTGGAGCTACTTTTCTGTATAGAACTTCTACAGTATCATGCTCTGGATTAGTATATGCTGCATCGCATATTCTTCCAGAAAAAATTGAGTTACCTATTGACATTTGTTTTCCTTTATCATTATTTATACGTTCTAACCTTTGGCTATTCGCAGATTATTTGTTGTGATTGTAGCAGCAGAACCGTTAGGAAATTCTTGTGAACGATAATCGTTACCAACTTGTAATGTTTGGTAGTTACCAGCTCCATTTAATCGTGTATCTACGACAGCACTTCCCCTAGTGCTTCCACCAGAGCCTGCAAAGGTGTAAATTATCTTGTGAGAATTGGAGTTACTTCCACCACCAGCAGCGACATATTGAATAGCGTTTTTAAGTATTGCCTCAATGTCAACACCACTACCCTCTGCATATTCTCTTAAATTATTATCACCGTCAATGTACAAAAGATTTGTTGATGGATTAGTATCAACAGCATCTCTTTGATGTAAAAAATAACTTGTTATTGTAGTAGGTTGGTCTACTGTTTCTGGAATACCACCAGCAGCATATGCACCAACATTTGCCCTTGTATCTAAAAAGAAAGCTGCACCACTTGAAACTTGTGTATAGTTACTTGCGGCAGTTGCTGAAGTTGTAACGGTATAAGTTCCACCAGTTGTAGCACTCTCTGTTGCAGTAACTAGCAAGTCAATTGCTGGTTTACAGAATGTGTCTACCAAATCTTGTGCTGTCATTGATCGAATTGTTCCACCAGTATCCTCTTGGTATACTGGAAAAGCTTTACTATTGGTATCAGCAGTAAAGGTTGGTATAGTATATGCGAGATTAATTTTATCGTATGCCACTGTAACAGTGCCTGGTTCAGCAGTACTACCTTCTGCAACAAAGTCAGCAGCGTCCGTTGCACCACTTTCGTTACCATCACTGGTTGAAGCAGCACCAGCCGTTTTTCTAGTATCATTCATGCCTGTCATGTTTGCACCACTAGATGATACAACCGTTAGAACAGCAGATGGTGCTGTTGCGTATTGAAAGGCAGTTTGTGTTACCCATTCAGTAATTTCAGTGGAAGTCATCTCTTGTAGATTTCCACTACCATCATATTTTAAGGGTGTTCTTGCTGTCATAATTAAGCTCCTGCGCCGTGTACCGTTTTTAGAGTTGATCCAGCACTATTTTTAATTAACAGAGTTGACAATGTTTTTAGTTGTACCGAACCAACTGAATCATCTGCCATCATTGCCTCTGCTACTAAATCAACTGATCCAGTAGTTATTATTGTACCAGTATTATCTTGGAATGTCAAGGTTCTATTTGCAGTGGGTTCATTAAAAGTTATTGTACTTGAAAATTTAGTGTTTGCAGCTGTATCATTTGTTTCACGAAAAACGATATTACCTTGTGTAGTAATATTTCCCACAGAGGTTACTGAATTAAAATCTGTGTTCTGTCCGAATGTACCATCTTCTAGTTCTATACCTTCATCATTTGCAAAGGTAAATTCTAGTTCATTTGTACCATTAACTCTATTTGCATTTTCTACTATAATTCTTGATTTCTTTTCTACATTATCAAACTTCGTAAATGGAAATTCTTGTTCGGCAAAAATATCAGACGTTCCATCTTCCATAAGAATGTCGTCAAATTGTTCTCCAATTAAATATAATGCTCTATCTTGTGTGGATCTTTCTGCTAAAAATCTATGAACTTTTTGTAACTGTCCATCTATACTTGGTAAAAATCTATATGAGAATACATCCTCTGTAGTATCTTCTAAGTTAATTTTATCGTCAGCATTAGCTGCAGTATCTTGAACAACATTATCACCAGCGTTTGCACTACCGTTAGTACTGTCTAACACAACTGAACCAACAACTGCGATACCATTAACACCGTTATTAAAAGTTACAAGACCATCTGAAGCGATAGTCATTGAAGTATTAGCAGATGCCGAACCGATATTACCATCGTCAGCAACAATAAGATCTTGGCGTTGTAACTGAATCGTACCAGACAAGTCTGGAATTGTAACAGTTCTATCAGCAGTAGGGTTGGTGGCACGAATAGTTGTTTCAAATGCATCAGCAACAGAACCTTCAAAAATAAGGTCTGAACCGTTGATTTGGAAAGTAGACACAGCAAATGTACCAGTAACAGCAAGAGAACCGAAAGAACCAGTTGTTGCAGCTAAGGCCGTATAGTTAATCGTTCCTGCTTCTAGACTAGAAACGTCATTTCTTAATTTGTTAAATTCTACTCTAAATTGTTCTAGAGTATTATTTGTTCCGACTTGATTAGACGTTATTGCCATCTGCGTTTCCTACTAATTGTTTCAACATAGATTTTATCTCATGTATTTCGCACTTTAAAGTATTTATCTCCCTTTGAGCATTGCGAAATTCATCTCTTTGTTGTTGTGCTTCATTTGATCTAGCGACTGCTTTATCATAAGCAGTCTTGTTAGTATTAATTATAGCACCACTGTTGGGGTCTCTTGCAAGATTATTATATCCTTCTACTTTTTGATATGTTTGTTCACTCATTTTATGTTGCCAATGCTAATGCTCTAAAGTCTTTAAGTCTTGGTGGTTCAGCAGCATTTGTTCCTTGTATTACAACCTTAATTGCAAACTGAATAAATGATGGTAATGGTTCACCAATTCCATCGTCTGTTACACCAGCAGTATACTTATACTCTTGAAAGTCATCATCATCCAATGAAGCGCCCACAGTACTATCTGGTGAACCGTCTGTGTTAAAGAAGTCAAACGCTATTTCGTCAAAGTCAGAAGCATCATCTGTTCTCAATACTTTAAATAATACTTTAATTTCTGCACTAGAATGTCTGTGTGCCGCAAAGATAACTTTCAATGCAGTAGCAGGATTTTCTAATGCAACTTTTTTAGTAATATAAATTGCAGCGTTCTGATCACCCTCTGGACTTGTCATAGGATTATAATCAGTAGTTGGGTGAACATCACTTGAACTGTCAATATTATTTATTGAGTTTGCAACACAAACTATTGATGCCCTATCTAAATCAACTACTGGTGATAAAGTATCTGTATCAGAAGTCATTCCTAAAGTTAGGAAAGTTGATTTAGTTGCATCCATTTCATTTGTCTCATTGACAGTTGATGCAATCATTCTAGTACTATCAAACTTAAAATTCTCATTTAAAGAAACTTGTTGTTCATTACCAGCAGCAGTTATTATGAAAGAACTTTCACTACCACTTGGACTTCTAGAAGAAGTTGTTCTTGAGTTTGCTACAATCTTTGTTCTAGGTAATTCTAGTGTTGATACAACTGGTTTCATTAATTCAAATCTATAGTTTTCTGTTGCGAATACTGATACCCCACCAACATCAGCAGTTGTCGAGTCTCCATCAATTGCGGCGTTGGTTGATAAGGCGACAGTAAAAGTATTCAAACCTATATTTGCAATTGCAGTGTGTGTCTTATTAATTTCCGTTAATGGAACAGAGTGTATCATATATAATTCAATTACAACCCCAGCGTTATGTACAGTTGCAGTACCCTCTACACCCCTAGTGACAGAAGTTACATTTGTTCCACTTATTGAACCACTTAAAATCTCACTACCAATCTTCAAGAAAACTGTACCACTAGATGGGAAGTTTGATGAAGAAGCAAGAACCACTGTAGTATCTTCAGCCGTTAGAGCAGTATTCAATGTAGTTTCAATACCAGAGTCTACACCAGTTACAGTAACATTATTTGTAGATTGATACATACCATGATCTTGATGTTTTATTATTGCAATAGCAGAACTGTTTGTTAGTGTAATAGGATTTGGTTTTAATCTCTTGCTATCTAGTCCAGTGTTGTGTAAAGTTACATTTCCTTTATTTGCAAAATCAAACTTTGCACGATACATAGTAAATTTAGCATCTTGCATAGGTGTAGGTGACCAAGCACGATTGTTTTGTGACTTGAATAATACACCCAGTGATGGTTGTTTAGATACAACTCTATTAGAACCAGAAACATCCAATTCACCCAATTGTGATATCCACATCAAGTAATCTAAACTTGCTGTTTGAACTACGAAACAATATTCTACACTTGGTTTAAGAAAAACTGGACTATCAAATGTAAATTGGGTTGCTGTTGTAGCATTATCAGATACATTTACCTCTGATGAATTTAATACTTTTCTACCAAAGGGTAAAATCTTACCGCCTGGATAACCATTTACAACATTTCTAACTTCTATCCATACTGGTAAATCTGTATCTTTCTTTTGAAAATATAAATCTATCTTAGTCAAGAAACATCCAGTGTCTTTTAAACCATCATGATTAATCATGATTGTCTGTGCAAGTGGATCACCACTGTTACCATCATCACCTTCATCTGGTCTCATTGATCTACTGGTTGTAGTTGATGTAGAATTTCTACTTGTTGTTTGTGAAACGCCTTGTTGAACAACAATAGCATTTCTAGTTGCAATAATAGTTTCTTGTTCAGTTTCTAAAATACCTTTTGCACTGTAAATTGATTGTCCAGCAGTTATAGGTAGAGGAATTTTAGTATTCGTATCACTGGCAGTTAACCTAAATTCTAGTTCACCAGTTTTAAATCTTGGGTTAGAACCTTGTCCAGCAAATCTAGATTCTGGAATACCAAATGTTCCTTCTACAGAACCAACGGCATCTGTAAATAATGGTGAACCAGCAATTGGTGTGACAGCTGTAGTAAAGTTTGTATTCTTTGGTGTAATAAATTTACTTACATCTACACCATCAAAGAAAGCATAAACTCTAGTCTTTGGTTTAAATGCTTTACCCTCAAACTCAACAGCGTTGGCTCTCAACCAAGGAATCATTGCCCTTGATATAACTTTAGTTCCTTGTGATTCTTCATCAATTTGTTCAACCACATTTGTAGTCAAACCAGTTCTTCTTAAATCTGTTCTTGTTGTTTGAATTGTTCTTGTAACATCAAAGTTATTGTTTCTCCAACCATCTGTTCTTGTAGCAACAACACCACTCCATTGAGTTTCCCATGAGTTCCAAATAGTTCCCAATGCATTTCCTACACCAGCAAGAATTGTATCATAGTTACCCTCAACATTAACGATTAATGGTGGAGTAAGTTCTGTTTCAAACCATTCGTCACCAGATGGCGAAAGAACAACTTGTCCTACCCACTGATATACTAAGTGTGGTTGTACATTTTCAACTCTTGTTGCATATGGGTTATCTGTAAATGCAACACTAGTATAAGGAAGAGTAATTAAGTCACCAGTTTTTTGATAATTAGCGGCTGATCTTTCAGCGTCTGTAGATACTGATTCAGATAACTTTGCATTTCTCATAACACATTTAGGTCTCAATTCATTGTTTTCTTGATCTACTGCAATTTTATAATCTTGATGTTTTGCATCTCCAACTCTGTGTCCACCAAAGTTATCAACTACAAATCCAGACTTAAATCTATTCAATCCGTTTTTATCTGTAATCTCAAATGACTCTGCATCCCTTTCTAAAAGAGATAATGCAGTATAATATTCTACAGTTTCAAGTCTCTTCTTCAATCTACCAATATCAGTCATGGTAAATCTCTGTGTCTTGTGTCGAACTATTATGGCATCTTCTGGTGTAAACGTATATGGATTTAATGTGATAGTTGCAAGTTTCAATGCATTTTCTAATGGTTTTGGTTCTTGTGGTCTTTCAGCAGACACACCATTTTGTATTCTAAAACTACCTTGGTCATCTAAGAAAATCAAAGCCATCCTTCCAAGATAATACTCAAAATCTATAGAGACATTACTAGCTGGTTTTGGTGTATCAATAGGTGATGCACCAGTTCCGTCATACTGTCTTGAAAAGAAATCAAATGAGTTACCAGTAATTTCATCTACAGCAGCAACTGATTCGGATGTTCCAGCAATATTTTCTACAGTAGGTCTAAAGTCAATTGAATCTGTTAATGGAAACAAACCAGTTGGTTCTGGTTCATCTGGATCAACTCTTGTTGCAGTATAAGATGGAATATTTCCATAACCCATTTGAGCAGAAGCATCTGAATATGAATCTACACTGAAAAATTCGCCTGCACCGTGACCAAAGAAATCATATACTACAAGTAGTTTACCTCTTGGTGACGATACTCCTACTTTTCTTACAATTCTAGAAATATCATAAAAGTTATCTCTCTGTCCAGTATCAAGAACATAGTTTGAAGTAATAACTTTATCACCAGCAGATATAGTTCCTACGGTTGCAGTAGCACCACTACTATCTCCAGTAACAATTTCACCACTTGTAAAATCTGTTGCACCGACACCTTGTATTAGTACATATTGTATTGGTGAAGATGTACTTATATTTCTTGCGACAGCACCACTAAGTTTACCTCTAATAATTTCACCCCTAGTAAAGTTTCCTACCGTTGCAGTAATTGTCATTTGTGGAGCAACAGCATCATCAGTAGTTTCTGAGTCATACACAGCAACTAATTTAAATGCATCGGCACGTCCTAGTGAAATTTCTTTATCACCCGGCCTTGTTCCAAATGCATCTGTTCCTCCAGTTACAACTTTAACTTGTTTCATTAAGTTAGTTGTTTTAATTCTTTGGTTAACATTTGATTTAAATATGGTTGCAGTAATTTTTACTTTTGCACCGTTACCTAAAACTGTATTATCTGTAACTGTTATTGAAGCAGTTCCAGTTCCAGCAATGTTACCGTCAACACTTACTATTTGTCCTTGGACACCACTTCCAGCACCAGCAGTAAGAATTGATAGTGTGTAATCTTTTTCGGCAAAAGCAGCAAAGGTTTCATTTGAACCAGCAGTAAATGACACAGCACCAGACGATGAACAAGTTCCTATAAACTGTCTACGAACTGTCAACGAGGTATCCGTTGCACCATTATTTGATGTGGTTAAAAGAGTTTTAATAACTCTCTTTGGTAGTTTAAATATTGAAATATTTTTTTCTGTATTTTGTAGAGTTGCAATCTTTTCAACTTCCAATGCAATTGTAGTTGAGTTATCTTCTTCTAGAACGATATTGTCGTTAGAGTCTGCACCATTAGCATCCGAAGCATTAAATACAATTTGTCCAGTTGAAATTTCTGATGGTATCAAAACAGCATCTGCTGTAAAATCTTGTCCAGCATCTGCATCATCCATGA